>SXGR01028409.1_pt1 | contig 10986 bp, 11 predicted proteins | sample 3174711 | NCBI WGS metagenome assembly SXGR01 (sample SAMN11356860, study PRJNA531348) | freshwater metagenome | isolation source: freshwater sample F1-60 | place: China: Fuxian Lake, Yuxi | collected 2017-12-25 | reverse complement strand
CATCGGCCACTTCGACAACGAAATCGAGGTCGTCTCGCTGTCGCAATACAAGTGGGAAGAGATCAAGCCGCAGGTGGACCACATCATCTTCCCCCCCGGCGCCGCAGGTGCCGGTTCTGCCGAGAAGAGGATCATCCTGCTCGCTAAGGGGCGTCTGGTGAACCTGGGCTGCGGCACCGGGCACCCGAGCTACGTCATGAGCTCGTCCTTCGCCAACCAGACCATCGCCCAGATCGAGCTGTTCGGAAACACGGCGAAGTACCCGATCGGCGTCTACACGCTGCCGAAGCACCTGGACGAGAAGGTGGCGCGGCTGCAGCTGCAGAAGCTGAACGCCCAGCTCTCCGAGCTCTCCGATGAGCAGGCGAAATACATCGGGGTGCCCAAGCATGGGCCGTACAAGCCGGACCAGTACCGTTACTGACGAGGGCGATGACCGGCCGCACCTACAGCTTCGAGTTCTTCCCGCCGCGCACCGCGGCGGGCAAGGACAAGCTGCGCGCCACCTGGGAGCAGCTGGGGCAGCTGAAGCCCAAGTTCTTCTCGGTCACTTTCGGCGCCGGCGGCTCGACGCAGGCCGGCACGCTGGAGACCGTGCTCGAGATCCGCCGCGCCGGCTTCGAGGCGGCGCCGCACCTGTCCTGTGTCGCCTCCACGAAAAAGGAGATCGCCGCTATCCTCGATCAGTACAAAACGAGCGGCATCCGGCACATCGTTGCGTTGCGCGGCGACCTGCCCTCGGGCGTGGCGATGGCGGGCGAGCTGCGCCATGCCAACGAGCTGGTCGCCTTCATCCGCGAGACCACCGGCGACTGGTTCCACATCGAGGTCGGCTGCTATCCGGAGTACCACCCGCAGACGCGCTGGGCGCCCGACGAGGTGGCAAATTTCAAGCGCAAGGTGGACACGGGCGCCAACAGCGCCATTACGCAGTACTTCTACAACGCCGAGGCCTACTTCCGCTTCGTCGAGGACTGCGCCAGAGCGGGCATCGGTATCCCAATCGTTCCGGGGATCATGCCGATCGGCAACTTCTCGCAGCTGGCGCGGTTCTCGGATGCCTGCGGCGCGGAGATCCCGCGCTGGATGCGACTCAAGTTCGAGGGCTTCCTGGACGACAGCGCCTCCATTCGCGCCTTCGGCCTGGACGTCGTCACCGCGCTATGCGAACAGCTGCTCGCCACCGGCGCGCCGGGCCTGCACTTCTACACGCTCAACCAGGCCGCGCTCACCGGCGAGATCTGGCAGCGGCTCGGCTTGTCCACTCGCGCCTGAGCTAACCCGAGCTTCAGTCCACCGGGCGCTGGTCGCCCTTGCCCATCGGACCGTCCGCGCGCTCATAGGCGCGCCACAGCATGCCCGGCCCCTCCCGACACGCGCCGAAGCGAAACGGCACCCAGTCGTGGCCCGGGTTGACGAAGCGCAGGTCGAGGAACCAGACGCAGTCGCCGCCAAGCGTGACGCCGTCCAAGGCAGGGGCTTCGGCGAACCAGCGGAAGAAGCCGAGCGCCGGCGACTCGAAAGCGGCGCGCACGGGCGCGCCCTCACCGCCTTCGCCGAAGCGCGCGATCCGTTCCCAGCGCGCCTGCGCGCGCGGCCGGTAGGGCGCATCCAGCATGGCAACAAAGCCGTCGCCCTTCTGGAAGGTTTTCACCGCATCGCGGCGCAGGTTGATGTGACTGACGTAGTGCGAGGTTGCGTCGCTCGCGAACACGGTCCAGTTCCATGGACTGACCGGTCGCGGGTAGGCCTGGATGCGCGCATCCTGCAGGCCGCGCTCGACGGTATGACCCGCGGCAAACTCCAGCGCCTCCTGCTTCAGGGTCCACTGCCAGCCGACGTAGCCCACCAGCACCGCGCTGGCGAGGATCGCCGGCAGGCGCGAGCGATACCAGATAGCCGAGGCGACAAGGCCCGCCAGGATGATGCCGCTGAACCACAGGTCGATGATGAAGGTGACGCCCAGCCCGGCGCGCCAGTCCGACAAGGGACTCAGCAGCATGGTGCCGAAGCTGGTGATCCAGTCTCCCGCGATATGCCCGAGCAGCACGAGCAGGCACACGACGTAGAGCGCGCGCCAACCGCCTGGCTCGCGCAGGATTTTCGCCAGCAGCCACGCGATCGGGAACGCCCACAGCGGTGCGAGCAGCACCGAATGCGTCGGGCCGCGATGGTAGAGCAGGTACTCCACCGGCCCGAGGAAGCCGATGACGAAGTCTAGGTCCGGCGCCGCGGCGGCGAAAAAGCCCGCGGCGACGCGGCGCGGGGTAGACCGGGTTTCTCCGGCAGGTGCCGTCGCGCGCGCAAGGAGCGCGCCGGACAGCGCGTGCGTCAGCGTGTCCACGCGCTAGCGCAGGTTCAGGCGGCCTTTTTCTTGCGCTGCGCGTCCTTGACGTGCATCTGCGCGTAGGCGCCGTGCGCCGCGGCTTCCGCGTCGCCGACGTGCACGTCATAGCCCATGTCGTCGAGGACCGAGCCCAGCGCGGACAGGCAGAGCATCACGTTGTCCGGGCGGCAGGAGTAGCCCATCAGGCCGATACGCCAGATTTTGCCGGCGAGCGGCCCGAGGCCCGCGCCGATCTCGATACTGAACTCGTTCAGCAGGCGCTTGCGCACCTCGGCCTCGTTCACACCTTCGGGGCACTTCACCGCGTTCATCTGCGGCAGCTGGTATTTCTCGGCCACCAGCATCTGCATGCCCATGGCCTCCAGCCCGGCCTTCAACGCGACATGGTGGCGCGTGGCGCGCGCCCAGGCGTTCTCCAGCCCTTCCTCGCGGATGAGCAGCAGCGCCTCGTGCAGTGCGAACAGCGAATTCGTCGGCGCGGTGTGGTGGTAGGTGCGCGCGCCGGCGTTCCAGTACCCGAGCAGCAGGTTCATGTCCATAAACCAGCTGTGGATCTTGTCCTTGCGCATCTTGACGCGCTCGACCACGCGCTCGGAGAACGACACCGGCGACAAGCCGGGCGTGCAGGACAGGCACTTCTGGCTGGCGGAGTAGATGGCGTCGATCTCCCACTCATCCACTTTCACCGGCGTGCCCGCGAGCGAGGTCACCGCATCCACGATCACCAGCGCGCCGTGCTTGTGCGCGATCTGGGTGAGCAGCTTGGCATCCGATTGCGTGCCGGTGGAGGTCTCCGCATGCACGAAGGCAACGACTTTGACGTCCTTGTTTTTCTTCAGCGCGTCCTCGACCTTCTGCGGATCGACCGGCTCGCCCCACTTGTCCTCGACCAGCACCGGGACGCCGCCGCAGCGGATCACGTTCTCCAGCATGCGGCCGCCGAACACGCCGTTCTGGCACACGATCGCCTTGTCGCCAGGGGCGACCATGTTGACGAAGCAAAACTCCATACCGACCGAGCCCGGACCCGAGATGGGGAAGGTCAGCGCGTTCTTGGTCTGGTAGGCGTAGCGCAGCAGCGACTTGAGTTCCTCCATCATCTCGACGAACACCGGGTCGAGGTAGCCGATCGCCGGCTGGCTCATGGTGGTGAGCACGCGCGGATGAATCTCGGTCGGGCCGGGGCCCATGAGCGTTCGCTGCGGCGGGTGGAAGGAGTGGATGCGCTTGGCGGGGGCGAATTGCGTCATGGGATCGTTCTCCGACATTCCGAAAGGGGCGTCCTCCGGGCGCGATTTCACGCGCACCGGGTTCTTGGTGCTGGCTTCGTTGACAACTTCGGTCGAACTGATCCGCCCCTGGGTGATGCGCTCCACTTCGCCCGCCCAACGCGCGGGGATGTAGCCCGTCTTTACCCAGTTGTGCACCACAGCCCGGTCGAGCTGGAACGCACGCGCCACGTCGGCTTGGCTGCCGAATATCTCGACCAGTCGTGTCGCGCAGTTCACAGGACCGAATTCTAGACTGTCAAACTGAATTTGACAATCCCGGATTCAACCCGCAGGCACTCCGGCTGTTCCTCTACCCCCGCGGCCGCGGCCCGCTGATCTGCCCGTTCCACTCCCGCACCGTCTGCGCGATCAGGTTGCCGACGGGTGCGCCGATCCATCTCGGCTGGGATTCGTCACCCGATACGGTGAAGTGAATTAAGTTATCGGCTTGAGCGCCCAAACTCGCAGCTACCTTTTAATCGCCCTCGCCGCCGGAGCGGTGTTCGCGCTTGGCCTGGGCGTGCGCCAGTCGCAGGCGCTGTTCATCAGTCCGATCAATTCGGCCACCGGTATCGGCTATGCGGCGATCAGTGTCGCCTTCGCCGTCGGCCAGATGATGTGGGCCGTCTCGATGACTGCCTCGGGTGCGATGGCGGACCGCTGGGGCCCCCGGCCGGTCATGCTCGGCGGCGCCGTGCTGGTCGCCGCCGCCACGGCCGCCACGCCGCTTGCCACCACCACCTCCGAGCTGGTGATCGTGGTCGGCATTCTCGCCGCCGCTGGCGCGGGCGCGATCGGCCCAGGGATCCTGATGTCGGCCGCGAGCCGCTGGATTCCCGAGGCCAAGCGCAACATGGCGACCGGCATCGTCAACGCCGGCGGGTCCTTCGGCCAGTTCACCATCATTCCGCTGGCACAGCTGTTTATCGGCTTGGCCGGCTGGCAGCCAGCGCTGGTGATCCTCGGGGTCATCGGCCTGCTCGCGGTGCCGCTCGTCATGTGGATCACCCAGGGGCACGCCGAGCACGCGGCAGCGCAACCCGCGGCGGCGGCCGGTTCGCTCAAACAGGCGGTCTCGACCGCGTTCAAGGATCCCAGCTACCTGCTGCTTACTGCCGGCTTCTTCACCTGCGGCTTCCATGTGGCGTTCATCGCCACGCACCTGCCCGGGGTGGTGGCGAGTTGCGAGCTGCCGGCATCGGTGAGCGCCTGGTCGCTGGCGCTGATTGGCCTCTTTAACGTTTTCGGCAGCCTTTGGGTCGGCAAATTCATCAACGGTCGTCGCATGAAACTCGCGCTGGCGGGCATCTACTTCGCGCGCGCGATGGTCATCCTCGTGTTCTTCTTCGCACCCAAGACCACGCTGACCTTCCTGCTGTTCGCCTGCGGCATCGGCTTCACCTATCTATCCACCGTCCCGCCCACCATCGGGCTGGTGGTGAAGTTCTACGGCATGCGCTACATGGCGACGCTGTTCGGCATCGTCATGATGTCGCACCAGGTCGGGGGCTTCCTCGGCGCCTGGCTCGGTGGCCAGGCCTACGAGGCCACCGGCAGCTTCGACTGGATGTGGTCGATCGACATCGTGCTGTGCCTGTTCGCCGCGGCGGTGCACCTACCGATCCGGGAGGCGCGTCCGGCTCCGTATCCCGCCACCGCTACGCAAACCTGAAGCTGTCCGGCCCCTCGTAAACCGGCTAGTGCGGCGACACGCCAATGCGCCCGATCATCGGCAACTTGAGCGCCGGGCGCAGCGGGTCGAGGCCGAAGGTAAGGCCGAGAACGTTCATCTCCAACCCCTCGACCGCGCTCGCGGTGAACGCGAAAACGCCGCCCAGTGACACCTGGAAGCCGCGCCCGCTCGGCGCCGAGCCGACCACGCTGTCGCCAAGGTAGTCCTTGCCGATTGCCGTCGGCGGCAGGTGAGCGCCCAGCTCCGGGACTGCGCGCGTGATCCACGCGACGAAGGTATTGGAGTTCGGGCCCGGCCAGGCGCTGTACTCCTTCGCATAGGGATAGGAATGCGCCGCGGCCTCGATGCGCGGAATGAGCGCCGCCGCTTCCGCGCCGCGCTTGTCGGCATACAGCTCGGGCTCGGCGCCGAACCAGCGCCCATCCGCGTGGCGCCGGCCGGTAGAAACGGCCGAGCCCGACCAGCGCAGCCGCCAGCCGATGACTTCGTACACGGTGTAGGCATCGGCGTTCTCCGGCTTCACCGCCACCCAGGTGTGGACGCCGAACAGGCCGCGCATGCCTACCGTCCGCGCGCCGTAGACTTGAACCACCGCCTCCGGCGTCGTGGCGGCGGCGGGCGCGAGCCCCACCGGCTCGCGGCTGGCGGTGCGCCAGTCCTGCGCGACCACGGCACGGCCCACGACCAGGGCGAGGACAACGGCAAGGGCGGAAACGGAGAGAACTACTTTGCGGGTGCGCCTCATTGCTATTCGGCAAACAACGGCTGCCCAAGTTCCATGAACCTGACGACCTGAACCGCATCTTCGGTATTCTTCACGCCCGGACGTAGCCCGGCGAAGTCGAACAGCTTCCGATCCAGCAGGTGCGAGGGCCGCACGTCCGTCAGGGCCCGCAGGATGGACTGGATGCGCCCCGGTTCGGTGCGCGCCCACTCCTTCAGCATCCGTCCCACCACCTTGCGCTGCAGGTTCTCCTGCGCGCCGCACAGCGTGCAGGGAATGATCGGGAACGCTTTCTGCTCGGCGTAGGCCGCAAGGTCGTCCTCGGCCACGTAGACCAGCGGGCGGATGACAACATGCTTGCCGTCGTCGGACACCAGTTTCGCCGGCATTGCCTTCAGCGTCCCGGCGTGGAACAGGTTCAGGAAGAAGGTCGCCAGCACGTCGTCGCGATGGTGCCCCAGCGCGATCTTGGTCGCGCCCAATTCGCTGGCGACGCGGTACAGCACGCCTCGACGCAACCTCGAGCACAGCGCGCACATCGTCTTGCCCTCGGGCACCACTCGCTTGACGATGGAATAGGTATCCTGCTCGACGATGCGGAACGACACGCCGCGCGCTTCCAGGTACTCGGGTAGCACGCGCTCGGGGAACCCGGGTTGCTTCTGGTCCAGGTTCACCGCGATGAGCTCGAAGTTCACCGGCGCTTTCTCGCGCAGCGCCAGCAGCACCTCCAGCATGCCGTAGCTGTCCTTGCCGCCGGACAGGCAAACCATGACCTTGTCGCCGCCCTCGATCATGGCGAAATCGGCAATGGCATCGCCCACCTGGTGGCGCAGGCGCTTAGCGAGCTTGTTCTGCTCGTAGTGGTTCTTGCGGGTGTCGTTCACTGGGGCGAGGCGATCTTCAGGCCGGCGATGCCGGCGACGGTGAGCAGGATGCAGCCTATGCGCGCGATGGTGCGCGGCTCGCCGAACAGCGCCATACCAAGGATCGCCACGCCCACCGCGGCGATGCCAGTCCAGATCGCATATCCGGTGCCAATAGGGATGGTGCGCACCGCGAGCGCAAGGAAGTACAGGCTCGCGACCATCGCGGCCAGCGTCACCACGCTGGGCAGCGGCCGCGTGAAGCCATCGGTGTATTTCAGGCCGATCGCCCACACCACTTCGAGCGCACCTGCCAGCATCAGCCAGATCCAGGCCATGGATTATTCTAGAGGAACACCGATCGGCCGCCGTCCACCGCGAGCACCTGGCCAGTGACGAAAGAAGCGGTGGCGAGGAAGTGCACCGCCTGGGCGATGGACTCCGGCTCGCCGATGCGCGCAAGCGGCGTGGTGGCGACGATGCGCGCGCGCTCCGCCGTATCGAACTGCGCGTCCTCAGGCCAGGCGATGGCGCCGGGGGCGACCGCGTTCACGCGCACCGACGGCGCGAGTTCCAGCGCGAGCGCGCGGGTCAGCGCCGCGAGGCCCGCCTTCGCGACCGAATACACCGCGTAGCCCTTAAGCGGGCGCTCGGCGTGGATGTCGACGATGTTCACGATGCAACCAGCTTGCTTCGCCAGGTGCGGTGCCGCCTCCTGCGCAAGGAACAGCGGCGCGCGCAGGTTGGAGCCCATGAGCTCCTCCCAATGCGTCGCCTCGATGCCGCCCACCGCGGTGGGATAGAAGGTGGAAGCGTTGTTGACGACGATGTCGAGGCGCTTGAACTCCGCCAGCGCCGCGTTCACCAGCGCGCGCGGCGCGATCGGCGCCAGCAGGTCCGCCTTCACCCGCCGCGCGCTGCGCGGCCGCAGCGCGTTCAGTTCGTCCTCCAGCTTCGCCGCGTCGCCCTCCGACCCCCGGTAGTGAATCACCACGTCCGCACCCGCCGCGTGCAGGCGGCGCGCGATCGCGGCACCGACCCGGCGAGCGGCGCCGGTGACGAGCGCGGCCTTTCCCTGGAGATCCGGATTCATCAGTAAGTGCAGAATTCTAGGGTAAATTCCACCGCATGACGGCATCCAGGACGACGGCCCAGACACTTCCGCTTCCGGATGACGCGGCGCTCGCCGCCAGCCGCCGGCTGCTGGACCGGCTGGCTGCGGAACTGGCCGCGAACGGCAACTGGATTCCGTTCACGCGCTACCTGGAGCTGGTGCTGCACGAGCCCGGACTGGGCTATTACGCAGCTGGCGCGCGCAAGTTCGGCGCAGGCGGGGACTTTGTTACCGCGCCGGAACTGTCGCCACTGTTCGGCCGCGCGCTCGCGCGCCAGGTTGCGCAGGTGCTGCAACCGGGCGACGCGCTGCTGGAGTTCGGCGCCGGCAGCGGCGCGCTCGCTGGGCAGTTGCTGGGCGAACTGGATTGCCCCTACTTCATCCTGGAGACCAGCGCGGACCTGCGCGAGCGGCAGCGGCAGCGCCTCGGCGAGCGCGTGCAGTGGCTCGAGCGCATGCCGCAGCGCTTCCGCGGCGTGATGCTCGCCAACGAAGTGGTGGACGCGATGCCGGTGCACGCGGTGGCGTGGCGCGGCGACGGCATCTTCGAGCGCGGCGTGTGCGCGAACGAAGGCCAGCTGGCGTGGTCGTTGCGTCCGGCCGAAGGGGCCGTGCTCGCGGCCGCCCGCACCCTGGCGATCGAGCCGCCAACCTCGGGCGCCTACGAAAGCGAGATCGGACTCATCGCGCCGACCTGGATCCGGTTGCTCGCGCGCGCGCTGGAGCGGGGCGCCATCCTGGTCGCGGATTACGGCTTCCCGGCGCGCGAGTACTACCACCCGCAGCGTTCCACGGGAACGCTCGCCTGCCACTACCGCCATCGCGTGCATGGCGACCCGTTCTACCTGCCCGGCCTTCAGGACATCACGGCGCACGTGGACTTCAGCGCGCTCGCGCGCGCGGCCGGCGCTGGCGGGCTGGACGTGCTCGGCTATGCGAGTCAGGCGCAGTTCCTCATCAACTGCGGCATCACGAAACTGCTGGAGAAGGAGGATCCCGCGGACACGAAGCGCTACCTGCCTTTGGTTTCCGCGGTCCAGACACTGCTCGCGCCCTCGGAGATGGGCGAGCTGTTCAAGTTCCTCGCGCTGGGCCGCGGCGTGGGGGCGCCGCTGCTTGGCTTTGCCAGCGGCAACCGGGCGCATGCGCTCTAGCCTGGTCCTGCTGCTGGTGGCGTGGTGCACCACGTTCACCACGCAAGGCGGCGAGATGGAGGATGCGCGCAAGCGCTGGGCCGCAAGCCCGCACGGGCCGATGCTGGAGCGTACCCTGCCGCCGAGCTTCGAGCCGGCGGACCTGCCCGAGCCGAATTCGCGCGGCGCGCAGCTCACCGCGCGCTACTGCATCCAGTGCCACAACCTCGCCAATCCGGCGATGCACGACGCGGAGAAATGGCCGGCGGTGGTCGAGCGCATGGTGCTGCGCATGCAGGGCAAGGGCAACATGGGCCGGCTGATGGCGGAGATGATGGCGGGCGTGGAGGCGCCTTCGGCGGAAGAGACCCGGGCCCTCGTCGCCTACCTGCAGCGGCGGGCGCAAAAGCCGCTCGACCCGCTGAAGGTGCCGGAGGCCTACCGCGCCGAAGGCGACGCGTTCCGCATCGCCTGCAACCAGTGCCACGTGCTGCCAGATCCGGCGCGCTACAGCGCGCTCGAATGGCCGGCGGTGGTGGCGAGGATGGGGAAGAACATGGAGTGGATGACCCGCGTGGTGGGCTCCAGGCCCATCCCGGGCGAGCCGCAACTGCGGATCGAGGACATCAACGCGTTCCTCGCGCGCCACGCGCGCAAGCCGCGCTAGACGTTCTTTTCCTCCAGCCACTCCAGGATTGGCCGCGCCGCCGCTTCCCAGCGTGACTCCAGCACCACCGCGTGTCCGAGGCCCTGCAGCTCGCGGTACTCCGCGCCCAGCATCCGCGCGCTCGCCTGCACGCTTGAAGCGGGAATGAGAAGGTCCCTCTCCGCGCCAAGACACAGCATGGGCGGGCGCTGCAGCGTCCACAGTTGCGGCAGTCCCCACCCCGACATGTCCATAAGCGCGCTGCGACTCGGGCTGCATGCGCCGATGGATGCCAGCGTGACGCGCTTGGTCCATGGGCCCGGCGAACAGCGCCGGCCGGGTCCAGGCGAGCGTGAATGTGGAAGGCAGCAACCCGGAGCTGGGCACCGGGCAGGCAAACACCGCCGCGGCGCAGTCGCCCTCGGCCGCAACGCCAAGGTACTTCTGCACCACCATACCGCCCATGGAATGGCCGACGAGGACCCGCGGGCACCCGATCATCTCCACGGCGCCGGCAAGATCGCGCGCGTAGTCGTCCAGGCCAAACCGGTTGAGCCGCTCGCGGCCGCCACTCAGGCCGTGGCCGCGCAGCGAGACCGCGTAGACCGGGAAACCGCGCGAGGCGAACCAGGACAGGAAGTGCTCTTCCCAGCACCAAGCGCCGACGTGCGCGCCGTGCACGAAAACGAGCGGCGTTCGCCGCCTGCACTAGGCGACGGGCGGTACCGCCATGCCGCGCCGCACCGCCGGGCGCAGCGTGATGGCGTCATACCAGCGCCTCACCGCCGGGAAGGCGGCGAGGTCCACGCGGTGCCATTCGTGGCGCGCCACCCACGGATAGGTGGCGATATCGGCGATCGAGTACTCGTCGGCCAGGTAGGCCGCCTGCTGCAGGCGCTTGTCGAGCACGCCGTAGAGGCGCTTGGCCTCGGTGCCGTAGCGCTCGCTGCCGTAGGGAATCTCGTCCTTCTTCGCGCGCATGAAGTGATGCGCCTGGCCGAACATCGGGCCGACGCCGCCCATCTGGAACATCAGCCACTGCAGCGCGATGTACTTGCCGCGGTCAGTTGCGGGCAGGAAGCGGCCGCCGGTCTTGCCCGACAGGTATACCAGGATCGCGCCGGATTCGAACAGGGGCAGCGGCTTGCCATCCGGTCCCTCGGGCTCGACGATCGCCGGGATGCGGTTGTTG
>SXGR01017199.1_pt1 | contig 10991 bp, 11 predicted proteins | sample 3174711 | NCBI WGS metagenome assembly SXGR01 (sample SAMN11356860, study PRJNA531348) | freshwater metagenome | isolation source: freshwater sample F1-60 | place: China: Fuxian Lake, Yuxi | collected 2017-12-25 | reverse complement strand
GGTGTTGTTGCCGGCCACCGGAACCGAGGCAATGTTCGGCCTGCCCGACTCCGGCGATATGCCCACGATCATCGCGCCCGACCTATCCAACCTGCCGGCCGGCGAGACCGCGATCAACCCGGAGACCGGCGAAGAGTTCACCAAGGGCACCAGCGACTGACCACAGGCTACGGCCGGAGCGTGAAAATCGTTCGATGCCAGGGCTTTTCGACGACCGCGGTGATGTCGCTCATGACATGCTTGATGGTGAGGTACTCCTCAAAGGAGTAGTCGGACATGTCCTTGCCGAATCCTGATGCCCCCAGTCCACCATGCGGCATCTCGCTGATGATCGGGATGTGGTCGTTGATCCAGACGCATCCGGCCTTGATCTCCCGCGATGCCCGCTGCGCTCGGTAGACGTCGCGGGTCCAGGCTGAGGCGGCCAGGCCGTAATCGGTGTCGTTGGCCTGCCGTAGCGCGTCATCGTCACCGTCATGCGGGCGAACGGTGAGCACCGGGCCGAAGATCTCGTCGCGGTAGGCCTCGCACCCCTGGGTGACGTCGGCCAGCAGCGTCGGCTGGTAGAACGCCCCCGGCAGATCGGGCGCGCAACCGCCGGTGACCACGCGGGCACCCTGCCCGGGTGCGCGATCGACGATGCCGGCGACCTTCGCGCGGTGGGCAAACGACATCAGCGGGCCGAGGTCGGTGTCCGGATCGGCCGGATCACCCACGACGAGTTTGCCCATCAGTTCGGCCACCCGGCGACAAAGTCGTCGTAGAGGTTGCGCGCCACGATCGCGCGGGTGGCCGCCGTGCAGTCCTGTCCAGAATTGATCAGCGCACCGGCCACCGCGCCGTGCACAGCCGCATCGAGGTCGGCGTCGTCGAAAACGACGAACGGGGCCTTGCCGCCGAGTTCCAGTTGAGTGCGCCGACCGTGAACCGCGGCTGCCGCCATGACCTTTCGGCCGACGGCGGTCGATCCGGTGAACGTCACCACATCGACACCGGCGTGCCCGGCCAGCGCGGTGCCCGCGTCGGCGCCGGCCCCGGTGACTACGTTGAACACCCCGTCCGGCAGGCCCGCCTCGGACGCCAGGCGGGCCAGCGTCAGGGTCGTCAACGGGGTGAGTTCGGCGGGCTTGATGACCACCGAGCAGCCGGCCGCCAACGCCGGGATCACCTTCCAGACCGCCATCTGCAGCGGGTAGTTCCACGGCGTGATGGTGCCGACCACACCGACGGCCTCCCGGCGGATCGACGAGGTGTGGTCCGCGGAATACTCCGCGGTGGCCTTGCCATCGAGGTGGCGGGCCGCGCCGGCGAAGAACGCGATGTTGTCGATGCTGCCGGGCACGTCGAACTCAGTCGCCAAGCGCACCGGCTTGCCGGTCTGGCTGACCTCCTCGGCCACGAACTCGGCGGCGTGGGCATCGACGAGCTCGGCCAGTTTCGCCAGCACGGCGGACCGTTCGGCCGGGGTCGCGGCCGACCAGGCGGGCAGTGCGGCCCGCGCCGAGGCCACCGCCACGTCCACATCGCCGGGTGTCGCGAGCGCCATGTCGGCGACGACTGCGCCGGTCGCAGGGTTGATCACCTGATGATTGCTTCCGTCGGTGCGCACCGGGGCGCCATCGATCCAGCTACTGGGTCGGACCGTCTTGGCAATCACCGGGCAACGTTAACCCGACCGATACGCAATTCAGCACTGAATCGGGCGCACAACGCCGGTATCCGTGTATCCAGTTGCTTATAACGACGGATTCCGTGCACAATCGGTCAATGGACGACATGTCCAAGACCATCATCGAGAAGCTCCAGCGCGACGGCCGGCGCTCCTATGCCGGGATCGGCAAGGACGTCGGCCTGTCCGAGGCCGCGGTACGCCAGCGGGTGCAGCGATTGATCGACGCCGGGGTGATGGACATCGTCGCGGTCACCGACCCGATGCAACTGGGGTTCAACCGGCAGGCGATGGTCGGGATCCGTTGCCAGGGCGACACCACCAAGGTCGCCGAGCGGCTCGCGAAAATCGACGCCGTGTCCTACGTGGTTCTCACAGCGGGCAACTTCGACGCACTCGTCGAGATCGTCTGCGCCGACGATGCCGAACTCCTAGACCTGCTCAACACCGAAATCCGGGCCATACCGGGCGTGACTTCTACCGAGACGCTCGTCTATCTCAAACTCGTTAAACAACAATACAATTGGGGCACACGATGACCACCACCGAAACCCGGGATCTCACCGCGGAGTTGTCGGCCAAGGCCGACCGCCACCTGTGGGGACACTTCGCCAGACACGGACAAGGCATCAGCGCGCCGATCATCTCGCGCGGCGAGGGCTGCTACATCTACGACAGCCACGGTAAGCGCTACTTCGACGGCCTGTCCGGACTGTTCGTGGTCCAGGTCGGTCACGGCCGCGTCGAGCTGGCCGAGGCCGCCGCCAAGCAGGCCGAGACCCTGGACTTCTTCCCGCTGTGGTCGTACGCCACCCCGCCGGCGATCGAACTGGCCGACCGGCTGGCGCACTACGCCCCCGGAGATCTGAACCGGGTGTTCTTCACCACCGGTGGCGGCGAAGCGGTGGAGAGCGCGTGGAAGCTGGCCAAGCAGTTCTACAAGCTGACCGGAAAACCCGGGAAGTACAAGGTCGTCTCCAGGGCCATCGCCTACCACGGCACCCCGCAGGGCGCACTGGCCATCACTGGACTGCCGGAATTCAAAGCGCCCTTCGAACCGTTGACTCCCGGCGGGTTCCGCGTGCCGAACACCAACTTCTACCGTGCGCCCGAACCGTATGACACCGATATCAAGGCCTGGGGCCGTTACTGCGCCGACCGGATCGCCGAGGCGATCGAGTTCGAAGGGCCCGACACGGTGTGTGCGGTGTTCCTCGAACCGGTGCAGAACGCCGGCGGGTGCTTCCCGCCGCCGCCCGGTTACTTCGAGCGAGTCCGCGAAATCTGCGACGAATACGACGTGCTGCTGGTCTCCGATGAGGTGATCTGCGCGTTCGGCCGCATCGGATCAATGTTCGCCTGTGACGATTTCGGCTACGTTCCCGACATCATCACCTGCGCCAAGGGTATGAGTTCGGGGTATTCGCCGATCGGCGCGATGATCGCCAGCGACCGGCTGTTCGAGCCGTTCAACGATGGCAAGACAACCTTCGGCCACGGCTATACCTTCGGCGGGCACCCGGTATCGGCGGCGGTGTCACTGGCCAATCTCGACATCTTCGAGCGCGAAGGAATCAACGACCACGTCAAGACCAACGCGCCGATCCTGCGGGCCACCCTCGAGCAACTGCTGGAGCTTCCGATCGTCGGCGACGTCCGCGGCGAGGGCTTCTTCTATGGCATCGAACTGGTCAAGGATAAGAAGACCCGGGAAACGTTCGACGACTCCGAGAGCGAGCGCCTGCTGCGCGGATTCCTGTCAGCAGCACTGTTCGAGGCCGGACTGTATTGCCGCGCCGACGACCGCGGTGATCCGGTCGTGCAGTTGGCGCCGCCACTGATCAGCGGTCCGGCGGAGTTCGACGAGATCTACCAGATCCTGCATCGGGTGCTGGGCGAAGCCAGTCGGCTGCTGTGACTTCGGCTCCGATGAACCCCAAGCCGCCTGTCGATCCGGTCCGGTGGACGCCGCCGCCGGTCGCGCCGCTGCCAGAGTTCGGGCCTGCCGAGCTGACCGTCGTGCCGATGCCGGGCGACGCGCCGGAGGACATCGTCGTCGACGCCGACGGTGCCCTGTGGACCGGACTCGTCGACGGCCGCATCGTGCGGATTGGCCCGGACGGCGCGGTTGCGGTCATCGGACAGACCACCGGCCGACCGCTCGGGATGACGGTGGCCCGCGACGGTCGGCTACTGATCTGCACCAGCCCAGGCGGACTGCTGGCAATGGACCGCACCAGCGGAAATATCGAGGTGTTGGTCGATTCGGTTGACTTCAGGCCGCTGAACTTCTGCTCGAATGTCGTCGAATTACCTGATGGCACAATCTATTTCACCCAGTCCACCGCGAAGTTCACCTACGCCAACTTCAAGGGCGCAATCATCGAGGCGCGCGGTGACGGCGGGCTGTTCAGGCGCGACCCCGATGGCACCGTTAGCGCCGTGCTCGACCACCTGTATTTCGCCAATGGTCTGACCGCGACCCTCGACGGCACGGCGCTGGTATTTGCGGAAACCCAAGGCCGGCGATTGTCGAAGTACTGGCTGACCGGACCAAAGACCGGAACTGTGACGGTGCTGGCCGAGCATCTGTCGGCCATGCCGGACAACATCTCGACGGGGTCGACGGGGTGGATCTGGGTGGCGATGGTGACACCGCGCAATGCGGCCGCCGACGCCCTGGCGCCCCGGATGCCACTGCTGCGCAAGCTGGTGTGGGCATTGCCCGACCGGTTGCAGCCGCAGATCGTCCCGGAGGTCAATGTGATGGCGTTTGATCCCGATACCGGAGCAGCGGTGGCCGGTGTCCGGATGAAGCGCCCGGATTTCGGAGTGGTGACCGGCCTGGTGGAGCACCAGGGCCGGCTGTGGATGAGCAGCATCGGCTTCCCGGCCGTTGCGTCCTGCCCGATCCCGGGCTGACGGCGAGGCTCCCCTGAATCGGGGGCCGAATCGCCTAGCCTGCGAGGCGATGGTGAATATGACCAGGCTGCGGCGCGCTGCCGCTCTCACGGCGACCCTCTTGATGATCGGTACGCCGGCCGCGGCGTGGGCCGAGCCCAACTCGGCACCGGATCCCAATAGCTGCCCGTACAAGGTCTCCACTCCACCGGCAGTGGACTCCTCGGAGGTTCCCAAGGCGGGCGATCCGCCGCAGCCGCTGCCGGTGCCGGCCTCGGCGGTCGGCGGGGATGCGCTGAGTGGGTGTGGCGTGATCGTCGCCGCCGGAACCCCGCCTTTGCCGGGGGACATCTCGGCCGAGGCCTGGCTGGTCGCCGACCTGGACACCGGGGCGGTGATCGCGGCCCGCGATCCCCATGGCCGTCACCGCCCGGCCAGCGTCATCAAGGTGCTCACCGCCATGGTGGCCATCAACGAACTACCGCTGAACAGAATCGTCGACGGCACCCAGGCCGATGCCAACGTCGAGGGCACCCGGGTCGGCGTGGACGTCGGCGGCCGCTACACCATCAACGACCTCCTGCACGGGCTGATCATGTACTCCGGAAACGATGCCGCACACGCGCTGGCCACCCAACTCGGTGGAATGGATGCGGCACTGGGCAAAATCAACGCCCTGGCGGCCAAGCTCGGTGCCCGCGATACCAGGGTGGCCACGCCGTCGGGCCTCGACGGACCGGGCATGAGCACCTCCGCCTACGACGTGGGTTTGTTCTTCCGGTACGCGTTCGGCAACCCGATCTTCGCCGACATCGCCGCCACCCGCAGCTACATGTTCCCGGACAACAACGGCCAGCCGCCCTTTGAGATCGAGAACGACAACAAGTTGCTGCTCAACTACCCGGGCGCGATCGGCGGCAAGACCGGCTTCACCGATGACGCCCGTCAGACCTTCGTCGGCGCCGCGGATCGTGACGGACGCCGGTTGGTGACCGTGCTGCTGCGCGGCACCCGCGAACCGATCGCGCCGTGGGAGCAGGCCGCGCACCTGCTCGACTACGGGTTCGCCACCGCACCCGGCACGGCAGTCGGGACGCTGATCGAGCCGGACCCGTCGTTGCAGCCGCGCAAGCCCGATTCGGCGCTCAGCGCGGCACCCCTGCTCTCCGTCGACGCCCTGCCGGTACGGATCGGCGTCGCGGTTGTCGGCACGCTGATCGTATTCAGCCTGATTCTGGCGGCCCGGTCGCTGAACCAACGGGTCCAGGCACGCTGACGAGCTAGTCGCCCGCGGTTTCCAAACTTGTCGGTGTATCGAACTAGTGTTCGATGTATGGAGATCTTGGCTGCTCTGGACGACCTCGAGGCGGCGTGGGACAAACTGGCCTCGGTGCCGCTCACGACGCTGAGCGCCGGGCAGGTGCTCGTGGTCCTGGACCGGCTCGAGACCCAGCGCCGCCGCCAGCCCGCCATCGAGCACACCCTGCTCAACCAGTTGCAGGCTCAGGCCACCGCCAAGGACATGGGCGCCAAATCCTGGCGGGCGGTACTGGCTCAGCGACTGGGCATCAGCGGACCGGACGCGGGGCGCCGGTTAGCCGAGGCCGCCGTACTCGGACCACGCCGGGCTCTCACCGGCGAGCCGCTTGAGCCCCACCTGCCGGCGACCGCCACAGCCCAGGCCCGCGGCGAGATCGGAACCGACCACGTCACGATCATCCGCGATTTCATCGACCACCTACCGGCCGATGTCGACCTGGGCACCCGGACGGCTGCCGAAGCCCAACTCGGCGGGCTCGCCGGCGGGCTGACCCCGGAAGGGCTGCGCAAGCTCGCCCGCCAACTGCTGGGCTACCTCGACTCCGACGGCACCCTCGACGACGAACGCGAGCACGCCCGCCGACGCGGCCTGACTCTCGGGCCTCAGGGCCTGGACGGCATGACCCGGCTCACCGGCTGGATTACTCCCGAACTGCGCGCCACCCTCGATGCCCTGTTCGCCAAACTCGCCGCACCCGGTTATGGCAACCCCGACGACCAGACCCCGTGCCTCGACGGCACCCCTTCGCAGAACCAGATCGACGGCGACACCCGCAGCCCCGCCCAACGCACCCACGACGCACTGCAGACCGTGTGCCGGTCGATGCTGACGTCCGGGACCCTCGGCCAGCACAACGGGCTTCCCGTCACCATCGTGGCCACCACCACCCTGGCCGAACTCACCGCCGCCGCCGGGCTAGCCCACACCGGCGGCGGCAGCCAGCTGCCCATCCCCACGCTCATCCGGATGGCCGCCGCCGGCGCCCACCCCTACCTCGCGCTGTTCGACGATCCCCGGCAGATCCAGCTCTACTACGGACGCACCCGACGCACCGCCAGCCCCGGCCAACGGCTGGCCCTGTACGCCCTGGAACGGGGTTGCACCAAACCCGACTGCACCGCCCCACCGAATCGCTGCCAGGTCCACCACGCCGAGCGCGACTGGCAACACGGCGGCAACACCGACATCAACGAACTCACCCTGGCCTGCGGCTGCGACAACCGCCTCGTCAACGACACCCCCACCGGATGGACCACCCGAAAACGCAAGGCCGACAACCGAACCGAATGGATTCCGCCGCCATCCCTGGACCGCGGCCAGCATCGCATCAACCACTACCACCACCCCGAAGAACTGCTACGACCCGACGACGACGATCCCGGGTAGCTCGTTTTCCGCACTGCGTTCGGCCGCCCAAGCCGTCGCGAACAGGACCAGCCGCGCGGTCATGTAGGCGAACACCATCAGGCCCAGCACCGGGCCAAAGACCGCGCCGGCCGGGCTGTGCAACACCGCCTGCAGATAGATCGAACCCACCTGCTTGAACCCCTCAAAGCCGATGGCGGCCAGCAGGCCCGCCCCGGCGCACCGGCGCAACGGGACCGGATCGTGCGGCAACCGGGCGATCATCACGGTGAACAGCAGCCAGGCCACCAGGATCGACACCACCAGCGACCCCAGCCGCACGGACCCTGCCAGCCGCAGCGCCGAGGTGGCCAGCACGCCGAACCCGATGGTCGCCAGGCTGGCCAGGAAAGCGGCCACCAGGGCGATCACGTCGGACACCTTGGTGTTGAGAAAGCCCGGCGGCGGGAACTGCTGTCCCCACATCTGGCTGAGCGCCGCGCGCAGCCGCTGCATCCACAACAGTCCGACGTAGAGCGCGGTGGCCAAGCCGATCACACCGACCGACGTGCGCGAGGCAATGGCAGCGTCCATCAGGCTGATGATCTGTTCGCCGAACTCGCCGGGTACCGCCCCCTTGACCCAGCTGTCGATCTCGGCAAGCAGATCGGGCCGGCGGGCCAGCACGAAGCCGACCACCGCGAAGCCAACCATCAGCACCGGAAACATCGCGAAGACGGTGAAGTAGGTGATGCCGGCGGCGTAGAAGTCGCCCTGGCTCTGGTCGTAGCGCTGCTGCGCGCGCACCGCGTGGTCCAGCCAGGGGTACCGGCGGCGCAGCCGCTCGAGCGCTCGCATCATCGCGCCGGCAGGAAACCCAACCGGTCATAGACCCGCGCGAGCGTCCGCCCCGCCACCGCGCGCGCCCGGTCGGCGCCCTCGTCGAGGACGGCCGATAACTCAGTGGGGTCGGCGAGTAGGTCCGCCACCCGCCGCTGAATCGGGGTGACGTAGTCGATGACGGCATCGGCGGTATCGGACTTGAGATCCCCGTAACCACCCCCGGAGTACCCCGTGACCAATGTGTCGATATCGACGCCGGTGACCGCGGACTGGATGGAGAGCAGGTTAGACACTCCGGGCTTGGTCTCCGGATCGAAGCGGATCTCGCGTTCGCTATCGGTGACCGCCGATCGGATCTTCTTCGCCGATACCTTGGGGTCATCGAGCAGGTTGACCAGGCCCGCGTCGGTGGCCGCCGACTTACTCATCTTGGCCGTGGGCTCGGTGAGGTCGTAGATCTTGGCGGTCTGTTTGGCAATCATCACCTCCGGCACCACGAGGGTCTTCGGGAAACGGGCGTTGAACCGCTGCGCGACGTCGCGGGCCAGCTCGAGGTGTTGGCGCTGATCCTCGCCGACAGGAACCAGATCGGTGTCATAGAGCAGAACGTCGGCGGCCTGCAACACCGGGTAGGTGAACAGGCCCACGGTCGCGGAGTCGGTGCCCTGCTTGGCCGACTTGTCCTTGAACTGGGTCATCCGCGAGGCCTGACCGAAGCCGGTGAAACACGCCAGCACCCAGGCCAACTCGGCGTGCGCAGGCACCTGGCTCTGCACGAAGACCGTCGAGCGTGCCGGGTCGATTCCCAATGCCAGGTACTGCGCCGCGGTGAGCATGGTTCGCCGCCTCAGCACAGCGGGATCCTGCGGCACCGTGATCGCGTGCAGATCCACGACGCAGAAGAATGTCTGGTAGTCGTCCTGCAGCGGCACCCACTGCTTGACCGCGCCCAGGGCATTGCCCAGATGCAGGGAGTCGGCGGTGGGCTGGACGCCGGAGAAGACGACGCGGCGGGTCGGAGCGCTCATGATCGGTTAATCCTGTCACGGCTTTGCCGGCTGCTAGCGTTTGCCACATGCGACGACGACTCCTTGCGCTGACCGCGCTCCTCGCGGCGATGATCATGGTGGCCGGATGCTCGAACGGCAGCGGCGGTGGTGGCGACAAGCGACCGGCGTCGGCCGCGGTCGTGGTGGTCTCCGGCGGGGACGCCACCACCCCATTCACCGCGCCGGACGCGGCCTGCGCCACCGGATTGGCAGCGGGCAACACCGCGACCGCCATCCGCGAGTTCCTGCTCTCCAAGAAGTACACCGTCTACACCTCCCCGGCGATGGCCGGCCGCGGCCAGGTTGTCGACCAAACCGGATTCGGAGCGTTCGGCGTGTGTCCGGTCACCCTGCCGGAGAACATGACGGTCAACTCCACCGGCAGCATCGACACCGCAGGCGAGCATCTGGCCAGGTTCATCAACTGGCTCAGCACTGAAAAGGGCGTGACCGAGGTCGATTTCGTGGGGCACTCAATGGGCGGACTGTATTCGCGCGCGGCTATCCGGGTGCTGGCCACCACCGGGAGCAAGGTCAAAGTCCGCTCGCTGACCACCATCGGCACGCCATGGCAGGGCTCCTATATCGGCGACTTCGCCAACGACGTGGTGACGCTCAATGACTGTCTCGGAGACGCGCTCTGCCAGACCGCGATGAAGGACGGCAAGGCCGAGGCCAAGCGCACCGTGTCGGGCTCGGGCCGCGAGGTCAGCCAGCCCTTCCTGATGGGCCCGGGCGGCTGGAACGAATTCCAGTCCGGTGTGCTCGACAGCATCCCGGTGGTGCTCATCGCCGGCAGCAAGTTCGCCAAGGAAGGTCAGGTGAACCCCGCGGTGTGGCCTAATGACGGCATCGTGGCGTTGCAGAGTGCGCTGGCCAAGAGCATCAGCGACCCGATCCTGCCGCACCGGCGCTGCCACATCTTCGAAGACACCCATTCAATATTCGTCTCCAACGCCGCCGGCCTGGACTGGAATACCGCCCTGACATGGAATCCCGCGGCGCTGGAAGTGGTGCACCAAGCCATCGAGAATGCCCCGACAGCAATGACCACGGCCAACCGGGAAGGCTGCCCGGCTTAGCTGAGGATTCCGCCGGGCGAGAGCAGTCCCATCGCGGAGTCGACCACACGATCGAGGTCCGTTCCCAACGATCCGCTCGACCACTCCCGGGCCATCTCCGATAGTGCGCCGACGTAGATGGCGGCCTCGACCTCGCGCGTCAACGGATCATCGTCCCGCCCGCTGCGCCGTCGGTCGGTGATGATCATCCTGCGGAGCTGACGTTTTGCCGCCGCGCGGCGGGCCGTGAATACCGAATTGCCGCCTGCTCCGGCGAACAGAACCTTGCCCCGGCGGGGGTCGGCCGCGGTGAAATCCAGGACCGCCCGGATGCCGGCCCGCCAACGGGCACCGCTGTCGTCGGACATCTCCCTCGTTGCTGCGGCAAGGACTGTGCCCAACTCAGTGACGATCTCGTCGTACACCGCACTCAACAACTCATTGATGTCTGCGAAGTTTTCGTAGAAGTAGCGGGAGTTCAACGCCGCGGCCCGGCAGACCGATCGAACCGATACCGCGGATTCACCGCCTTCGCCGAACAACTCGTACGCCCCGCGAACAAGTGATCTCCGCCGCGCGGCTCGTCGGTCCGCCGGTGAGACGCCCGCCCAACCGGATGCTCGCCGACTCACTGCGCCCCCAGATTCCCTCTAGATCCCCCGGATCTAAACACGTCATATTTGTTATACCCCGGTGCGGTCGGTGGTTGCCAAAGGTGCCCGGCCGACCGAGTCGAGACGGGACGCAAGCTGAGCGCTGCCAACTCGATCTGCGGGTTTCCAACCGGCCTCACTGTCGGCTGC
>SXGR01357865.1_pt1 | contig 10992 bp, 9 predicted proteins | sample 3174711 | NCBI WGS metagenome assembly SXGR01 (sample SAMN11356860, study PRJNA531348) | freshwater metagenome | isolation source: freshwater sample F1-60 | place: China: Fuxian Lake, Yuxi | collected 2017-12-25 | reverse complement strand
TCCGCTCGAATACAAAGAAAATCATCGGGGCTACATTGACTTAATCGTTAAGGAGATGCTCCCGCTTATTGAAAAAGAAAATTTAGCAGATTACATCGATGTTTTTTGTGAAAAAAATTATTTCAGTGTTGCTGAGATGACCGAAATAGTAAATGCTGGAAAAGAATATGGTTTAGTTCCTAAAGTTCATGTAAACCAATTTACGCGACTTGGAGGTGTAAAAAAAGCGGTTGAATTAGGGGCCTTGAGTGTTGATCATTTGGAAGAAATTGACGATGACGACATTACTGCCTTAATCAACAGTACTTGCATGCCAACTCTGCTTCCTGGCTGTTCGCATTTCCTTGGAATTCCCTTTGGCGATGCGCGAAAAATGATCGATGCAGGCTTACCTTTGGCGCTAGCGAGCGATTTTAATCCGGGTTCTTCTCCCAATTACAATTTATTTGCTATTTGGTCTTTGGCCTGTGTAAAAATGAAAATGACACCAGAAGAAGGATTGAATGCCTTGACAATAAATGCTGCTTTCGCAATGGGTTTAGAGTGCAGTCACGGAAAAATTTGCCTTGGTAGTAGTTCCCCAATAATTCTTACAAAACCTATTCCTTCACTTGCTTATTTACCTTATGCTTTTGGTGAAATGAATGTGGCGCAGACTTTTATATGATACATTAATATTACTATCTTTGATTCAAATATGAAACACCCTATTGCTTTATTATTTTTATTTATAACCAGTTTATGCCTATCTCAAAATGTAAATATTGATAAGCAATTGCTATGGGAAATTTCTAGAGATGGAGTTAATGAGAAATCTTATTTATTTGGGACATTACATTCTAATGATAAGCGTATTTTTGCTTTATCTGATTCTGTTTATTTTGCACTTGATACATCTCAATTGATTATTCTTGAAGCTGATATATTCAGCGAATTTAAAGATGTTGATTCGCGTAACAAATTACCAAGTACTCTTTACGATAAAAATGGGAGAGCTTACACGGCATCAGAAACAGCGACTAAAACATCGTATGGAGATGAAAATGGAATGCCTCAATTTATTGATGCCTATTTTGAAGAGTATTGTTACAATGCTGGTAAAGTTTTCGTAGCCTTAGAAAAAGCTCCTTATCAATATCCATTTGGCTCAGAACTAGTTTTTTCAAAGCGCCGTGTAATTAATAATGCCCTAAATAATTTTTCAAATGAGAAACTAATAGAACTCTATTTAAAAGGAGATATTACGGCAATTGAAAGATTTATACGCGCAAATTTAGCAAAAGATAAAGAACAATTTGAGGCATTAATAACATCAAGAAATAAAGAAATAGCTCAAACATTGGATTCGATTTTTAATACACAAGCATCTTTTTTCTGCGCTGTTGGCGCTGGTCATTTTTCCGGATCGGCGGGTATTATTAACCTTCTTAGAAAAAAAGGGTACTATTTAAGACCAATGTTATGGACATTAGGTGAAAATAAAACAGCAGCTAAAAAAGCAGTAAAGTCCTTTAGGAATTATATTTATAGAGATTCAATTAGTGGTCTTATTGCTAATTTCTCTGGAAAACCATACGAAGAAAAAAACAAAGATGGAAGTACCCATTTAATTTACAGAGAATATGGACAGGGCAACACCTATTCAGTTGATTTATTTCCAAATGACTCCACCCTATCTTTTGAGGAACTTGCGGCAATATACATTGCAAGTCCACCAAATACCGATTCATATAAAAAAATATTAGATGATGGAACTATTCTATTTGAAGGTCTTTCGGATACTTATCCAGAGGGGTTGAATTGGGTAAGAATCCTTTTTAGCGAAAAGTATTTTGCAGTACTAAAATCATATGGAGGTAATAAATTTACACATTCAGATCGTCCAAAAAAATTCTTTGATAATGTTTGGTTTGAATAAAACAGTAAATTTCAAATTATGGTTTTGCACATGAAATTTATTGATCGGATATCAATTTTCATAAAGGAAAACGATTTTGACTTAAGAAATCTCACTGTTATACTCCCCTCTGAAAGAGCAACAAAATATTTAGCACAATCTTTATTTAAAAGCTATGGTAAACCCATTTTTTCACCGGAAATCATCACGATTGATCGTTGGGTAAAAAAACACTCTTTACCAATAATTGATCGGACACGTTTACTGCTTTATTTATTTGAAATGTACCTTGAAACAGAAGAAGGGGCAGAAGCAAGTTTTGAAGATTTTTTGACTTGGGGCCCAATTATTCTTAACGATTTTGATGATATTGATCGGTACATCTTAGATTATGAACAGGTCTTTAAAAATCTAAAAGCAATTAAAGAACTTGAAAGTTGGCAAATTGATGAGGAAAACTTTTCTGCATCGCAGATTAAATTTATGGAGTTTTGGGAACGACTTCCAAAATACTATAAAGAATTGCACGCTAAACTAAAATTAAAAAATACAAGTACAGCAGGTTTAGCATATAGAGAGCTTGCCAAAAACACAAATTTGGTGATTTCTGAAAATGAAAATCAACATTTTATTTTTGCTGGATTCAACGCTCTTTCTAAGTCAGAACTCACTATTATCAGAAATTTATTAAAGATAAAAAAAGCAAGTTTTATTATAGATGCTGATGTCTATTATCTTGAAAATAAAATTCATGAAGCAGGCTCTTTTATTCGAAAAAATCTAGAGTTTCTAGAAATTTCAAAACCACTTTTTGTTGGAGATATGGTCAAGAATAAAAGTCTTGTTCTAAATATCGTTGAATGTGCACAACATACGGGCCAAGTAAAAGTTGCTGCAACAGAACTTGCAAAATTAAGCCCTTCAGAATTAGATCAAACACTCGTTTTATTAGCGGATGAAACATTAATAAGTTCAATGGTAAAAAACCTGCCTATTTCCGTTGGAAAGGCAAACATAACATTAGGACTTCCCTTAAAGCAAACATCAATCAAAACATGGGTTGAAATTATCTTTGATATTCAAGAAAATAAATCAAGATTTAAGTCAAATGCCTTATACTATAAAGATTTACAACGTATTATAAACCATGTTTTTACCTTAGCATCAATTAATCGTGAGGAAAAAAGAAAATTAGTTTACCTTGAGCAAGAAACGATAAAAAAAAATAAAGTTTTTCAAAACTGTGATAAGCTAGATCTTGGAAAAGATGCGCAGTTAATTATAAAACTAATTACTGAAGATTGGGATCAAGATTGGAAAAAAGCAATGTCGGTAATTCGTTCTCTAAATAAAACTCTATTAGAATTACTTCCTCAAACTAATGATATAGAACGTAATATTATCAAAGTTTTTGATGAATCACTCTTAGAATTTGAGCAAATTTTAGTTGAAGGAATTCCTAAAATTGCATTACGAAGTTTTAAACTACTTTTTTTGCAGCATTGGGGAAGTAAAAGTATTGCATATCATGGAAATCCACTTAAAGGATTACAAGTTATGGGGCTATTGGAAACAAGACTTCTAGATTTTGAGCACCTAATTATTGTAGGATTAAACGAAGGGAAATTACCCAACACAAATTTTATAAATTCCGTTATTCCGATGGACTTAAGATATAGTCTTGGCTTACCATCTATGCGAGAAAAACAAGGTTTATTTGCTCATCATTTTTACAGACTTTTACATCATTGTAAAACATTCACAGCAACTTACACTACAGCAGTTGAACAGATAAGTAGCAATGAAGCCAGTCGTTATTTGCTACAATTAGAACTTGAGTTAGCTAATTACAATAAAAATATAGAACTAAAAAAACACTATTACTCGGTTCCTTTTCCTGAATTACAAGTTCTCCCTGGAACTATCGTATCCAAGCAGAAAGAAATACTTACACGATTAGACACTTTTTTTGAGGGCTCTATTTCTGCATCAGGACTTAACAAATATATGACTTGCCCCCTTGATTTTTATTACCGCTATATTGTTGAGTTTGGTGAAGAGAAAGGAGTAGAAGAAGATTTAGAATCTAGTACATTTGGATCCCTAATACATAAAACATTAGAAATATTATTTCAACCTTTTGCACAAAGAGACAGAAAAGGAAACCCTGTTTCTCCCTCCCCAAAAAATTTAGAGGCAAGTGATATAAAAAAAATGCTGGTGGATTATATAGAAATTTTACATCAACAATTTTTCAATTATTTTAATGGCGATGAACAACTTTTTCTAAAAGGAAAAAACCTATTAAGCTATAAAATGGCAATGAAAATAACGTATGATACACTGAAATCAGAGCATGATTTTATAGAAAAACAAATTGAACTTATCTATATTGAACAAATTGAAGCTGAGATGAACAGCTCTATTGAAATTGATTTTAAGGGGGAAAACCGGAAAATAAATTTTAAGGGTTACATCGATAGAATTGATAGAATTGGAAATACATACCGTGTAATAGACTACAAAACAGGGAAATGTTATGAAAAAGATGTGACGTTTAAAATTAAAAAAGATGGAATAGTAAGTTCTTTCGCTTCTTGTAAACATGCTTTGCAACTTACACTTTATATTTTATTTTTTAAGGAAAAGTACAATACACTTCCAGATATAGCTGCTATTTATTCTCTTGTGAATTTGAATGAAGATTTTTATTTAAATCTGAATGGAGCAACTAATTTAGATGAATTTCCAGTGTTATTTAAAGAGCTAGTTGAAAAAATTTATTCTGAAATTTACAATTTAGATTTGCCTTTTGAGCACGATAGTGATTCTAAATATTGCAGTTTTTGTAATTAACTTGAAAATTAATAATTTTTGAGAAGAGCTGTACTATTTAAATCTAATATAGTTCTGACTTCAAAGAATTTCTATAATCTTTTATCTCTTCACGATTAATCTTGTGTTCGGCATTTTTTAATAAATTCAGTAGATACAATAAGTTGTCTTTATCTTCAATATCAATAGGATATTCATTGCCTTCCTCATCTTCTTCATACTGCGCTTGGATATCAAAAATCTCGTTCTCTATTATAAATTCATAAGTTAGACGTAATACTTTGACAACAAGTGGATCTTTTTCTTGTAAAGCCAATTCTCGCAGTTCTTTTAAATTATCAATTAATTTGGGGGCTTTTACTCCACTTTTTTCAACACTTTTTATAATGGCATCCAATTTTTCATTGGCAGAAATTGTTTTCATAAAATTATTTTATTGAGCAAATTTACTAAGTTTACTTGGAATATCAATATCTAAGTTTAATCAATCATTTTTTTCAGTAATAAAAACTAAAAAAGAAATCTTAAGTTTGCTACATGCAATTTTTTCTTCAGGCTATTGGTATCGGTTTTTTGTTAAGTGTAATGGTTGGGCCAGCATTCTTTGTCTTATTAGAGATAAGTATTACAAAAGGGATTCGTGCTGCTCTGGCATTAGATCTTGGTATTTTTATAAGTGATTTACTCTATATTTTATTTGCGCTCAGTTTTGTTGATCAAGTTGCTACTTTTAATTCTGGTGAAAATAAATTAATTTTTGGCTTTATCGGAGGTTCAATTTTTATTATTTATGGAATTTATTATTTTTTTAAAAAATCAAAAATAACTGAGTTAACATTAGAATCAGAGAATACTAATAAGGAGGATATAACCGCAACAAAAGACTATTTTCTATTGGGTTTTAAGGGATTTATTTTAAATATAGCAAATCCAGCTGTAATTTTTTATTGGTTAAGTGTACTCGCTTTAGCCGCGCAATCTGTGCCAGATGATGCCAAAAATACTAATTTATGGATTCTGCTTTTTTTAACTATACTCTTGACTACTTACTTTAGTATTGATATTCTTAAAATTTTTTCCGCTAAAAAACTTCGCTCACTTGTAAATCAAAATGTATTGAATGCGCTAAATATTCTCATTGGACTCATTTTTTTTCTTACTGGCGTTTTCCAACTAGTTAAAAATTTTCAAATTATATTTTCTTAATAAGTACCTTTATTAAACCTATCCTTATGATGAAAATTAGTTTCATTTTTCTTTTTACCTTAACCTTATCTATTTTATTTTCTCAAAAAGTAGAAAAAGAAAATTTATCCCAAAAAGTAAAATTATTTTGGGATGCAGGCAATAAAAAATTACAAGCAACGGGTTCCTATTATACAAATGAAGGTCGTGGCATAACGGATGAAAAACACGGAAAATGGCTGTTTTATTCTTACGATGGGATTTTGGAAGAAGAGCGGAATTATTACCGGAATCGAATTCATGGCTTGCAAACAATTTATTTTTCAAATAAAAAAATAAAACAGCAGACCTATTTCACTTTTAATGTTCCAGATAGTTCTTTTAAAGAATGGAATCAGGATGGCAAGCTAGTAATTTCAGGGAATTATGATCTTGGAAGTCCTGATGGTATTTGGGAATATTTTTATGACGATGGGAGAAAAAAATCATTAGAAGAAATTAGTAATGATACAGTTTATATTCGATCTTTTTTTCAAGCTGACTCTTTAAATACTCAAACCATAAAAGATGGAAATGGTTTCATTGAGTCATTTTACTTAAATGGTATAAAAAAAGAGTCATACAAACTTATGAATGGGTTAAAGAACGGTTTATTTGAGGAGAGAACTGCAAACGGTGAGGTTTCAGTTGTTGGCTACTTCAATAGTGGAAGAAAAGAAGGGGCGTGGGAATTTTTTGATTATTTTGGGCATTTAGAAAAAAAAATAGTTTATAAAAATGACTCTCTGGATGGAGAGTATGTCGTTTACAATAAAGATAAAACTGTTAATACCTTCGGTTTATATAAAAATGGACAAAAAACTGGTAAATGGGAATGGAATTTCCAAAATGGCACTCCGGAAATAAAAGGAGAATTTGAGGAAGACTTACAAAATGGTAAATGGACCTATTTCTATAATTCTGGTGAAATTTCGTATGTCGCAAATTTTGAAAAAAATAAAAAGGTTGGTGAATGGACATACTACTTTAAAAATGGTGCCATAGAGAGAAAAGGATCTTACTTAAATAATCTAAAAAATGGACTTTGGGAAACATGGTATGAGAATGGAACCAAACTTATGACTGGAAACTATAAAAATGGGAAAGATCATGGAGATTGGTTTAATTTTTGGGAAAATGGAGTTCTTAAAAATAAGACCACATTTAAAAATGGATTATTGCATGGAGCATGGGTGTCCTACTCACCCGAAAATACATTAGTTAGTAAAGGAAAATATATCAAAGGTTTAAAAACGAATGTTTGGATTGAATACTTTGATAACGGGAGAATAAAAGAAATTACAAAATATAAGATCTTTAAGCAAAAAAATAATTTTAGTGATATTTCTATTGTTGGAATGAAAAAAACAGTAAGCTTACCACATGGGAAACACGAGGCTTTCTCTCAAATTGATTTTCAAAAAAAAACAAAAGGGAGGTATAAAAAAGGAGTAAAGGATGGAACTTGGTATGAATACCACCCAGGAGGAATTATCCCATCAATAATTTCTACCTACAAAAACGGTGTTTTAAATGGCTTGTTTCAACAATTAGGAAGACGAGGTGAACCAAAGTTTGTAATAAATTATAAAAATGGACAAAAAGATGGGTGGTTTATTGTCTTTGACGGAAATGGAAAAGAAAAAATACGCAAGTTATTTAAACAAGGAGTTGAGCAAACTAAAAAAAGAGAAGGGAATTACTTCTCCCCTTAGTATTAAATATTTTGTATAAATAAAGTTAATTCTATAAAATCATCAACTGACAATTGCTCTGGTCGTTCGTTTGTAAATTTTGGAGGAAGCGTATTCCCTTTTAGAAGTTGTTTGATAGAATTACGAAGGGTTTTTCTACGTTGATTAAATGCCATTTTTACCACTTGAAAAAAAAGTTTTTCGTCGCAATCTAAATTTTCTCTATTGTTTCTAGTGCAACGAATTACTCCAGACTTTACTTTTGGAGGGGGAGAAAATACATGCTCATCTACTGTAAAACAATAGTGAATATCATAAAATGCTTGTAAAAATACACTGATAATACCATATTCTTTGGTGCCTGGTTTTTCTGCTATGCGAATTGCAACTTCTTTTTGGAACATACCCATAATTTCAGGTATTTGATTGCGGTATTCTAAACAACGGAATAAAATCTGAGAGGAAATATTGTAAGGAAAATTACCTACCACACAAAATGGCGAGGTTCCCATAATTTCTTGAAGATTAATTTTAAGAAAATCACCATAAAAAATTCTATCTCTGTGCTCTGGGTATTTATCTCTTAAAAAATCAACTGATTCAATATCAAGTTCCAAAAAACTAATATTTATATGCTTGTCTTTGAGTAAGAATTCAGTTAATGCTCCCATTCCTGGGCCAAGCTCTAAGACATTGCTACAATTTTGGTGTTTTGATAACTCAAGTGCAATTTTTTCGCAGGTGTTTTTATCCTTTAAAAAATGTTGTCCAAGGTGTTTTTTTGGTCTAACAGACATGCTACTTGAATTCTTCAATTACTGTTAATAAAGTTCTAAAGGCAGCAAATTGACCTCCAAATTTTTCAGAGTGTTCTTTTTGTAACAAAGGAGCATGCTGCTCACTGTAGATTTTCATCAATTCATTTGATTCACAGAGATACATCACAGAAAAAGTAACTCCATTATCTTCTTCTCCCTGAATTTTTGAAATTTTACCTTCTTTAAAACAGCAAGTTGCCATAACAGCAGGTATATGAACTATTCGCATCCAATGTAACCATTCGTTAGCCATTTTAGAATCTATACTTACTGTAACATTATAAATAATCATTGATGTAAAAATAGAAATTATAAGTATACAAATTTTGAGGTTTAACTATACTATTTCTGTTTTGATCCTTTTTAGGTCGAAAGGACAAATTTTATATTTTAGAATTAATAATTGTTAAAATTATTTAAAAGCGTAAATTTAAATTCTAAAATTAGTATGCAATCAAAAGGCTTGTGGAAAATTATTGGTGCTTCTTCTTTAGGAACTCTAATAGAATGGTACGATTTTTATATTTTTGGTAGCCTAGCAACTATCATTTCCTTAAAGTTTTTTCCAGCTAATAATCCCAGTGCTGCCTTCCTTGCAACCTTAGCTACATTTGCTGCAGGCTTTATAGTTCGACCATTTGGTGCATTGTTCTTTGGAAGATTAGGGGATATTATAGGTAGGAAATATACTTTTACAATAACCTTACTTTTGATGGGGGGAGCTACTTTTCTAATGGGTTGTATTCCTTCCTATGAATCTATTGGTTTTTGGGCTCCTGTTTTGATACTTTCATTAAGATTACTTCAAGGTCTTGCTTTGGGTGGAGAATATGGTGGCGCAGCCACTTATGTGGCAGAACATGCTCCAGTTAATCAAAGAGGTTACTGGACATCATGGATTCAAACAACTGCCACTATTGGTTTATTTGTTTCTTTACTTGTTATCATGTTAACAAGAATGGCATTATCGCAAGAGGACTTTAATGAATGGGGTTGGCGAGTGCCATTTTGGTTGTCAATTTTATTGGTTGCAGTCTCTTATTTTATACGAACAAAAATGGGAGAATCTCCTCAATTCGAACGTTTAAAAGAAAAAGGAAATATATCCAAAAATCCTTTGAAAGAAAGTTTTGGTAAAAAAGACAATTTTAAGTATGTTCTATTAGCATTATTTGGAGCTACAATGGGACAAGGAGTGATCTGGTATACTGGGCAGTTCTATGCCATGAATTTTTTGGAAAAAATTTGTTTTCTGGATAAAATGCAATCTGATGTATTGATAGCAATAGCATTATTAATGGGCACTCCTTTTTTTATTGTTTTCGGAGCTTTATCTGATAAGATTGGCAGAAAGAAAATAATGCTGCTTGGAATGTTACTAGCCACTTTTTGTTATCGACCGATTTACGATAAAATGTATCAGACTATTTCAGTTAAAAATAAAATTGAAATAATTGAAAAAAGAAATGAAGAAATTAATATTAGTAAAAATAAAAACACCAATCTGATTGATTCAGTAAAATGCCTTAGCTATTTTTATACAGATGGAACAATTAAAACAGAGGAGATTTTAAGTAATGTAAATTTAGAAAGCAAGCCAAGTACAAACATTAAAGCGGAAAGTAAAATTGTTATTAAGATTAATAATAAAAACAGATGGATATTAATTTTTATGGTTTTTATTCAAGTAATATTCGTAGCTATGGTTTATGGTCCAATTGCAGCATTTCTTGTCGAACTTTTTCCTACAAAAATTCGATATACTTCAATGTCATTACCCTACCACATAGGAAATGGAGTATTCGGAGGTTTATTACCTGCAGTTGCAGTATATTTAGCTTCTAAAGCTAATGAAGCAAATACAATAGCTGCAAAACAAGGATATTCCTTGCCATTCGAAAAACCATATTTAGAAGGTTTATGGTATCCAATTATTATTTCTGCTATTTGTTTTTTAATTGGTCTCATTTATATTAACTCTAACGAAAGGAAAATAGATGAATAAAAAAATTATGAACGAACTTAAGAGAAAACTGGGTTTTTTATGGATTCTACTATCTCTTATTTGTGCCTATTTATCTGTGGTTTATTTTGGCTTGCCAAAGATTAGTAATCCAAAAGGAAGTGAAGATTTAGTTTTTGGTATAATTGTGATTTTTATTTTGATGCCAATAATTGTTGGTGGTCTCTTTAAATTTGGATTGTATGCAATACAAGGTTTATATGACGAGAAATAACCACGAGTGGGATTACTAGTAGTAAGATACTTACAAATAAAAATAGGTAATCAAGCAACAGAGTATAAGGTATCTTTAATAATATTTAATGATATGTCTATTCTAAAATTCGGAATGTGGATGCGGTAGTAGTCAATCATCAAGAGCAAAGATTTTTTAGTCGTTTCTTTTTCAAAGTGCTGAGAATAGTCTCCTTCAAAATAACTTTTTAATTGTTCAACAGTTTGGTCCTCTACAAAATAAGAATAGGGAGATTCACTGGCTGAAAAAACTCCTTTTTGGAGATC
>SXGR01168937.1_pt1 | contig 10992 bp, 9 predicted proteins | sample 3174711 | NCBI WGS metagenome assembly SXGR01 (sample SAMN11356860, study PRJNA531348) | freshwater metagenome | isolation source: freshwater sample F1-60 | place: China: Fuxian Lake, Yuxi | collected 2017-12-25 | reverse complement strand
TCAAGCAGGCCGAATTCGACATCACCTACGGCAAAGGCATCAGCCGCGAAGGCTCGGTGCTCGACCTTGCCGTCGAGATGGGTATCGCCAAGAAGTCTGGTGCCTGGTTCACCTACGACGGCGAGCAACTCGGCCAGGGCCGTGAGAACTCCAAGCAGTTCTTGATTGACAACCCCGACGTGATGATGCAAATGTCGGCACGCGTGCGCGACAAAGCAATGGCCAAGCCGGTCGACGAAGTGCCTGCTGGTTTCACCAAGCAAGACGAAGCGCCAATCGAACTCGAATAAGCGCACGGCGGCAGTTGGCCGCTCTTTCACCATCATTGTGCGGGTGTTGCCTTCGGGTGGCACCCGCACTTTTTGTATGCCTCGCTAGCCTGCTTAACGTTGTGACTCGTCGATACGTGGTGCGCACGTTCGGCTGCCAGATGAACGAGCACGACTCCGAGCGAATTGCCGGGCTGTTGGAACAAGATGGCCTCGAGCCGATTGACGACGAAGCCAAAGCCGACGTGGTGGTCATTAATACGTGTTGCATTCGAGAAAATGCCGACAAAAAGTTGTATGGCACGCTCGGCACGATGAAGGCCTGGAAAGATGCCGACCCCAGTCGCCAAATTGTGGTGGCAGGTTGCTTGGCGCAAAAAGATCGCGAACTCGTGCGGCAACGCGCACCATGGGTGGATGTGGTGCTTGGCACCCACAATGTGCACCGAGCCACCGAATTGCTCAACGAGTCGCGGGTCAGTGGGGCAGTCACCGAGATTTTGGACGAAGCAATCGTCGATGACTACGCGCTGTTTCCCTCGGCGTTACCGGTGCGACGCGAAACGTCGTATCGCAGTTGGGTCACCATTCAAATTGGCTGCGACAACACATGTGCCTATTGCATCGTGCCGGCCGTGCGCGGGCGCGAGATCAGCCGGCCGTTCGAGGGCATCGTCGACGAAGTGCGTGGGTTGGCCGCCAATGGAGTCACCGAGATCTTTCTGCTCGGACAAAACGTCAACTCGTATGGCCGCGACTTGTCGTTGGCTAGCCGTCGCGCAGGCGACGAGTCGGTGCGCGTCGTGCCGCAGTTTGCCGCCTTGCTGCGGGCCGTTGGCGCAGTGCCAGGCGTGCAGCGGGTGCGATACATGAGCCCGCACCCCAAAGACATGCGTGAAGACACCCTGTTGGCCATGGCCGAAACCACCAGCGTGTGTGAGCACCTGCACTACCCATTGCAGGCCGGTAGCGACGCCGTGTTGGCGGCGATGCATCGCGGTTACACCGCCCAGCGGTATTTGGATCGTCTCGCCGAAGCGCGACGCACCATCCCCGATTTGGCGGTGACCACCGATGTGATCGTTGGGTTTCCTGGCGAAAGCGAGGCTGATTTTATGCAAACCATGGAAGTTGCTGCGACTGCGCAATTTGATGCGGCGTATTTGTTCATCTTTTCACCGCGCGAAGGCACCACCGCAGCCGCAATGGTGGACAAGTTTTGTGACCCAGCCGAAGTGAGCGAGCGCTACAACCGTCTGAAAGTGGTGCTGGATCGCACGGCCGTGCAACAGCATCGGGCCCGCATTGGACGTGTCGAAGAAATCGTGGTCGAAGGAACGAGCCGCAAGAACCCCGACCATCTCACGGGTCGCACCCGCCAAAATAAGTTGGTGCATTTTCCCGTAAGCGAAAAGTTGCGCATCGGCACCTATGCGCGCGTCGAGATTATTGACGCAGCACGATTTCATCTAACGGGGCGACTCCTCGAGGTCACGGCGTTGCCAACGCATCGCACCCGACTTGCCGTTGCTTCGGCGTGACGTCGGCTTAGGTTCGCTTTACTCATGCAGCAAGTTGCCATCGTCGCACCAACGGCAAGCGGCAAGAGTGATGTTGCAATGGCGGTGGCCCGCGCAACTGGCGCCCACATCGTGGCGGTCGATGCCATGCAGGTCTATCGAGGCATGGACATTGGCACGGCCAAACCCAACGCCGCCGACCGTGCGAGTGTGCCGCACCACTGCATCGATTTGGTCAACCCCGATGAGCGCTTCAGCGTGGCTGAGTACAAACAGCATGCGGTGTCGGCCCGAAGTGCGGTTGCAGCAGCTGGTGCGCACGCAGTGTTTGTGGCTGGCACGGGGCTGTATCTCACCGCGGTGATCGACGACTTGCAACTGCCTGGTGAATGGCCGGCGGTGCGTGCTGAATTGCAAGCCGAGCCCGACGTGGCGGTGTTGTTCGCGCGCCTCGAGACGCTCGACCCGCTGGCGGCTTCACGCTCGGATAAAAGCAATCGTCGACGCATCGAACGTGCTCTTGAGGTGTGCATCGGCAGCGGCCAGCCGTTTTCGTCTTTCGGCCCCGGTACTGGTGCGTATCCACCGAGCGACGTACAACAGATTGGCATTGCCTGGCCGCGCAAAACACTGTCGCAGCGCATCGAGCACCGCGTGCACACCATGATGGCGGCCGGGTTTTTGGCCGAAGTGCGTGGGCTTGCCGAACGTTGCACGCTGTCGCGCGAGGCCAAACAAGCCCTCGGTTATCGCGAATTGCTAGCCCACCTGGCTGGCGAGTTGAGCCTTGACGAAGCCGTTGCGCAGATGGTGCTGCACACCCGTCAATTTGCCGTGCGCCAAGAACGCTGGTTTCGCCGCGATCCGCGCATCACCTGGGTGGCTGTGGACAGCGACCCCGTTGCCGAGGTCACGCCCCAAGTGTTGGCGCTCTTGCGCTAGGCATAAGGGAACCAACCATGATGAGAGTCAGCAAATACGACGCCTGGGGCAACGACTTCTTGGTGCTGGATGTGGCCCAATTACGCAATGCCGGCGTTGAAGAAGTCGCTTTCGCCTGGCCAGAAGTTTCTCGCGCTTGGTGCAACCGCACGTCAGGTGTCGGTGCCGACGGCTTGTTGTTGCTCGATCGCATCGACGATGTCAACGCGCGCATGCGGTTATACAACAGCGACGGTTCGACTGCCGAGATGAGCGGCAATGGCGCGCGCTGTTTTGCCCACGCGTTGTTTCGCAGTGACGCAGCGCGTGGTGAACGGGTGTACCGCCTGCATACCGATGCCGGCGTGCGAGAAGTAACCGTTGGCGAGCGTGACAGCAATTCGGTGGTCGCGACCGTCGACATGGGCGAGGTCAGCAGTATTGATGCACCCGCCAATTGGGCTGCCATCGGTGCGCACCCAGATCGCCCCGTAGTGCACGTGTCGGTGGGCAACCCACACACGGTGGTGGGCGTCGACGATGTGGATTCGGTGGATATCGGCCAACTTGGTCGACAGGTGCCGCAAGTCAATTTAGAAATCATTGCACCAGGCCCCGGACGAAACGCCATCACCATGCGCGTGCACGAGCGCGGCGCAGGCATCACCCAAGCCTGCGGCACCGGGGCGTGCGCAAGTGCGTGGGCGGCATTGCGTTGGGGTCTCGTGTCATCAACGACAGAACGTGTTGAAGTGACCGTGCACATGCTGGGTGGCGATGCGGTGGTCACCCTGAATGCGCCAGAAGCCGGCCGCGTTGCTCTTACTGGCCCGGCGCAATACATCGACAGCTACGACGCGTCACTCGAAGCACCGTATTCGGTGATGGCGCCGCGCAACACATGACGTCGCCATACCAGGAGGCGCTTGGCCGCACGCTCATCGAGCGCACGATTCGCGAAAAAATCGTGCTGGTGGCCGTAACCCTCGATGGTCGCACTGATGCGGAAACCAACGACAGTTTGGACGAACTCGAGCGACTGGTCGACACCGCAGGGGCCGATGTGGTGGCGCGGATCACGCAGCGGCGTGACAAACCCGACCCGGCGTCGTTCATCGGTAAAGGAAAAGTCGAAGAACTCAAAGCCACCTGTTTGGCCGTTGATGCCGACACCGTCGTGTTCGATAACGAGTTGGCGCCCGCGCAACAATTCAACTTAGAAAAAACTCTGGGGCGCACGGCCATCGATCGCACGGCAGTCATTCTCGACATCTTCGCCCAAAACAGCCACACATTGGAGGGCAAAGCCCAAGTCGAACTGGCCCTGATGCGCTATCGACTCCCGCGAATTCGCCGCGGTGCGAGTGCTGGGCTCACCCAGCAGGGTGGCGGCATCGGCACGCGCGGCCCCGGTGAAACCAAATTGGAAACCGATCGTCGCCGGATCAACGATCGAATCGCCAAACTGGATCGCGAACTGCGCGAGTTGCAACGCACCCGTGACGAACAGCGCAAAGGTCGGGCCCGCAGTGGGTTGGCCAACGTGACCATCGTGGGTTACACCAACGCAGGCAAGTCGACTTTGCTCAATCGGTTGACCGCGGCTGGGGTGCTGGTAGAAAACCGGCTGTTTGCCACGCTGGATCCGACGACGCGTCGGCTCGCCTTGCCAGGTGGCGAACCTGTGTTGCTCACCGACACGGTGGGTTTCATTCGTCGACTGCCGCACACGTTGATCGAGGCGTTCAAGAGCACGCTTGAAGTTGCCACCCGCAGCGACTTGTTGCTGCACGTTGTGGATTCGAGCGCTATCGACCCGCTCGGCCAGATCGAAGCAGTGCGCGAAGTGCTCGGTGAAATTGCCGCCGACCGAGTGCCCGAGCTGTTGGTGTTCAACAAGGCCGATGCCGACCACGATGCAGCCAAACGTTTGGTGTACGACAACCCGGGCTCAGTGGCGATTTCGGCAGCAACCGGCGAGGGCATCGACGACCTGCTGCGCACAATTGCTGATCGGGTGCGTTCGCTCACTGCGGTGGTGGAGCTGTTGGTGCCCTACGAACGCGGGGACGTGATGGCGTCGCTACATCGCGAGGGCGAAGTCGTGTCGACATCGCATGAGGATGGGGGTATCCGCGTGCAGGCACGCTTGGCCGACGCATCACGGGGCCGCCTGACAGAATTTGTCGTGGTTCCTCAATGACTGCCCAGCCCTTTGTTCCGCCGCCATACCCCTACGACCGTCTTGACTCGCTCGCCAAATTGGCGGCCACGCACGATGGCGGTGTGATTGATTTGTCGATTGGCACGCCGTGTGATGCGCCAACCGCCGCGGTGATTGCAGCACTTGCAACATCGAATGCCGAGCGCGGATATCCAGCCAGCATCGGATCTGAACCGCTGCGTGGTGCAGCGCGCGACTGGATGCGTCGTCGCTTTGATGTCGATGTGCCCAGCGCCCAAATCGCGGTGTGTGTGGGTTCGAAAGAATTCGTTGCTTCCACACCGCACTACATGAAGCTGCGCCGACCAGACCGCGACACCGTGTTGTTTCCGGCCGTTGCGTATCCGACCTATGAAATGGGTGCAATTTTGGCTGGCTGTCGCGCCGTCGCCGTGCCGATGACTGCCGCCGGTGGGCTGGATCTGTCGGCAATTGCAGCCGATGATGCGGCTCGTGCACTCATGTTGTGGGTCAACTCGCCGAGCAACCCCACCGGAGCCCTTGATGATCTTGGTGCTGCTGCACGCTGGGGACGTACCCATGGTGTGCCGGTGTTCAGCGACGAGTGCTATGTGGAATTCACCTGGCACCAAGCCGGTGAAAGCATCGTGCAACACGGCCTTGACGGCGTGGTGGCGTTGCACTCGTTGTCGAAGCGATCCAACTTGGCTGGTGTGCGGGTGGCGTTTTACGCCGGCGACGCCGACATTGTCAACTATTTGAAGGAAGTCCGCAAGCACGTGGGAATGATGGTGCCAGGGCCCGCGCAAGCGGCCGGTGTGGTGGCGCTCAATGACGATGCACATGTGGCGGCCCAGCGCGAGGTGTATGTGCGTCGGTTGGCGCGCACCGCTGATGTGTTGTCACGGTGGTCGGGCATCAACATCGCCCAGCCGGCTGGCGGGTTCTATTTGTGGTTTGATGCCCGCGACGGTTGGGAGTTCGCCGAGCGACTCGCTCGCGACGGTGGGGCACTGGTGAGCCCGGGAGATTTTTATGGTGCTGGCGGCGCCAACAATGTGCGGGTGGCCGTAGTGCAACCAGATGATCGCATTGAACTGCTTGCCCAACGCTTGAAATAGTGCTGCGGCTTGGTGCTGCTGCGGCTTACAGCCTGCGCAGCACTGTCACCACTTTGCCGAAGATGGTGATGTCGGTGGGGTCAAAGACCATCGGTGACATTGCCGAGTTGGACGGCACCAGCACTACTTTGTTGCCGTCGCGCTTGAAGGTCTTCACCGTGGCTTCGTCCCCCGGAATGCCGGCTACGACAATGTCGCCGTTGCGCGCCACATTTTGTTGACGACACACCACGAAGTCGCCGTCAAGAATGCCGGCATCGATCATCGACTCGCCGCGCACCTTCAACATGAAGAGCTCACCGTCACCGGTGAAATCCATCGGGAGCGGCACCAGTTCCTCGACATTTTCTTGGGCCAACACATTGACACCGGCGGCCACTTCGCCAACGAGCGGAATGTATTTTGTTGGGCGGCGATCCATCGTGACGCCCGAAGCGGAATCGAAACGCATTTCGATGGCTCGCGGCTTGGTGGGGTCGCGACGCAGGTAGCCAAGTTCTTGCAGCGTGGCGAGGTGATTGTGCACCGTGGCCGATGACGAGAGCCCGACGGCTTCGCCGATTTCGCGCACCGAAGGGGGATAGCCACGCTCGCGCATGCACTCTTCGATGTAGACGAGGATTTTTCGCTGGCGATCGCCGAGGCGAGCGATGGGATTGGTGTTGTCACTGGTCATGCCAGAAAGCGTACGCCTGTTCGCCCCCAAGGTCAAACACATGTTCGTATATTTGTTGGAAATCCCTGAAACCGTTGCTGGGCTTGGGTTTCTGGGGAGGTTGTACTACGAACACCCGTTCGCTATGGTGGAAGCCGAGGGGAGAACACCTGTTCGCCCCCAGTCAATCAACCCGCAATCACCCAACCCGCAATCACCCAAACCCCAACCACAAAGGAAACTCCCATGGCCACCATCGTGTTCGCAGGACAACTCCAACCCACCACCCGTCGCATGGCGATCCGCCAAGCGGCTCACACTCGCCAATTGCAACGCGTCTATCGACGTCGGCGCCTCGGGGCGATGTTTGCCATTACTGCCGTAGCAGCCGCTGTGCTGTTGAGCATGTTCTCGCTGTTCGGTGCCAGTGCCGCTGCCGATGGCACTGCCGGTCGATCCGCGGCGCCGAAGTACGTCGTGGCCCAACCAGGCGACACCTTGTGGTCAATCGGTGAACGCATTGCCCCCAATGCCCCCATCAGCGAAGTGGTTGATCATCTCGTGCGCCTCAATGGAACTGCAATTACGAGCGGCCAGCTCATTCGCATCCCCTAAACAGCGGGGTCGCCTGCGGCACTACTCTGGGCGCAACGTGCGTTGCCCCAGTTGCGGTCATGATGACTCGCGAGTCCTCGACTCGCGGGCTGCCGAGGACGGTGCCGCTGTGCGCCGCCGGCGTCAATGTTTAAAGTGCGATACACGCTTCACCACCTATGAACGCATCGATGAACTTCCGGTGTACGTCATGAAACGAAGTGGTGACAAAGAGCCCTTTGATCGGCTCAAGATTGTGGCTGGGCTGGGGTCGGCCACCAAGGGGCGCCCAGTGACTGCACAAGACCTGGACGACTTGGCAACGTCTGTCGAAGACGCGATGCGCTTGACGGGTGGCGACGTGACGAGCGCTCAAGTTGGCCAGGCGGTGCTCGAGCGGTTGCGCAAACTTGACGAGGTGGCGTATCTGCGTTTTGCAAGTGTGTATAAAGGCTTCGACGAAGCGTCCGACTTTCAACGCGAGATCACCTTGCTCGAAAAGCGCACGGCTGCCAAGCCGCGCAAGAAAAAGTAAGGTCAAGACCATCATGTCCCAGGTCGACCGCGTCGTGGTGCGCACGTGTCCGCTTTGCGAAGCAGGTTGTGGGCTGGAGATTTCGGTGCGTGACACCACCGTCGTGCGGATTCGCGGCGACATGAACGACGTGTTTTCCAAGGGCTACATCTGCCCGAAAGGCTCGACTCTGAAGCAGTTGCACGAAGACCCCGATCGGCTGCGCCAGCCACTCGTGTGGCGCGATGGCAAACATGTCGAAGTGTCGTGGGAAGAAGCGTGGGAACACGTTGAACGTGGGTTCACCCAAGTCATTGCCGACCACGGCCGCGAGTCGATCGGCGCTTATCTCGGCAACCCTGGTGCACACAACTTGTCGGCAATGACGTTCAATCGCGTGTTGCTCACTGCGATTGGCAGTCGCCAACGCTTCAGTGCATCGAGCGTCGACCAAGTCCCCAAACAGGTTTCGGCTGGCTTCATGTTTGGCACCGCAATCTCGGTGCCTGTTCCCGATCTTGACCGTTGTGATTATTTGCTGATGTTGGGTGCCAACCCGTACGCCAGCAACGGCAGCTTGGCCACAGCACCCGACTGGCCAGGGCGACTTGAAGCGCTTCGCGCACGCGGTGGACGCATCATCGTGGTTGACCCACGTCGCAGTCGCACGGCTGAGTCGGCCGACGAGTGGTTGGCAATTCGTCCGGGTACCGATGCACTGCTATTGGCGGCCATGGTCACGGCGGTGTTTGAAGCGCAACGAGCGCAGCTCGGCGACCATTTGGCTGGTCACGTAAACGGTCTTGCGGAAGTTCAAGAGGCCCTGGCCGAGTTCACGCCCGAGGCAGTCGCGCGTGTGGTGGGCATTGACGCCATCACCATTCGTCGCATCGCCATCGAGCTGTGCGACGCCGAACGGGCTGCGGTGTATGGGCGTATTGGCACCACCACCGTGAGCTTTGGTACCACCGCATCGTGGTTGGTCGATGTGCTCAATGCAGTAACAGGCAACCTCGACATCGTCGGCGGGGCGATGTTTCCATTGCCGGTGGTCTCAGGGCCAACCACGCGCGGTAAAAAAGGTGTTGGCAAGGGTTTTCGCACCGGCCGCGGCAAGTCGCGGGTGCGCAACTTTCCCGAAGCGCTAGGGGAGTTTCCGGCGGCACTTATGGCCGAAGAAATCGACACACCTGGCCCCGGGCAAATTCGCGCCATGGTCGTGGTGGGTGGCAACCCGGTGCTCAGCACACCCAACAGTGAACAACTGGATAAGTCATTCGCCAGCCTCGACTTCATGGTGAGTGTCGACATCTATCTGAACGAAACCTCACGCCACGCCGATGTGGTTTTGCCGGCGCCATCAAGCTTGTATCGCAGCCACTACGACTTGGCGTTGCTGAACTTTGCGCTGCGCAGTGTGGCGAACTACAGCCCACCGGTGTTCGAGTTGCCGCCTGGGGTGCCCGACGAGTGGGAGATTTTGGCCAAGTTGGCGGGCATCGTGCAGGGTCTAGGCCCCAATGTCGACCCCGACACGATCGACGACGTCAGCATTCGTTCGCTCATCGAGTCCACCGTGCGCGATGACACCAGCGTGATAGCCGGTCGCAACCCAGACGAGATTTACCAGGCCTTGAGCGGCCCTGAAAACGGTTCGTTGCGCGGGCCAGATCGCATTTTGGATTTATTGTTGCGCATCGGCCCATTCGGCGAGGGCTTTGGGGCCAACCCAGCGGGTGCGAGCGTGGCGATGTTGAAGCAACATCCGCACGGTGTGGATTACGGTGCGCTGATTCCGCGGATTCCCGAAGTGTTGCGCACCCCAAGCGGCAAAATTGAGCTCGCCCCAGCCGAGTTGATTGCCGACTTGCCGCGCTTGCGGGCATCGTTGAGCGCTGACCCCGACGCAATGTTGCTCGTCGGACGGCGCCATCTGCGGTCCAACAATTCGTGGATGCACAACATTCGCGTTTTGGTAAAGGGCAAGCCTCGTTGCACTCTGCAGATTCATCCCGACGATGCCGCGCGACTCGGTGTGGTCAACGGTGGCGCTGTGCGCGTGACCAGTCGGGTGGGCTCGGTGATTGCACCAGCAGAAATTACCGATGCGATTCGCCCACGCGTGGTGAGCCTGCCCCACGGTTGGGGTCACCACCTGCCAGGCACACGACAGTCAGTGGCGCACGAATTCGCTGGGGTGAATTCCAACGTGCTGACCGATCACGAAGCAATCGACCCGTTGTCAGGCAATGCAGTGCTCAACGGCATCCCAGTGGCAGTCACCGCGGAGTCGAAGTAGCGCCTGTTACAGCACGTGTTACAGCACGGTAACTTTTTGCCGAGTGCCCCGAAATTCGTCAAAAAATCAAATTTCACGCTTGTAGGCTGATACCACCGGTTGTGGGCGGAACTGCAATTACGGGCTGTTTTCTACCATCCCTAGTGGTACGTCGTTGACCCACTATGGTCGTTATTCCCCCCAACGAGAATCCGTCATCCCCGCAACACCGTCAACTAGAACAAGTTCTCACCAACTACGAAAGGCAATGCAATGTCCATCGCTCCGGAGCGTCTCTCCATCGGAATCAATCGCCACTTCACGCAACCTGAAGTTCACCCGTACGACATGATCAAGTGGGAAAAGCGCGATGCGCGCATCAGCAACTGGAAAGACGGCAGCGTGGCCTTCGAGCAACGCGACGTCGAGTTCCCCGACACGTGGTCGCTCAACGCGACCAACATCGTTTCGCAAAAATATTTCCGCGGCACACCTGGTACTTCTGAGCGTGAGGTCTCGTTGCGCCAAGTCATTGACCGCGTGGCCGACACCATCGCCAATTGGGGCATCCAGGGCGGCTATTTCGTAGACGAAGCCGAGGCCGAGGCATTCCGTAACGAGCTCAAGTACATCCTCGTCACCCAGCGCGCGGCATTTAACAGTCCGGTGTGGTTCAACATCGGTGTCAAAGGCGTGCCACAACAGGCGAGTGCCTGTTTCATTTTGGCCGTCGAAGACACGATGGACGGCATCCTCAATTGGTATCGCGAGGAAGGCACCATCTTCAAGGGTGGCTCGGGATCGGGCATCAACTTGTCGGCCATTCGTAGCAGCGCTGAAACGCTTAAGGGTGGCGGCACCGCGTCGGGCCCTGTTTCGTTCATGCGTGGCGCCGATGCGTCGGCAGGCACCATCAAGTCGGGTGGCAAGACTCG
>SXGR01294453.1_pt1 | contig 10994 bp, 9 predicted proteins | sample 3174711 | NCBI WGS metagenome assembly SXGR01 (sample SAMN11356860, study PRJNA531348) | freshwater metagenome | isolation source: freshwater sample F1-60 | place: China: Fuxian Lake, Yuxi | collected 2017-12-25 | reverse complement strand
TTTCAACCTGCTCACCAGCCAGCTTCAGGATCCTGGGTGGCCACGATGTGGGGCGGCAACATCCGCTTCACCGTGGCGATGAAGTTCGCCATCTCACTCGTGGCCCTGTTCACCATCGGCGGCATCTCGGGCGTAATGCACTCGTCGCCGCCGACCGACCTCCAGCAGACCGACACCTATTTCATCGTCGCGCACTTCCATTACGTGCTATTCGGCGGTTCGATCATGGGCATTATGGGCGGTATCTACTTCTACTACCCGAAGCTCTTCGGTCGCTATATGAGCGAGAAGCTCGGCAACTGGCACTTCTGGAGTTTCTTCGTCGGCATGAACATGACGTTCTTCCCGATGCACTATGCCGGCATGCTCGGCATGCCACGCCGCATCTACACCTATGACATCGGCCAGGGCTGGGAGCAGTTCAACCTCTGGTCGACAGTCGGCGCGCTCTTGCAGGGCGTCGGCCTGATCTGCTTCGTCTACAACTTCGTAAAGAGCCGGAAGCGCGGCGAAGTGGCACCGAACGACGCGTGGGGCGCAGGGACGCTCGAGTGGTCTATTCCGTCGCCGCCGCCGGACTACAACTTTGCCAAAATCCCGTACGTAACGTCGCGCTATCCGCTCTGGGACATCAAGCAGCCCGAGATGACGGCCGAACTCGCGCACACGGCGCCCGACGCCGGCATGATCGCTGATGCGCACGCGGTGCCGATGCACGAGGAGGCCCAGTACTACACGGCCAAGTCGCTCGGCATCCCGATGCCGTTCCCGACGATCAAGCCGGTCTTCGCCGCACTGTTCATGGTGCTGATGATGGCCGGCCTCGTGTTCATCCACCTCGACCTGTTCTGGGTGGCGATCTTCGTGATGATTGGTAGCGGAGCCGCCTTCGTGGGATCAATCTACGGCTGGCTCACCAGCCCCTTGGAATAACCGGAGACCATGACTGTGGCCACCGCCGACACACCTACAGGGCACGAAGGGCATCATGAGCACGTGCACTACACGAGCACAGGGCTCGAGAACCGCAAGATCGCCATCTGGGCGCTCATTGGTTCCGAGTGCATGCTCTTTGCATCGCTCATCTCGACGTATCTGATCTACAAGGGCCGGTCCAAGGTCGGGCCGTTCCCGCACGAATGGTCGTGCAAGACGTCCAACGTCGTGGGCAAGACCGCCGAGCTGGTGGCGGGCTGCGCGCCGGCCGACGTGCTCAAGCCGATTCTCGACATCCCGGTCACGTCGCAGTCGACCTTTGTTCTGCTGATGTCGTCGCTCGCGATGGTGCTCGCGCTGGCCGCCGTCGAGAACAAGGGTCATCCGCTTCCGGCCGGCGCCGGCTGGTGGGACCGCTGCCTGGCGTCGTCGAAGTTCTGGCTGATGGCGACCGCGGTCATGGGTGTCGCCTTCATTGGCTACCAGTCGTACGAGTTCACCTCGTTCGTTCACGAGGGGCTCACGATCAAGACGAATTTGTTCGGCTCATCGTTCTTCACGTTGACCGGCTTCCACGGCGCCCACGTGTCGGTGGGCGTGCTCTGGCTGCTCACGCTCTTCGCGATCGACGTCAAGCGCGGACTCAAGGGAAAGAACGACGTCCTGCTCGTGGACATCTGCGCGCTGTACTGGCACTTCGTGGACGTCGTCTGGATCGCGATCTTCACGCTCATCTACCTCATCCAGTAGACGGAACCCACTCCCCATGAGCGACCATAACGCTGCCGCCCACGATCATGTCGAGCATCCCACTTGGAAGCAGTATAAGTGGGTGGGATTCTGGCTGCTGGTGATCACGGCCATCGAAGTGTGGGTATACTACACACCGTTCAAGGACTCGAAGCTGTTCGCCCCGGCGCTGCTGCTGATGTCGGCGGTCAAGTTCGGGGTCGTCGTGTTTTACTACATGCATCTCAAGTACGACCATCCGCTATTCAAGCGGCTGTTCGCGATGGGCCTCGGAATCGCGATCTGCACGTTGTTCGCACTTCTGTTCCTGTTCGGAGCGCTGAAGATCGGCGGCTGAGCACGGAGTTCCACCTTGGTTGAAAGCGGGGCGACCTGATCAAGGTCGCCCCGCTTTTGCTTTGCCGTCGATCGCCAGCTGAGGAGTTACGCGGTTCCTTCAAGCGAGACCCGGAGCTCACCGGCCAGCTCCGGATGGCGGGCCCGATGTAGCCGCCCATCAGCACGGCGGCCAGCAGGTTGGCCACGCCAATCTGGTACCAGGCGAGGCGCCCGAGCGTGTCGAACTGGGTGACGAACAGGGCGATGAACTGGAAGCCCACCTCGAACACCACGAAAAAGAGGAGGAGCCCGATCGTGACATGTGGCACACGCCGCGAGATGTCCACGAGCGTGCAAGCCGGGGTTCCCACGGCCACGAAGGTCGCCAGGTGAAAGATCGTGTATGCCGTCACATTCGCGGCGAGCCCCTGCAGAGTGCCGCCGATGATCGCGAGCATCGCATTGCCGAGGACTCCCGGTGTGTAGAGCGGATGCCCTGAGATGACGTCGACCAGGAAAAACCAGAGCGCGACACCGGCCGCCCCTAAGAGGCCTGCGGTGATCCCTTCGCGCCCAACCTTGAAAATGGTGGTCATGGCTCCTCCTCGGTTGATTGATCCGAACAATATTCTGGATCCGGCGTCCAGACCCGGCCGGCTGACATAGATTTGGGAATCGTGCCAGAACCCCAAGCCACCAGCCGGACCGACACGGCCATCCGACGCGCCCCGCAGCTCGACCCCGCGCTGCTGACCACGCCAGCCAGAGCGCAGCAGCAACGCCTGCTGGCCGTGGACGTGTTCCGCGGACTCACGGTGGCCGCCATGCTCCTCGTCAACAATCCGGGCAGCTGGAGCGCGATCTACCCGCCGCTCCAACACGCGGCGTGGAATGGGTGGACACCGACCGACCTGATCTTTCCGTTCTTTCTGTTCATCGCCGGCATCACGACGCACCTCTCAATTTCGGCGCGCATTGCCCGCGGCGACGACGACGCGGCGATCCGGCGCCAGATCCTGAAGCGTGGCGCCCTGATTGTGCTGTTCGGTCTGCTGCTCGCGACCTTTCCGTGGAACTTCACACGAATTCTGAACGTGCGGGTTCCCGGCGTATTGCAACGGATTGGCGTGGCGTACGCCTGCGCCGCGCTGTTTACGCTTCGCACGACGCTCAAGCAGCAGGCGATCATCCTCGTCACGTTGCTGTATGGCTACTGGTTTGCGATGACCCTGCTCCCTGTGCCGGGAGCTGGAGGCGGAATCGGAGCCAACCTGCTCGACGAAGGCCCGCGCACCCTCGCGGCCTGGGTGGACCGGGCACTGCTCGACGGGCACCTCTGGGGCAGCTCCAAGACCTGGGACCCCGAGGGCCCACTCTCGACGATTCCCGCAATCGGCACGGCAATGCTTGGCGTGATGGCCGGGCGCTGGCTGGGCACAGACCGCTCGCTTTCGGAGCGACTCAGCGGCCTGTTCGCGGTCGGGACTCTCGCGATGGTGACGGGGTTGATCTGGGACTGGTCGTTCCCGATTAACAAGTCGCTCTGGACCAGCTCGTACGTCGTATTTACCGCAGGCATGGCCTGTGTGACGCTCGCCACAATCACCTGGATCACCGACGTCCACCGCGTTACGAAGTGGACCCAGCCGCTCGTCATATATGGAATGAACCCGATGGTCGCGTTCGTCGGATCGGGAATAATGGCGCGAACGATCTACACGCTCTGGAAGGTCGAGTACGAGGGCCAGGTCGTGTCGGTGCAGTCCGCGGTCTACCAGTCCCTGTTCACGTCGTGGCTCGAACCCCGGAATGCCTCGCTCGCGTTCGCCCTCACCTTCGTATTACTCTGGTATGGAATCCTCTCGATCCTATGGCGACGAAAGATCATCCTGAAGGTCTGACGCAGATGGCCAGGCAGCTGGGCGCGCGGCGGGCGATTCGCCTGGTGCGTGCCGCGCTGTTGCTCACCTGCGCCGTCGCCGCCAGCGCGTCAACTCCCACGCCGGCCACTGCCCAGTCCCGCGGGGCATTCTTTGATCTTTTCGCGGTGCCGGCGACGATGGCACGCCGCCGCGAGGCCACCGACAAGCTCGCCGCCAGCCTGAACGCCACGCTCCAGCAGACGAAGAACTCGGGCACGTGGGGCGTGATCGTTGTCTCGCTCACCTCGGGCGACACCCTCTTTGGTCACAACGCCGACCGCCAGCTCTTGCCGGCGTCGACGATGAAGCTGTACACCACCGCCCTCGCACTCGACAGGTTCGGCGCGAACGGACGGTTTGAAACAGAGGTGCTTCGCACCGGCACGCTTCGCCCCGACGGCACGCTCGATGGTGACCTCGTGCTCCGCGGCGCCGGCGACCCCACGCTGGGCGGTCTCCCGGTCAACGACGCCATCACGTCGCCCATGTCGGTGCTGGCCCGCGCGGTCGCCGACGCCGGCATCAAGCGGGTGAGCGGTGCGCTGATTGGCGACGCCTCGGGATTCGACGACGGCAAGGTTCCGGACGGCTGGCGCAAACGCTACCTGCACGCCTCGTACGCCGCGCGCGTGTCGGCGCTCTCGTTCAACGAGAACAAGATTGTCGTCCTCGTGCGTCCCGACGGAAAGCGGGCCACGGTGTCATTTCGACCTGCCGTGAGCGGCATTGATCTGTCGAACCAGGTGAAGATCGTGGCTGGCAGCCGCAGTGCACGCATTCGCGTCACGCAGGACTCGGTTGCCGGCAGCATCCGAATCAGCGGCTGGATCGGTTCACGCAGCGCAACGCGCGACTACACCTTGGTCGTCGAGAACCCTGAACTCTTTGCCGTGGGCGCGCTCAAAGCCGCGCTGGCGGCCGAGGGCATCACGGTTGGTGGCCCGATCCGCATTGGGCAGCCCCGTGACTCCGCAGTGCCGGTCGCGTCGCTCTCATCGCCCACGCTGGACCGGATCATCGGCCAGATGAATGGCGAGAGCAACAATCACTTTGCCGAACTGCTCTTCCGCAACGCATCTCGAAGCGCCGACGCAAGCGGTTCGGCCGAAAGCGCAAACTCCATGCTCGGCCGGTTTTTGGTGGACAAGGTTCGCGTCGCCGCGGACGCCGTGTTCGCTGCCGATGGCAGCGGCCTCTCGACCCTCGACCGTGTGACTCCGCGCTCAATGGTTCAGCTCCTCAGCTATGCCCGCCACGCGCCGTGGGGTTCGGTGCTGGAGGAGTCGCTGCCGGTCGCCGGCACGACGGAGACCCTCCACCGCCGCATGCGCCGTACGGCCGCCGTGGGGAACCTCCACGCCAAGACGGGCACCACGAACGACGTCGCGTCACTCGGAGGATACGTCACCGCCAGCAACGGCGAAGACCTCGCGTTCTCCTTGATCTACAACGGGTCAAATCGCTGGTTGGCGCGCGATGCAATCGATCGCATCGGCGTGACGTTAGCGACCTTCTCGAGATAGCTCCACCGCGGCGCACGAAACCGCGTAGCCCAATACCGCAGCGCGCGACCCCGCCGCTTAACTCACCGCTCAGTAATTCGGGCGAGTAGCGCGACGTCGGGATCCACTCGCATGCGCGACGGTGCGGCACGCAGCCCCGCACTCACCGTGAATACGCTCTCGCGATCGACCGGAACTATCAAGCGCGAACGATGCGGCGTGCCGCCAGCGTCGGTGAACTCGACCGTGAGCGGGAAGGTGAAGTTCCCGAACTTGCCAGACTGCGTCACGGTCAGCGTCAGCTGACCGGTCGCCGCATTGTACTCCCATGCCGACTCGATCTCGGGAAAGCCGGGTCTCGTCAGCCACTGGGTGAAGAACGGTGTCAGCTCCTTGCCGGATGCCCTGCCCATGGCGGCGCGCAAGTCGTCGGTGAGCGCGGTGCCGTGGCGGAATGTGTCCTGGTAGTCGCGCGCGCCGCGAAAGAAGGCCGCGTCGCCGATGTCCTCGCGCAGCATATGCAGCACAAATCCGCCCTTCTGATAACTGTTCGCGTTGAGGAGCGCCGTGAGGGTGGTTTCGATCGTGTCGATCACCGGGCGCTGAGCGACGATGGCGTCACCGAGCACCGTAGTCCGCACACGGCTCATCTCCGCCAGGAACGCGGAATCACCACGCGACTTCTGTGTGTACAGCGCCGCGAGATAGGTCGCGAATCCCTCAGACAGCCAAAGATGCGGCCATTCGCGGGCCGTGACCGCATCACCGAACCACTGATGTGCGGTCTCGTGGGCCAGCAGGCCGTAACTCACGCCACCCATGCGAAACGCGCGATCGGAATAGAAAATCGCGCTGGCGTTCTCCATCCCTCCAAAGCGCGTGAGGCTCTGCAAGTGGGCCAGCTTTTCGTAGACGAAGGGCCCGAACATCCGCGCGAAAAACGTGACGACTGAATCGGCTTCGGCAAAGGCGCCGGGCACGATGCGCCGCTGTTCAGGAAACGTGTAGACCATCTGCGAAACACACCCGCCACCTTCCATCAGCCCACACGCCGTGTTCCCGAGCGGGTATTCCACGAGCGGTGCCGCGGCGATGACCATCAGGTAGGTGGGAATCGGCTTCGACTCGCGCCACTTCGTCTTCGTGACCGCGATCGGCACGCCGGCGTGGCCGTCGGGATCGTCCTTTTGCGGTACGGTCATCTCTTCGAGACGGGTCCCGTTGGCGATCACTTTTCGTTCGCTCGGCGCGATCACCGTCCAGGTGACTGTCGCCTTGTCGGACGGATGATCTACTGAGGGAATCCAGTGACGCGCTCGGTTGGGCCAATTGTCACCGAAGGCCATCCAACGGCCGGCGCTGTCGGTGGAGACGATGAGCCCATCCTTAACCGCGCCGCTGTACGCCACCGTTACCCGAACCGAATCGGCTGTGGCGCCGAGCGGAATGCGGATCACGCCACCAGCATGGGTGAACCGCGCAGCGCGGTCGCCGACGCGCACCGACTTGACCGTGAGGTTCAGCAGGTCGAGCGCCAGCGTGTCATTCGCGCCACCGCGCGCGAGTCGACGGATGGTGAGGATCGCGACGCCGTCAATCGTGCTCCCGGCGTCGGGGAGGGTGATGGTCAGGTCGTAGTCGAGGATGTCGACACTCGGCTTCCGTTGCTGGGCGCCGAGTTGCGTGGCGAGGACCAGTACGGCAAAGGATATTCGCATGTCGAAACATAGCCGGTCGCTGGGAGGGACAACCCCGACAACCAACGCGGCCCGTGCTACTTAGCCGGCGACGACAGCGGCTTCCCTTTTTCGATAGAGTAGGTTCCGATCACCTTCACTTTGTCGGTGCCGACATTCTTGCCCCCATGCACCGTATTGGCAGGCACGAAGAAGACATAACCGGCCTTGAGCATCTGCGGTGGCTTGCCATCAATGAGCACCTGAAAGGCGGAGCCCTCGGCCACGTAGCCCAACTCCTCACCAGGGTGCGTATGCCGACCCGATGAGATGCCCGGGTCAATCTCGGCTCGGGTCGTCACGCCGTGGCGGTCGGCCACAGACAGTTCCTGGTCCTGAAGCACCGTGCGCACAAATCCCGTCTGCTGCGCGCCAACGACTCCTGCAACGATGACCGCGACACACGGCCCGTAGCCTAAGCTGGGACGCATTGCACTTCTCCGTGATCATGTGTGATGCCTGCCCCGTGCCCGTAGAGTAGACCAGCGGGGACCCTACCGACCTAGCGCCTCAAGATACGCGCGCTAGGTCGTCGTGCCGCCGAGCAGCGCCTGCAAGCCGTCGAACTCGATGTTACCGCCAGACAGCAGGCAGACGACCGGAGTCGTCGGCTTCACGATGCCCGCGAGCAAGGCCGCCACCGTAATGGCACCGCTCGGCTCGGCTACCAGCTTGTGCCGGTCAAGCAGGAAGCGCACGGCAAGGGGAAGTTCGCTGTCGCCCACCGCGACGACGTCGTCCAAATACGCCTGATGGTGCTCGAATGTCAGGTTGCCGATGCGCACCGCAAGCAGACCATCGGCGAGTCCCTGAGGATTCGCGGCAATCGTTACCGGCGCACCGGCCGCGCGCGCGTGCGACAGTTTGGGTGAATTCGACGGCTCGATGCCGATCATGCGCGCGTTCGGCGTGAGCTGCTTGATCGCGGTCGACACACCGGCACACAGCCCACCACCGCCCACCTGTACGAGCACGGCGTAGTCGCCGAGCCCGAGTGCCATCGCGTCTTCGGCGATCTCGAGTCCCCCGGTGCCCTGCCCCGCGATGATAGAGGCGTCGTCGTACGGAGGAACCAGGATCGCGCCCTCCTGCTCGACGATCTCCGTCGCCTTGGCCATACGCTCGGCGGTCGTCGTGCCAGCAAAGACTACCCGTCCGCCGAGCCGTTCGGCGCCAGCGACCTTCGCGCGAGGCGCGGTGGTCGGCATCACGATCGTGGCCTTGACCCCATAGAGTCGAGCGGCAAGCGACACGGCCTGGCCGTGGTTGCCCGACGACGGAGCGACAAGTCCTTTCGCGCGATCGGCAGCCGAGAGCCGAGAAACAAAAGTGTATGCGCCACGGAGCTTAAAGGCCCCGCCGCGCTGCAGCATTTCTGGCTTGAGATAGACCGGCACGCCCACGCGCTGCTCGAGATCGTACGAGCGCAGCAACGGCGTCCGAACGGCCACGTCACTCAGCGTGGCGGCTGCGCGCCGAATATCGTCGAGCGAAACGAGAGAAGGGTTCGCGGATCGCGTCATGAGTACCGGCAAATGCCCCGCAAGCCGGCAGGCGCAAGAGGACGATGGTGCAGCGGTGGAGTACGCTGCGATGACCAGCTGTAGGATGTTAAACAATACCGCCGACCGCGTCCGAAACGCCAGCTTCTCCTGCGTGGCCGCGGAGATTCAGGGAGAGGGACGCGACCGAGATCGATCGGGGCTGCGACCGCTACGACTTGGGGGAACTACAACGACATGCATTTGTCGTGGCAGTTCCCCCGATCAGTTGCAGTTGTAGTCTCCGCGAATCTCTGCAGTGCCGTGCGCTGCGGATCTCCGCGGTTTCATGAACCAGACCTACTCCTCGGACGTCAACTCGAGCACGTCAGGACCAGCTTCATCGGCAGTTTCTTCACCACCACCTTCGGCGGTGTCGTCCGGCACGACACGCGCGACGGCCGTGACGAGGTCACCCACCCCGAGGTTCATCAACTTCACGCCCTGCGTGTTGCGGCCCGCGACGCGCACGTCCTTGACTGGGGCCCGAATGGTCTGCCCCGTCTTCGTGATGAGCATGATCTCATCCTCGGGCAGGACTTCCATCAGCGCGACCACGTCGCCCGTTTTTTCTGTTCGGTTGACCGTCTTGATGCCCTTGCCGCCGCGTTTCTGCACGCGGTAGTCGTCAATGTGCGTGCATTTACCGATCGCATGCTCGCAGACCACCATCAAGGTGGCCTCGCGCTTGATCACGACCATCCCGATCACCGCATCACCCTCGCCCAGATCCACGCCCTTCACGCCGGTGGTGTCACGCCCCATGGCGCGCGCGTCCTGCTCGTGGAATCGTACGCTGAGTCCGTGCCGCGTGGCGATGACGATGTCATTCGTGCCGCCAGTCACCTGCACGTTGATGAGCTCATCGCCGTCCTCGATCTTGATGCCCTTCACGCCCGAGACGCGGACATTGGAGTATTCCGACAGCGCCGTCTTCTTGACCGTCCCGTTCTTGGTGCAGAAGAGCAAGAATTCGTCGTCCGTAAACTTCTTCACCGGCACCATCGCCTTGATCACCGTGTCCGGCGTGACGTTGATCAGGTTAATGATCGGCTTGCCCTTAGCGGCGCGGCCGGCCTGCGGAATCTCGTGCACCTTGAGCCAGAAGCAGCGGCCATCCTGTGTGAAGCAGAGGATGTAGTCGTGCGTCTGCGCGACGAAGAGGTGCTCGACGAAGTCCTCGGCCTTAAACTCGGCGCCGACGATCCCCTTGCCGCCGTGGCGTTGCTTGCGATACGTCGAGATTGACGTGCGCTTGATGTAGCCGGTGTGCGTGATCGTGACGACCATTTCTTCGTTGGCGATCAGGTCTTCGAGCGAGATCTCGCCCTGGTCACTCGTGATCTCGGTGCGACGGTCATCCCCATACGCCTCAACGATCTTCGCGAGTTCGTCCTTCATCATCTGCATGCGCATCGGCTTCGAGTTGAGCAGCGCGGCGAGTTCCTTGATGAGGGCGCGGACTTCCTGGAGTTCCTCCTCAAGCTTGCCGATCTCGAGGCCGGTGAGCTTCGCGAGGCGCATGTTGAGGATCGCCTCGGCCTGCTTCTCACTCAGCTTGAAACGCCGCTGCAGTTCCTTGGAAGCGCCCTCGGTGTCGTCGGCCGCGCGGATGACCTTGATGACCGCATCGATGTTGTCGACGGCGATCTTGAGGCCATCGAGGATGTGCTCGCGCTCACGCGCCTTGTCGACGTCGAACTGCGTCCGCCGGACGATGACTTCGTGCCGGTGGTGGATGAAGTGCAGTAGCGCCTCGCGCATACCCATCACGCGCGGCACAAGGCGGCGCGTCGTGGGATCGGGCACGAGGGCCAGCATGATCACGCCGAAGGTGCTCTGCATCGACGTGTGCTTGTACAGCTGGTTCAGCACGACGCGCGGAATGGCGTCGCGCTTGAGCTCGATCACGATGCGCGTTTGGCTCGACGACTCGTCGCGCAGGTCGCTGATCCCTTCCAGTTTCTTGTCGCGCACGAGCTCCGCGATCGACGACACCAGCGTCGAACGATTCGCCTGGTACGGAAGCGCCGTCACGACAATCTGCGACTTATTGCCCTTCTCGTTCTCCTCGATCCCGGCGCGCGCACGCATGACGATCTTGCCACGGCCCGTTTCGAGATAGTCCTTGATGCCCGCGGTGCCGTAGACGTAGGCACCCGTCGGAAAATCGGGACCCTTGATGTGCTGGCGAATGTCGTCGGCCGTCAGCGACGCGTCGTCAATCAGCGCCACCACCGCCGACACGATCTCGCGCAAGTTGTGCGGCGGAATGTTCGTCGCCATGCC
>SXGR01437064.1_pt1 | contig 10998 bp, 11 predicted proteins | sample 3174711 | NCBI WGS metagenome assembly SXGR01 (sample SAMN11356860, study PRJNA531348) | freshwater metagenome | isolation source: freshwater sample F1-60 | place: China: Fuxian Lake, Yuxi | collected 2017-12-25 | reverse complement strand
CTTGCCCTCGTGATCGGTGGGTCGCTCCTCCTTTATGCCTGGCGCGCACCCGCACTCGGTTCGGGCAGTAGCTTCGCGCTCGTTTCACGCGAGTCAATGCTGCTTGCGAACAATGTGGTGTTGATGGTGGCCATGGCCGCAGTGCTGCTCGGCACGCTCTATCCTCTCGCGCTCGATACCCTTGGAATGGGAAAGATTTCGGTCGGGGCCCCCTATTTCGAAGCGGTCTTCTATCCGCTCATGGCCCCCGCCATGTTTTTGATGGTGATCGGACCACTTGCCCGCTGGAAGCAAGCGCCGCTGCCTGATATCGCCAGGCGCCTGCGTTGGGCGCTCGCGGTCGCCATCGCTGCGGCGCTGCTGCAACCGCTCACGACCGACGCGGGCTTTCGCCCGATTGCGGCAAGTGGTCTCGCCTTCGGGCTGTGGATTGCAGCCGGCGTATCAGTTGCGGCGCTCGAGATGCTACGTGACTCAAACGGCCGGCTGCGGCTGTCACGCGCACGACTGCACCCTTCATCAGTCTGGGGCATGCAGCTCGCCCATCTGGGCGTAGCGGTGTTCGTGATTGGTGTCACTTTGGTGAAAAGCAGCGAAAGCGAGCGGGAGCTGAAACTCGCGCCCGGCCAGTCGGTCGAGGTGGGTGGCTGGCGGGTCGACTTCAAGGATCTTCGCACTGTAACGGGTCCGAACTACGACGCGATGCGCGGGCGCTTCGAGCTTCGTCGGGCATCCGACGCAGCCTCGGCCCCCGCGCGAGCGGTGTTGCTGCCCGAAAAGCGCGTCTATCGGGCGCAGCGCATGCCCATGACCGAAGCAGCCATCGACCGCAGCCTCTGGCGGGACGTCTACATCTCGATGGGCGAACCATTGAGCGGTAACGACTGGGCAATCCGGGTTCATGTGAAGCCTTTCGTCAACTGGATCTGGCTCGGCTGTGTCTTGATGGCGCTGGGCGGATTCGTGGCGATCGCCGACCGGCGCTACCGACGAAGGCTCGCGGCCGATGACGCCGCGCGCATTACGCGGGACTCCGAGCCCGCGATCGGTCCCGCGGGGCCGGTCGCAGGCGATCTCGCCGCGCGCTAACCGACCTCTTGCAGGGCAGCCACGCCGCGCCGATTGCCTGACATGAAGACACTGCGCCTGTTGATTCCGGTTGCGATTTTTGCGCTGATCGGATGGTTTCTTTTGAAGGGCCTCGATCGTGACCCGCGGCTCGTCCCGTCGCCCCTCATCAGCAAGCCCGCGCCCGCTTTTTCCTTACCCGTGCTCGGCGCCGAAGCCAATTGGGCACCCGCGGAGATGAAGGGCAAGGTATGGCTCCTGAATGTCTGGGCCTCATGGTGTGCGGCCTGTCAGGTCGAGCATCCGCTGCTTAATGATCTGGCCCGCGACAAAGTCGTGCCGATTGTGGGTTTCGCCTGGAAAGATAAACGTGACGACTCCCTCGCATGGCTCAAACGCCATGGGAACCCCTACGCGGTGGTGATCAGCGACTTCGACGGCCGCGCCGCCATCGACTGGGGCGTCTACGGTGCGCCCGAGACCTTTCTGATCGATCGCGACGGCATCATCCGCTACAAGCAGATCGGTCCATTCACTCCGGAGATCATCCGCGACGAACTCATGCCCTGGCTTAGGCGGCTTGGTAGCCTCTGAGCCACGCCAGGCTCCCGAACCCTCAGTTTTATCCCCGCGCAAAGACCGGATTCGATGAGCACCTCAAGCGGCCGCGAAGCAATCAGCGCGACCCGGATATCAGCTGACTGTGCGACACTCGGATTCCAAGTATTAACCGTCGGTCCAGACCATGTCGGCTTCCCTCCCCCTCCCGGCGCCCGGTGCACAGTCGCCAGACACCGCTGCCACCGAGCGTCTCAAGCGGCTGTCCGAGGAATTACGCTGTCTCGTCTGTCAGAACCAGACGATTGCCGACTCCAACGCCGAACTGGCGGTGGACCTCAAGCGGCAGATCGAAACCCTGCTTGCACAGGGGCAGAGCGACAACCAGATTCGTGACTACATGGTGGCGCGTTATGGCGACTTTGTCCTTTACCGACCGCCGCTGCAGAACAATACCCTGCTGCTGTGGATCGGTCCGTTCGCAATGTTGGCTGGCGGCGGCCTTTTGTGGTGGCTGATACAACGCCGCGACCGACTCAACCGCCCGGCGGTCACGCCGTCCGCGCTCACGGTATCCGGTGCGGCGGCGCAAGCCCCCGAGGCGATGGCCCGCGCTCGCGCGCTACTGGGTCGCTAACGTTTAACCCGGACGCCGTGCGTCAAACCGGCGCATGGCGAGGCCCACAAAAGCCACGACCCCCGCGCAGGCGCTGATTGCCACCCAGGTGAGCGACCAGTCGCCATGCCACTGCGCGAGCAGCGCGATCAAGGGCAGAGACAGCGCCTGCCCGATGCCCGACCCTTGCTGCATCCAGCCCACTGTTGTTGAGACGGTTCGCGGATCGGGCGCATAGGACGGCACGGTAGCGAACAAAACACCGGGGACCAGGCCGCTTACGATCGACAGCGTGAGGGCTGCCGCATAACGCACTCCGAAGGGACTGGTGCTGCCGTAAATCACCCAGGACATCATGGCGATCACGCAGGCTGCAGTGATCAGCAGCGCGGATCGTTGAACGCCGCGCTGCAGCAGGTGTCCCGACGCCAGGTTACCCAGGGCGTTGCCAAGGACTGCGACGGCAGTAAGGGCCCCTCCCACGCGCGGGTCAATTCCCGCCTCGCGGTATACCGTGGGGAGAAAGCTGAATGCCCCGAGAAACTGGGCGGCATAAAAAAGAAAGCCTACCGCCAGCAACCACGGGCCAGGCGAGGCAAGCGTGAGTGCCATCAGGCGCGCGAGCGACGCCCTGGGCCGCGCAAACTGCGCCGCCTCCTGCTCGGTTCGCGGGTGGGCACGCGCGATCAGACACGCCCAGCCAATCGCGCAGACCGACGTGGCGATCCAGGCGCTTCGCCAGCCCACCGCGCTGATCAGCCACGGTGTTGCAATCAGCATGAGGCTCATGCCAAGCGGCATATAAGCACTCCAGCCGCCCAGCCACCCACGCAGACGTTCGGGCGGCACGCAGCGGCTCAGCATCGCCGGCCCGGGCAGCACGGCAAGCAGCATCCCTGCGCTCTCGATTACCCGGCTTGCGAACATCAGCTCGGCGCGATGCGCGAGCGCGCCAACCAGCCCCGCCACGCCCACCAGCATGAGGCCGCTCAGCATGGTTCGACGGTGGCCAAAGCGGTCTGCTATCGACCCCCCCGCAATGCCGAAACACGCTCCGGCGAACATCAGAAGCGAGGTCAACCAGCTCACCTCGACCAGGGTGAAACCGAATTCGGTCCGAAGCTCAGCGAGCGCGGGGGGTAGCTTGCCGAAGTTCAGCGCGACGATGACGCCGGCGCCAACCGTGATGGCTGCTCGGAGTTCAGCTCGCAAGTCGGGTAGCAGCGGCGTCGATCAACGCCCGCAACTGATCGTAAGACTCCGTGACCGGGAACTGCGGAAACTGAGCGACGATCGCGGCGGGGGGGTAGAAAAAGAAACCGGCGTCGGCTGCGCCCAGCATCGCGGTGTCGTTATACGAGTCGCCGGCTGCCATGACCTGAAAATTGAGCGCTTTCAGTGCATTCACGGCCGCCCGCTTTTGGTCTGGCATCCGGAGCCGCCAGCCGCGCACAAAGCCCTCGGTATCAATCTGCAGGCGATGGCAAAGGAGCGATGGCCAGCCAAGCTGGCGCATCAGGGGGCTCGCGAATTCATAAAAAGTGTCCGACAGAATGAACACCTGATAACGCTCACGCAGTCCGTCAAGAAACGCGCGCGCACCTACCATGGGGCCCATACCTTCAATGACCCGCTGGATATCGGCGAGCTTCAAGCCATGGCGTTCAAGCAGCCCCAGACGAAAGCCCATCAGCTTGTCGTAATCCGGCTCATCGCGCGTGGTGCGGGACAGCTCAGCAATGCCGGTTCTCCGCGAGAATTCAATCCAGATTTCCGGGACCAGGACACCTTCGAGATCGAGACAGACGACCTGCACGAGCACGCTCCGATAAGGCGCCGATTAGAAGGGTTCCGGTCGGCAAGCCGCGCATTATAAGGATCTGCCGACGGCCCCAGGGCCGTCAGGGCTCAGCGCTGCTCGAAGACGCCCAGCTTGCGATGTACGGGAGATTCGTCAGCCATCGCGACGAAAGCAGGCGTTTTGGACGACCGGTTCTGCAGTTTGAGCGTGGTCCACCCGGGCACGCACGCCGTGTCGGACTGGGTCAGATCGAGCGTGGTGTCGCCTACCAGCGCCTGCGAATCGCCTTCGACCATGTGCAACATGCGCGCAGCCGACATACGCGGCAGTGATGTTTCCTCGCCGGGACGCAGCATCAGCACCGAAAAAGAAATGGTGTTGAGACAGTCGGCGCCGGTTTCAGGGTTGACGTAGGCCAGCAGGACCGGCTCACGCGAAGGCAGGCTGGTGGCAAGCGCCCCCAGCGCGGCCCGGGTGCGGGCCCAGGGATAGCGCAGCAACGGATACTCGGCGCTTGAGCGCACGCCATCGCGGATCGGCGCGAGTCCGCCCGAGGCATAAGTCCAGGCCGGCTTCGAGGCTTTCTGGGTTTTGCCGTCTATGTGATACGAGCAGTCGATTGCGACCATCAGCGGCACGTCCAGCACATCGAGCCAGATCATCGGCCCAGGACCCTTGTGGCGGTGCTCGTGCCACTGCCAGGTGGGGGTCAGGATGAGATCGCCCGGTTCCATGGGGCAGCTTTCGCCGCCCACGATCGTGACCCCACCGGTGCCCTCCACCACAAAGCGAGCCGCGTTGGGCGTGTGCTTGTGGTTGGGCGCGTTTTCGCCCGGCAACACCAATTGCATGCCGAGATAAATACAGGCCGATGCCTGCAGCGCCTCCAGCCCGCGCCCGGGGTTGGCGAGCACCAGAACCCGGCGCTCGGCCTTTTCCATCGGGGTCAGGTCGCCTGCACGCATCAAAAGCGGCCGGATGTCGCTCCAGGCCCAGCGACACACCTGCGTGGCGCTACGGGGCTGCGTCGGCGGTAGCAACGCGCGCAGGCTGGGCCAGAGTGGAACCAGGTTCCTCGCCCGCAAAGCGTCGAGATAATCGCCAGGTAATTCGTCCAGCGTTCCAAGCGGCTTCATAATCTGGCTTCCCCCCTAGTTGATTGTCCCACTATTTTCCAGAAAGCACGGCTTTCATCAACTTTGGAGTCGGAACCCCCGGACCATGCAACTGCTCACGAGCCTGCTGTTACTGATCGTCGTCGCTCGCCTTCTCGGACATCTGTTCACGCACTGGCGTCAGCCGGCGATCATTGGTGAAATGCTGGCCGGGGTCGTGCTGGGCCCCTCCGTGCTCAACCTGATCCAACCCAACGACGCGCTGTCGGGAATCGCCCAGTTGGCGATTTTCCTCGTGGTGTTGTCTGCGGGGATCGAGATGGACTTTCAGCGCGTGGTGTCAGCCATGCGGGGCCGCGGACTGGTCGTAGCGCTGCTGGGGTTCGCACTGCCGTTCATCGGCGGCGTACTGGTTGCATGGGGCTACGACCTCGACCCGATGAGAACCGTCTTCATGGGGCTCTGCATCGCGGTCACCGCACTGCCGGTGGCCGCCCGGATGTTGTCGGATATGGGGCTGATCAATACCCCGATTGCCCGATACGCGATCGCCACAGCGGTGCTTAATGACGTGGTGGCATTGTTCATCCTTGGCATCGTGCTGGCCCTGCCCGCCGATTCCGGCGCGAACGACCTGCTGAGCAGCGGCCTCGTAGCCTGCGCGAAGCTGCTCGGACTGCTCGCCCTGGTGGCAAGCGCCAACCTGCTGATTCGCTGGCTTGAGGGGCGTGGCATCAACTTGTCCAGCATCAGCGAACGACTGATCGGCACCTTCGGCGCCGAGGCCTTGTTCGGCATGGTGGCGGTGTTCGTGCTGTTTTTCGGAATGGTGAGTGAAAACCTGGGTTTTCACTTCGTGATTGGCGCTTTTTTTGGAGCGCTTCTTCTCGACCAGCGGCAGTTCGCGCCCGAACGTTTCGAAGATCTCAAGCGAACGCTCGCCTCGGTGAGCGCAGGCTTTCTGTCACCGATCTTCTTTGCAGATCTGGGCCTTGACTTCACCTTCCGATCGTTCGGACAGATCGACTTCATGGTGGTGGTGCTGCTGGTATCGATCGCCACCAAGCTGATTGCCGGTTGGTGGGGCGGGCGGCTGATTGGCATGGCCCACCGCGAAGCCTTTGCGCTGGGCGCCGTTTTGAACGGGCGCGGCGTCATGGAACTGGTGGTCGCAACCATCGCCTACGACCGGGGACTCATCGGGCCCACCATGTTTTCGGTGCTGGTGCTGATGGGCGTGGTTACCACAGTGCTGAGCCCCATCCTCCTGAACGCTGCGCTGGGGCGCGAGGCACGCGAACGCTACAGCCGCGCGAACGCCGACCCCGCCGCCAAAGCCGCCCCTCAGGACAAGTAGTCGGCCCGCAATGCGCGCCGCCAGTCGCCGCCCTGGCCCGGCGATAACGCACCGATCCGCTCGAGGCCACGTTGCATGGTGACCATGCCAGTTTCATCAAAGCTGCCATCGCTCCAGAAACCGCTGCCCGCGAGCAGGCGCTCCACGACGGCAAGCGCGGCAGCGGGTTCCACACCGTAGTGCCCGGTGATCACCAGCGCGCCCTGCACTGGCTCATCGCGAATGGCCAGCACGGCGCGGCGGCGTGCTGCAATGATGCCGCGCAGCGTCTCACCATGCCGAAGCATCCAGTCGCTGCGCACCACGCCAACCGTTTGAACACAGGGTCCCAGCACCTCGTCAGCGCTCCACACGGGTCGCAGCCAGTCTCGTTCGCGGGTAAAGAGCGGCTCGGCAACCATCGCCACATCGACCGTCCCCTCACGAAGCGCAGCGAGTTTCTGGCGGACGGACCCCACGATCCTACGCTCGACACGCGAAGCGAGCCCAACCGAGTCGATCATGGCGCGGCTCACCATATCGCTCAGCGTACCGGGTGCGGTGTAGCCCACCTTGCGGCCAGCGAGGTCGCGCGGGGACGCGATGGCGGATTCACCGCGCCGCACCACCCACACCTGATCGGAAACAGTCTGAACACCGCCGTGAACGATTGACAGTTCGATACGCTGACCGATGGCTGCGATGGCGGCCGGAAGACTGACCTCACCATAGGGCACCTCCGCGGCCATCGCATTTCTAAGCGTTACCCCGCCTTCGGACGAGCCGATGAACCCTCTCACGCCTAAGCCCGCCATCTCGCCGAACCAGCCACGTTCGCGGGCGAGCAAAAACGGGACAGCATGCAGCCGGTTGTCGATCTGCGCCACCGTGAGGTCGTGCTGGCGCGCCTGCGTCACATGGTGAAACGATGCAAGGCCCGCGAGTGCCGCTGCGGTCATCCGCCCGAAAGCACGCCGTGACGGCATGCACCCACCCATCACCCACCCCTCCGTATTCGGTAACTGTCCGGATCGCAATTATTCGCCTGTGGTGTGAGTTTGTACTGTCGGGCTACTCCAGACCGGCCAGTATAGCGCCGGCACCCGTACGCTGGGCCGCCGCTGGGCCGCCGCTGGGCCGCTTCCGCACCCGCCTCGGAGCCTGCTTTGTCGGTCTGGCGCTACACTGTTCACCTCAGCCACACGGAAGGAATCCGCCATGATCAGGTTCTGGTACAACCTCGCCCCCAATCCGATGAAGGTTGCGCTGCTACTCGAGGAAATGGGTGTGGCTTATGAAGCGATTCCCATCGACACCCGCAAGGGTGAACAGCACACGGCTGACTTCAAGGCCATCAACCCGAACGCAAAGGTTCCTGCGATCAATGACGCGGGGACGGTGGTCTTCGATAGCAACGCCATCCTTCTCTGGCTCGCTGACAAGCACGGGCGATTTGTCGATCGTGATCCTGCATCAACCGAACGCGCTCAGACACTATCCTGGCTCATGTTCATTGCGAGCGGGATCGGCCCGTATTCCGGTCAGGCGGTTCATTTTCGGACCGCAGCCCCCGAGCCCAGGGAGTACGCGCTCAACCGCTACGATTTCGAAGCTCATCGTCATTGGGGAATCCTCAACGACCATCTCGCCTCACGCACCTGGATGGTCGGCAACGACTACGGCATTGTCGACATGGCGTTCTGGGGCTGGGCCCGAATGATTCCGTTTGTGCTCGATGACAAGGAGGCGTGGTCGCGCTATCCGCACCTGAAGCGCCTGCTCGATGCGATCAATGCCCGCCCGGCGGCCGCCCGGGTTGAGGAACTTCGCAAGCGCCACAGTTTCAAGACCGACATGGATGACGCCGCGCGTCGGGCCATGTTCCCCCAGAACGAGCGGCTCAACAGACGCTGAACGGTAAGCGGCCGGGCACTTGCCTGCGCGGCGTCTTGTCAATGGATCCCAACATGAATTCACGTCCGCTGATCGTTGGCCTCGGTGGCACGGCACGCGAGGGCTCAACTGCGGAGAGGGCGCTGCGGGCCGCGCTCGCCCGCGCCGAGTATCTGGGCTGTGACACCGCATTGTTTGCCGGCGGCACCCTGCCAGCCGAGATTTACGACCCGGGCAGCCCTGGGCGCAGCAGTCAAGCGCGGTCGATGGTTGACGCCCTGAGGCAGGCCGACGGTGTGATCATCGCAACCCCGGCCTACCACGCGAGTGTGTCGGGTCTTGTGAAAAACGCCATCGATTTCATCGAAGACCTACGAAGCGATCAGCGGGTGTACCTGCAGGATCGGGCGGTGGGTACCATTGTGTGCGCGGACGGCCCACAGGCCATGGGCGCAACGATTGCAGCGCTGCGAGCCATCGTGCATTCGCTGCGAGGGTGGCCTACGCCCTACTCTGCCGCCATCAATTCGCGCGAGCGGCCGTTCGGCCAGGACGGCCAGCCCGCCGACCCCGCCGCCATGCAGGCCTGCGAGATGGTGGCTGATGAGGTGGTGCGCTTTGTGCGGCGGGGCGCGTCGGCGTAGTGAGGCGTCTCAGCGGCCGCCAGTACCGCCTGGGGGCAACCGTACCGCGCACAGTTTCCAGTCGAGCCATCCCCTCCGCTCAAACACCAGGCCGAATTCACTGGGCGAAGCCACTGATGCCGGCGCAACCGGATCGGCGCGAGACACCCACACCATCATCCGATTCGCCGAGACGCGCTCCGGGCGCCATTTGAAGCGTGCCGGCTCAGCGGCGCCGCTGCCCTGCGCCCCGCCCGGCGCAGATGCCCCGCCCGGCGCTGCGCCGGGACCCGATGCGGTCCCGCCTCGCTGCGAACCGCTTCCGCTTCGAGAAACTCCGCTTCCCTGTGTGTCACCGCCAGCCTGCGGGCCGCCGGCCCCGGGCCCGCGATCGCGTTCAGCTGCCGCGCGACCCGGCAAGACGAACTGGCCATCACGAATCGCCCGAACAAAAAACTCGGGCCGAACCATGACATCGACCAGTTTGTCGACCAGCGCTGATGCCAGCACTGCACCCAGCGCAGCCCCGGTTCGACCCGCCTCGCCGAGCCCCGAGGCCCCATCGCGCAAACGCCCGGCCAGCGCCGAGTTGAACTCACCCTTGAGACTTTCCCGAAGCCGGGGATAGTCGATCACGTCGCTTAACGCCTGCGCATCATTACGCTCGGCTGCCCCTTTGGCCTGATTCAGCACCCACCAGGGGGAGAACCACCAGGCACCCGCGGCCAGGCCGGCAGCGATCACCAGCACCACGATCAAGACGCGCGCTTTCATCGGCTGCGCTCTGTCAACTCAGACGATCTGCGTCTCATGAGGCCACCCCCATCCGCTCGGCCATCCGTGCCCGCCAGCGTTCATGCGGTTCAAAACCTGGCAGCGAGCGGGCGTGCCCCTCGAGCGTACGCATCAGCGTCTCATCACCCTGCGTGAGGTCGACCTGTTCGCGCATCGGCTGCGTGACGTACCAGGGCAGATTGAAATACACCTCGATACGGTTTCCTTCGGGGTCTCGGCCGTAGAGAGACACCGCATTACCATGTGTAACTGGAGTCAACTCACGCGCGCCAGCGGCGGTCATACGCTGATAAGCAGCCTTGAGCGTGGCAAGACTGTCGCAGCGGAAGGAAATCTGATTGATCGGATTGAATCCCGAGTCGGCTGGCCGGCCGGTGGCCAAGACCAGCTGGTGGTGTTCGTCGGGATCACGGCTGAGAAAGACCAGATCGAACGGCCCATTCGGGCCGGCAAGCTGACCCCGATCGGTCACAGTGAACTCGAGCACCTCGGTATAAAAGCGCTCCATGCGGGCGATGTCGGTGACGAACATGCCGAAGTGCGCGAAGGTGAGACCAGGCCTGCTCATACAGGAAGCTCCTAGGGTGGGCGCCGCCGGATTCGGGAAGGGGTTTGACAGCGCGCCCAGGATGCACTTTACTCCGCGGCTGGCTGCGGCAGCAGCCCCTTCAACGGCGATGCGATACGACATCGGCGGCCACTGTCTATCAGGGAGATCGAATTGAAACTCGCCAGCTTCGTCCGCAACGGACAGAACAGTTACGGTGCAGTCGTTGGCGACCGTATTGTCGACCTTGGTGCGCTGCTCGGCAAGCGCTACGCCGACCTGAAGTCCCTGCTCGCGGCTGACGCCCTCGCCGCAGCGGCCCAGGCGATTACCGGCCGCCAGGCCGACTGCGCGCTGTCATCGGTACAGATGCTGCCGGTCATCCCCAATCCCGGCAAGATCTGGTGCTGTGGGCTGAACTATGCCGATCATGTGCGCGAGACGCAGCGCGACTTCACCGAGCAACCCACGTTTTTTCAGCGGTACGCCGACTCCCAGGTGGGCCACAACCAGCCGCTGCTGCGCCCGCGTGAATCCATCCAGTTCGACTATGAAGCGGAAATTGCCGTCGTCATCGGCAAGCCCGGCCGCCGGATCAGCCGCGAGCAGGCGGGCGCTCATGTGGCAGGTTACGCCTGCTCCAACG
>SXGR01093385.1_pt1 | contig 10998 bp, 10 predicted proteins | sample 3174711 | NCBI WGS metagenome assembly SXGR01 (sample SAMN11356860, study PRJNA531348) | freshwater metagenome | isolation source: freshwater sample F1-60 | place: China: Fuxian Lake, Yuxi | collected 2017-12-25 | reverse complement strand
CACGTCGAGGTCGTTGGAAGGCTCATCCAGCAGCAGCACATTGGCGCCCGACACCAGCTGCTTGGCGAGCTGCAGCCGCCCGCGCTCGCCACCCGACAACTGACCGACCTTCTTCTGCTGGTCGCCGCCGCGGAAATTAAAGCGCGCGAGGTAGGTGCGCGAGGGCATCTGGAACTTGCCTACGGTGATGTTTTCCTGTCCGCCGCAGATATCCTCGAACACCGTCTTCTCGTCCTGTAGCGCGTCGCGCGTCTGGTCCACGTGCGCGATTTTCACCGTCTTGCCAATCTTGATCGTTCCCGAGGCTGGTTTCTCCCTGCCCAGGATCATGCGGAATAGCGTGGACTTCCCGGCGCCGTTGGGGCCGATGATGCCAACGATGGCGCCCGGCGGCACCATGAACGACAACTTGTCGATGAGCAGGCGCTCGCCGAAGCCCTTGGAGACGTCGGTGAACTCGATCACTTCGTTCCCCAGGCGCTCGGCCACCGGGATGAAGATCTCCTGGGTTTCGTTGCGCTGCTGGTGTTCGAACTGCGACAGCTCCTCGAAGCGCGCGAGGCGCGCCTTGGACTTCACCTGCCGGCCCTTGGCGTTCTGCCGCACCCACTCCAGTTCCGCCTTCATGGTCTTGACGCGGGCCTCTTCCTGCTTCGCCTCCACCTCCAGGCGCTTCGCCTTCTGGTCAAGCCAGGACGAGTAGTTGCCCTCCCAAGGGATCCCCATGCCGCGGTCAAGTGCCAGGATCCAGCCGGCGGCGTTGTCGAGGAAGTACCGGTCGTGGGTCACCGCCACCACCGTGCCCGAGAAGCGCTGCAGGAACTGCTCCAGCCAGTCCACGCTTTCCGCATCTAGGTGGTTGGTGGGCTCATCCAGCAGCAGCAAGTCCGGCTTCTGCAGCAACAGACGGCAAAGAGCGACCCGCCGTTTCTCGCCGCCCGAGAGGATCTCCACCTTCTGCTCCCAAGGCGGCAGGCGCAGCGCATCGGCTGCGATCTCGAATTCCTGTCCGCCCTCGCCGGCGGCGTTCACGATCGCTTCCAGCCGCGCCTGCTCGACGGCGAGCTTGTCAAAATCGGCATCTTCCTCGGAATAGGCTGCGTACACCGCCTCCAGTTGCTTCTTCGCCTCAGCCAGTTCGCCGCGCGATTCCTCCACGATCTCGCGTACCGTCTTGGTCGGATCCAGCGCCGGCTCCTGCGGCAGGTAGCCCACGTTGATCCCCGGCATGCGCACGATCTCGCCGTCGTGGTTGTCGTCCTCGCCGGCCATGATCGTCAGCAGCGTCGACTTGCCCGAGCCGTTCAGCCCCAGCACCCCGATCTTGGCGCCGGGGAAAAAGTTCAGGTTGATGTTCTTCAGGATGGTGCGCTGCGGCGGCACCGTCTTGCTGACACGCCGCATGGTGTAGACGTATTTGGCCATAGATGCTGGAAAGCCGTGAGAATCGAAAGCCGACACGATACCATCGCAAGCATGAAGAAAAGCTTCGAAGCACTGTTGATGAGCACACGCAGCGTGTGGTTGTGCGGCGACGATCTGAAATTCCAGAAACAGCTTCGATCCAAGTGGCAGCGCCGCGATCGCCCCGCCGCATGCGAATCGACTGCTAAGCGGCGGGCTCGATCCTTGCGACGATCCCGATCGGCTCGTCGGTAAGCAGATACAGAGCGCCCTCCGGCCCCCCCCTCACATCGCGGATGCGCCCCATCACGCCGCGCAGCATCCGTTCCTCCTTCACGACCTTTTCGCCCTCCAGCTTCAGGCGCACCAGCATCTGGTCCTTGAGCGTGCCCACGAACAGGTCGCCCTTCCAGCGCGGGAACCTGTCGCCGGTGTAGAACGCCATGCCCGAAGGCGCGATGGACGGCACCCACTTGTGCACCGGCTGCGCCATGCCAGCCTTCGCCGTGCCCTCGCCAATCTTCGTGCCGATGCCGTAGTTGACGCCGTAGGTGATCACCGGCCAGCCGTAGTTGGTACCGGCGCGGATGATGTTCACCTCATCTCCGCCTTGGGGGCCATGTTCGTGCGTCCACAGCACGCCTGTGGCTGGGTGCAGCGCCGCGCCCTGCTGGTTGCGATTGCCCAGCGTATACTTCTCCGGTTTCCAGTTCGCCTTGCCGACGAAGGGATTGTCCTTCGGCACCCTGCCGTCGTCGTGCAGGCGAATCACCGAGCCGGCGTGGTCATCCGGTTTCTGCGCGCGGTCCTGCTCGCCGCGATCGCCCAACGCAATGTAAAGGAATCCGGCGCGGTCGAACACCAGGCGCGAGCCAAAATGCCGTCCGGTGCTGCCCTTCGGACTCTGGCGGAAGATCACCTCCGCGCCTTCCACCTTGTTCCCCGCCAGCTTGCCTCGCGCCACCTCGGTGCCGACACCATCGTTGCCGCGCCCCGAGTAGCTCCAGTAGATGAGCTGGTTCTGCGCGTAGTTCGGGTGCAGCACCACGTCCATCAGCCCGCCCTGGCCGTGCGGCGTGACCTGCGGCAGGCCTGAGACCGGCTGCGGGTCCAGCTGGCCGTCTTTGGCCAGACGCAACCGGCCTTCGCGCTCGGTGATGAGCATCCGGCCGTCCGGGAGGAAGGCGAGCGCCCAGGGGTGGCTCAGGCCGGACAGGACCCGGGTGAGGGTGAAGGAATGCTCCTCGGAGCGGTAGGTCTGGGCGTGGGCGGTTGCAGTTGCGGTTGCAAGCGCCAGTAGAGCTGGAAGTAGCGGATTGGGTTTCATGGAAGTACTATTATCCCGTCTACGGGGGGAGGCCACCGTGAAACGTATCGGGTTCATTCCGGATCGGAATCTGCCCGGGCTGATGCTGATGCTGGCGGCGCTGTCCCTGGCCTGTGCCCCTGCGGGACGCATAAGCGAGGAGATCCACATCGCTGAGGAGTCTGCGTTCATCATCTGGGACGCGGCTTTGAAGACCCAGCATTTCATCCATCGAGCGAGCTTCGAGACCAAGGCGAAGGATTTCGGCTTCATCGTGCCAACGCCGACTGTTCCCAAACTGGCCGAGGGTGACGACGCCGCATTCAAGTGCCTGGACCGCGTCATTACGCCTCCCGGCATCTATCACGCGGTCAAGAAATCGGCAGCGATCGCAACCGCTCTCGAAGCGCCAAAGGTTGAAGTCATCGCCAAGGCAAGGGTCGCCGGTTTTGATGCCACTGTCCTGTCTGCGAGCGACGCTGGCGCGCTCGACCAATAGCGCAAAGCCAACGGTTATGCGTCGAGCCTTGAACTGACGGCGTGGTACTGGCACTACATCGAGCAGAAATAGATTTTTACCGCGTTCAAGATTGACGGCGGCGAGGCGAGCAGGCGTCTCGCGCGTGGCAAGGCAGTCCGCATGAGCTTCAAGACCGAGCGGCTGTTCTTCCCCTACCGGGAGCCTGAAAGCGGGCGGCGTGACGATGGCGGCAAGCGGCTCCTGCCTATCCACCTGCTCGCCGAGGCGCGCTACGAAGGCGAGATCGGCCGCGGCGGCGCGTGACCCGCATCGACTCCGTGGTCAGGGCCGATCACAGCGGACAACCAGGCGGGGCTACTGCACTTGCTGCGACTACCGCCGGCGACGGCAACAGAGGCGCTGCACCTCACCGAGTTCAAGGATCGGCCTTCACCACGGCCGGGCGTGGACGATCTCCACTTCCGGATGTCCTCCAACCAGTCCGCGGTCCGGCGCCTGGGGCGGGACGAATTCGATCTCGCCTTCACACTGCAACTCCTGGCGTGGATCGGGATGGTCTTCGGGGGCGGATGGATCGCCTGGCGCGGCCTGCGAAATGTGCACGATCGTGCACATTTGCCTAACCCCGTGGTACCGCCCCCGGCTCCCCGAGATCCCACCATACCCCCGCCATCAGCCTGAGCGCATCGCGCGCCACCGGCGCGAGCAGATGCTCGTTCGGCGCATGCTGGCTGCAGGAGGCGTAGGAATGCGGCACCCAGACTGTCGGCAGTCCAAGCAGGTCGGCGAATATGTCGTTGGGAAGCGAGCCTCCGAGATTGGGCAGGATCGCCGGCTTCCTGCCTGACGTCTTCTCAAGGGAACCAGCAGCCCACTTCACCCACGGATGGTCCGGATCCAGCCGCGTCGGTTGCATCAGCTCCGCCCGCGCCCGCGACACCTTCACCATCCCGAACCCATTGCGCTCCAGGTGCCGCTGCAGCGCCGGCACCACGTCCGCGGAATCGAGACCCACCACCGTGCGCAGCTGGCAGTGGCAGCTCGCGCGCGGCGGGATGGCGTTCACCGGCCGGTCCGGGTTGCCGCAGGTGAAGGCAAGCACCTCGAAGCTGGGCCAGCCGAATACGCGTTCTGAAGGCGAAAGGCCAGGTTCACCCCAATCGACGTCGATCTCGGGGGCGTCCTCCCCGCCGTCCACCTCAATGTCCGCCAGCAATTCCTTGACGCGGGCTGTCAGGGTATCGGGTCGCCACTCGGGCACCCGGATCTCGCCTTTCGGCCCGGTGATCGTCGCCAAAGCCTGGGCGAGGAGGATCCCCGGATTGGCGAGCAGCCCGCCCCAGTTGCCGGAATGATGGCCACCCTCGCGCAGGTCCACGACGAGGTTCATGTTGAGCGCGCCGCGCGAACCCAGGAACAGGGTCGGGCGAGTCGGCGAGACGCGCGGACCGTCGGAGGCGATGAGCACGTCCGCCTTCAGCTCGTTGCGATGCTGGCGGCAGAACTCGCGCAGGCCTGGTGAACCCATCTCCTCCCCGGTCTCGACCAGGAACCTGACGTTGAAGCCCAATTTTCCGCGCTCGGCCATCACAGCCGCCATGGCCCCGATGTTGATGGTGTGCTGGCCCTTGTTATCGGCGGTGCCGCGGCCATAGATGCGCTCGCCCTCGACGCGGACCTTCCAGGGCTCGATGCCGGCGCGCCAGGACCCTTCCTGGCCGCGGATCACGTCGCCATGGGCGTAGGTGAAAACCGTCGGCAAATCAGCCGCTTCAATTCGCTCCGCAATGAGGAACGGGCCGTGCTTGCCGTCCGGATTGGGGAAGATGCGGCACTGGAACCCCAACCGTTCCAGCGACTCGGACATTTCCTCGTTCAGGTAGCGGCCTAGCTCGGCGCCGCGGTCCGGGTTCTGGCTTTCGGTGGGGATGGCGACGCGCCGGGAGAGGTCCTCGAGGAACCGGCCGTCGTCGAAATAACGTTCTGCGCGGGCGATCGCCCGGTTCCGGGTCATTTCCGAAGCATTTTAAGCGGCTTCGGTTCCCTCAGGTCCCTGGGCAGGTCCACCCAGCCGGCGAACAGCACCTCCACGCCGTAGTCGGCACGCAGGCGCGCCCAGCGGCGGCGATCGAAGGGGCGGAACAGTCGGCGGATGAAATCCATGGGGATTTGATCGTATTCTTACCGCAAATTCTTACGCGGGGATGACATGCACAACGCACGGGACCGAAAAAGGTTGAATCGAACGCGCGGAGTTGCGAAATGAACACAGCCGTCGTCGTCGGCGCCCAAGGCGTGATCGGCCGCTACATCGTGGAGCGGCTCTCCGGGCTGCCGGACTGGAAGGTGGTCGGGCTGTCGCGACGACGAGGCGAAGACCGGGGCAACGTGCGCCATATCGCCGTGGATCTGCTCGATCGACCGGCCTCGGAAGCGAAGCTGGCGGCGCTCCGGGAAGCCACCCACGTTTTCTACGCCGCCTTCCAGCCTTCCGCCGGCGCCGCCTCGGGCTACGCCGCCAACATCGACCCCAATCGGGACATGCTGATGAACGTGGTGTCGGCGGTGGAGGCGGTGGCGCCGGGCCTGCAGCGGGTGGTCCTGGTGACTGGGACCAAGTACTACGGCACGCACCTCGGGCCCTACCCGACACCGGCACGAGAGACCGACGCACGCCACGCCGGGCCCAACTTCTACTTTGACCAGATCGACTGGCTGAGCGCGTTCCAGCGCGGCAAGCGATGGAACTGGACTGAGTTGCGCCCGCAGACCCTGTGCGGTTTCGCCCCCGGGACCGCGATGAGCATCGTACCGGTGATCGCGGTCTACGCCGCCCTGCGCAAAGCGCAAGGGCTGCCATTGTCCTTCCCCGGCACCGCCTGGAACACGATCTACCAGGTCACCGGGTCAGCGCACTTCGCAGACGCCGCCTACTGGGCCGCAACCGAGCCCCGCTGCGCCAACCAGGCCTACAACATCACCAACGGCGACTATTTCCGCTGGAGCCGGCTGTGGCCGCGGCTGGCCGAGGTGTTCGACATGCCGGCCGCGGGCCCGGAGCCGATGTCGCTGGTGAAAACCCTGGGCGGCCAAGGGGCGCTGTGGGATTCGCTGGCGGCGAAGCACGGCCTGCAGCGGTTTCGCTTCGACGAAGTGGTGGCCTGGCCTTTCGGCGACTATGTGTTCGGCTGCAACTGGGACGTGATGTCGAATGTCACCAAGTCGCGCCAGCACGGATTCCAGGCTGTGGTGGACAGCGAGGAGATGTTCGTGCGGCTGCTGAAACGCTTCCGGGCCGAGAAGATCGTGCCCTAGGGACGGTCTACTCCGCCTTGGCACCGGAGAGCTTGATCAAGCGCCCCTTGTAGGCGAAATCTGCCCGGTTGAAGGCGGCAAACTCCTCCGGGGACCCGCCCACGCCGGTATAGCCCTTGCCGACAATCTCGCGTTCGCGAAACTCGGGCTCGGCCAGCACGGCGGCGACATCGTCACGAATGCGCTGGATGAAGGCGCGCGGAGTCTGTCCGGGCGCGAACAGGCCAAACCACGTTTGCGGGTCGATGTCGGGGAAACCGGCTTCACGCAGCGTCGGCACATCCGGATACAGGGCCAGGCGCTCCTTGCGCGCGATCGCCAGCGGCTTCAACCGCCCAGTCTGGAAATGGCTGCGGGTCGTCGCTGCACCGCCCAGCGTGAGTTGCACTTCGCCGGCGATCCCGGCGGTCAGCGCAGGCGCAATGCCTTTGTACGGAATGTGCGCGTACATGACGCAGCGGTTGCCCGACCCAAGCACCTGAACCTTCTCGCCGGGCCTCCAGGCGCCCGAATGCGGTGAATACGGCGTCAGCCTGAAGCCCATGGCTTCGAACCGCGCAGTCGCGACCGCGGGGTCGCGCACGGCCATGCCGACGTGATTGATGCTGTCAATGTCCGTGGATGCCGCTGCCTTGCGCGCTATCCCCTCTTCAGGCCGCAGGCTTCGAAGGCCGACCGCGTCACCTGCTTCTCGGCGTCGGTCAGGCCCAGCAAGGGCCTGCGCACCGGACCGCCCGCCTGCCCTAGCAGTTCCTGCCAGTACTTCTGGTGCGCCGCCGCCTTGCCGGGCGGCCGAGTGGTCTTGAGCGCGCGTCGCACCGAATCAAGGCTCGCACTCACCGCGCGCGCCTTTTTCGCCTCACCCTTGAACCCCAGCTCGGTGTACTCGTGCATGCGCCGGTCTGCGGCCGTCTGCAGCAGGTAGGGCGGCGTGGAGCACAGGTACACCTGCCAGCCCAGCTCCAGGATGTTCTCCAGCCATTCCTCTTCGTTCGAGGTGCTGACAATGAGGCACTCGCCCGCCAGCCGCGTCAGCCGGGCGTAGGTTTCGCGCGGTACGCTGTATTTGATCGCCACCACGTTCTGGATTTCCGCCATCCGTGCGCACAGCTCCGGGCTGATCATGTAGCCGCAGTCGGGCGGCTGGTTCCACAGCACCACGCCGATGTCCACCTGTTCCGCGATGTGGCGGTAATACTCGTAAACAGTGTGGTCGGTGTGAGCGCCGAAATACAGCAGCGGCGTGTGCACCACGATGGTCCCGGCGCCGATGGACTGGGCGTGCTTCGCCAGTTCGATGACGGTGTCCAGGCTCTGGTCGGAGCAGGACACCATGACTCCGGCGCCGTAGGGCTTTGCCTCTTCCGCCGCGACCTCGGCCGTACGCTTGCGCTCGACCACGGTCATGGAGCCGAACTCGCCCTGCTTGCCATTGACGAACAAGCCGCGGATGCCAAGCGTACCGTACCAGTGGCGCAGGTTGCGGCGCCAGCCCTCCTCGTCGACGGAAAGATCGGGCCGGAACGGCGTCAGCGTGGCCGCCCAGATGCCGCGCAACTCCGCGCGCGCCCGTGCCTTGGCGCCGTCCTTCGAGGGTTTCATGCTTCCCGTCCTCTCCTGGCGGGGTCCATGGCGTGCCAAAGGGCGGGCGCGGTGAGCGGCATGTCCAGGTGCGTCACGCCGTCGCCGGACAAGGCATCCAAGGCGGCATTGACGATGGCCGGGGGAACCGCGATACAGCCGGTTTCGCCCAATCCCTTGGCGCCGAGTTCGTTCAAAGGCGTCGGCGTCTCCGTATGCATCAGCTCGGGTTGTGGGAAATCGACTGCGCGCGGCATGGCGTAGTCCAGAAAAGATCCGGTCAGCAACTGCCCGACCTCATCATAGACCACGCGCTCGAGCAGCGCCTGACCCAAGCCCTGCGCGATGCCGCCATGCAGTTGCCCCTCGGCGCCTGCAGCATCGATGATCCGGCCGGCGTCATCGGCCAGCAGAAGGCGTTCGATCGTGGGCTCACCGGTTTCTTGGTCGATCCGCAGCACGGCCAGGCAGCTACCATGACTCCAGGGCTCGCCCTTCGTCTCGTGCCATTCGGTGGCATCGCCACCCTCCGCGCGCGCGCGCCGCGCGGCCAGCACGAGCGCGCTGCCGCCGATCCCGGTGGATCGGCTTGCCAGCGCGCCAACACCGTCCGGCAGGTCCGCGGTGTCGCCTTGATGGATGTCCACCTTGTCTTCGGCGACACCGAGTTCCCGGGCGAGGATCCTCGCGAATGCGCGCTCCCGGCCTTGCCCCTGTGAGGTCGCGCCCGTCCAGGCGCTGACGCGGCCATCCGCTTCCAGCTTCACGCGCGCCGATTCCCCGCCCCGCCCACAGGGCTCGACGTACGAAGCGAGACCGATGCCCACCCGCTCACCAGACGCCCGCCGGCGCGCAACCTCCGCGCGCAAGGCGGTGTAGTCCGCCTGCTTCAGCAGGAGATCGAGGGTGGCGCCATAGTCACCGGAGTCGAGCCGTGCCCCCGTCGGCGTATCCCAGGGCAAGGCCGTGGCGGGGACGAAATTGCGTCGCCGGATCTCCGCCGGATCCATGCCCATGGTGCGGGCCGCGGCATCCACAAGGCGCTCCATCAGAAACGCGGCCTCTGGTCGCCCTGCGCCGCGGTAGATGCTGACAGTGGCCGTATCAGTGAGGCGGCCCTCCAGCTCGATCCTCATCGTGGGCACCCGGTAGGGCCCGGGAAGGATGCGCGCCTGGTTGAACCCGGTGATCACCGAGCTGTTCGTCATCACCGAACCCAGCGAGCACATGATGCTGGCGCGCAGACCGAGGAAGCGCCCGTCCCGGTCCAGCGCCAGTTCCGCCTCCGCCCGGCTGCCGCGCCCGTGCTGCGTAGCAAGGAAATCCTCGCTCCGGCTTGCGATCCACTTCACCGGCCGCGCCAAACGCAGCGCTGCCCAGGCCACCATCAGGTCCTCGCGATAGGTGGCGCCCTTGGCGCCGAACGCGCCGCCGACGTCCGGCGCGATCACGCGCACCTTCGACTCATCAAGCCCAAGCACGTTCGCGATGTCGGCGCGCACCTTGAACGGTGCCTGCGTGGAAGTCCAGACCGTGACGCCGTCCGCGTCCGGGATCGCCAGCGTGGCACGCGCTTCCATGGGCGCGGCAGCCAGGCGCGCCTGTTCGACCCGGACACGAACGACGCGGTGCGCGTCGGCGAAGGTCGCTTCGACCTCGCCCGCTTCCCAGGTCTGGCGGTAGGCGACACGGTCGGGATCCGGCTCGACCCGCGCGTCCCGGCTATCCACGTCGAGCTCGATCAACTCGGCGGCATCTCGTGCCTGGTCCAGCGTGGCCGCCACCACAGCCGCGAAAGGCTCGCCGACCGCGTGAATACCAGCCTGCGACAGCAACGGATGCGGCGGCACCGAAATGCCCTCGAAAGGCCGGTTCACCGCGATGTCATGAAGCCCCGCGACATCAGCACCCGTGAACACACCGAGCACCCCAGGCGCCGCACGGGCCGAGTCAGCCCGAACAGCTCTTAGCGCCGCACGCGCATAGGGGCTGCGAGCGAACGCAAGGTGCAAGCAACCATCGGGCGCGAGGTCCGCGACATAGCTGCCGCGGCCTCGCAGGCGGCGCTCGTCCACGCCCATCACTTGCCCGGATGCAGGGTGCCGCACTTCCCGCAAGTGCGCTTGGTGAGATCGGCGTGAAAGGCGTCGAACGCCATCGGCAACTGCGAGGCGAGGTTCGAAACGTGCACTTCAATCCGATGCAGCAGGTGGTAACAGGACGGGCAGAACCACTCGAAGGCGTCCACCAGGTGGCTCGGCCGCGCGCGCTCCACCAGCAGACACAGGCTGCCGGCTTCCGGACGCTGCGGGGAATGACGCACGTGTGGCGGCAGCAGGAAGATCGCGCCCTCCTCCAGGTCCACCCGGTGCGGGCCCTCGGGCGTCATAATCGACAGGTAGGCGTTACCCTTGAACTGGAAGAACAGCTCTTCCAGCGGATCGTCGTGGTAATCGTGCCGGCGGTTGGGTCCGCCCACCACCGACACGATGAAATCGGTGTCCTGCCAGATCTGCTGGATGCACACCGGCGGCTGCAGCTTGTTGCGCCGCTGGTCGATCCAGAGCGGAAAGTCGATCGCCTTCAGCAGCGCGTGCAGGTTGAGGGGTTTCTGGAATTCAGTGGTCATCGTCATTGCACTGCGATCAGGTTAGCGAGGTACTCGGGGTCTTTTCTCAGGCGCGCGGACTCGCCGTCGAACACGATGCGACCGCGGTCCATGACCACGGTGCGTTCAGAGAATTCCAGCGCTACGCGGCTATTCTGCTCCACCAGGACGATGGCGAGTCCGTCCTCGCCGCGCAGCTTGAGCAGCACCTGCGTCAGCGCCTGCACGATCACCGGCGCCAGACCCTCGGTGGGCTCGTCCATCAGCAGCAACGACGGGATGGTGAGCAGCGCGCGCGCCACT
>SXGR01062656.1_pt1 | contig 10999 bp, 12 predicted proteins | sample 3174711 | NCBI WGS metagenome assembly SXGR01 (sample SAMN11356860, study PRJNA531348) | freshwater metagenome | isolation source: freshwater sample F1-60 | place: China: Fuxian Lake, Yuxi | collected 2017-12-25 | reverse complement strand
TGACTAAATGGTGTGATCTCGCCAAATTTATCGCCATAAATTGAAGGTGTGATGGAGACGATTTGAATTATTGCAGTGTCTGCAAACAAATGCTCTCCAGATGCTGCCAAATTTGGTTTTTCATTAAAATAAATTAGCCACTTCTGCGCGATACTATCCCAGCGCAATTCATACTGAGCACTTGGCCATATGACCTTTGCAGTTGCAGTATTAGTCTCTCCTTTTGGCGCTTTACCAAATGGAAATACTGAAACGGTTGGTGAATCTATTTGTATTTTAGGGTTTGAGTTTGCACGTTCTAACAACAAATCTGGTTTTAAAATCATATCTACCGGACCTGGTCGATTTGGATCTTTGCCATAAATTGAAGGTGGATTTCGCTCAGCAGAAAGATTTTCTAAATTAGCTGCTGCAATTACGGGCCTCATCTTGCTCTGGGCGCCACTGTAGGCAAATCCAACGCGACCAAACTGAGCTAGAAGTTCGAGATCTGAAATTCTCGCAGATCTGATTGGCCCAATCAATGGTGGAAGTTTTGAGGTATAGACCGCGGCTAATCTAGTCAGACCGCCCTCTACCTGCTCCACATAAACAACATCAGCATCCTCAACTCCAATTTGTGGATGCGCCGCATTTGTATCGTCGATCTTGACAACTAATATCTGATTATTAACACCAGGTAACCCGTTGAAGTAGTTCTTTGGAACCTCCGGTTCATTTAAAATCTGAGGAATATTACTAGGACCGATGACAGAGAATGCGATTACAGCTACTGAGGCTAAAAGAATTAATCCTCGAGCAATTTTCATAAAATATCATCTTCAAATGCATAGCGAACTGGGATCGGAGCTTTACCTGCCAATCGGAACAACCTTATAAGTGGCTTGGCGCGTACATTTCTTGTCGCATTTACCGCTTCTAAGTGAATATTGATTGCAATCTGTACCTTGCTTGTCGTATCTGCCAACTCAACCAATAGATCCGACGGTAGCTCCAATGAGTGATCAATAGCAGCGCCCTGCACCAATTTCAAAGATTCAGATAAAACGCTCTCGGCAGCAGATCTTTCAACAACATTGGCATTACGTGCTGCAGCTGCAGAACTTGATATTAAGTATGCAGTTGCGGGATCTAAATTTGATTCAGCGACAATCTCATGGGCTAATGCAGCCCGTTGTTGTAACAATGCATCCAAGGTTGCCCAAGAGGTTTCAACCCGATGATGAAGTCGATCTAATCTTGAAGCAGAAAAAGACAAGTACCATCCAATTAAAACCACAAAAAGAAGTACTAGTAGGGCTTGATAATTCATCGCCTGCTCCAAAATCTATTTTCAGAAGCCAGCGTTACCCGTTGCCCGCCAGCTATAGCCATTTCATAAACATTTTCAATTTGCTCTGCAACTACCTGCCAATCATACTTTTGTGCACTCAATCGGCCATTTTCAGATAATCTTTTTCGCTTTTCATCATCACGAAGTAAGGCCACCAAAACTTTAGCCAAATCCTCTGAATCTCCATTTTTAAACAACTCCCCAGCTTCACCATTTTCAAGAACCGCCTTAAAAGCTGGGATATCACTAGCAACTACCGCTGTTCCAGCGGAGAGTGCCTCAGTTAGAATTATTCCAAAAGATTCACTACCGGTGTTTGGCGCTACATAAATCTGTATTGATTTCAAGAAACTTTCTTTTTCTGCGTTACTTAGGAGGCCTAAAAATTTTATTCGGCTTCTTAGTTGTGGGTTTAGATTTTTTAAAAACTCTTTGCTATCGCCAGGTCCTGCTACCAAAAACTCAACATCAGGCACAAAACGAGCCACAATTGCCAGTGAATTAATTAATACCTGCAATCCTTTCCGTGACTCTTCAAATCTGCCAATAAATCCAACTGTGTGATTTTTAGCGTAAGCATCAATGATCTTTGCATTTGCATACTTTTGCCCATCGATTCCATTTGGTATCACCACCGCATCAGTTTCAAAGTGGTCTTTGAGCGTAGATCGAGCTAGTTCACTGACAGCAATCCTGGCATTTAATTTTTCAACAATTGGTTCAAGAATTGGCCCAATTGCATAGATTGCTTTCTTTTTTGGTGTTGAAACATGAAATGTTCCCACTAATGGTCCCTCAGCGGCTGAGCATGCTAATAGCGACAAGGATGGAATTGCAGGCTCATGTAGATGAAGCAAATCAAAATCACCACTTGCAATCCATTGTTTGGCCCTTGAGCTGGCAATGGGTCCAAATAAAACTCTTGCGACTGAACCGTTGACTGGAATTGATATCGGTTTACCAGCATTGACTACATAATCCTGATGCTCAACTGAATCATCTGAAATGGGTGTAAGAACTGATACAAAGTGTCCTTCATCGAGCAGATGCTCAGCCAAATCACGAATATGAGTTTGCACTCCACCTGGTGTATCCCAGCCATAAGGACAAACCATTCCGATCCTAATTTTCTTCATCTATCCAAATCCTTTGCAACATATGCCAATCAACTGGGTTTTCCTTAATTCTACGAGCAAAGTTATCAGCAACTGATTGAGTCACCATCTTGATTTGTTCAACTTCACTACCAGAGATAGGTAGTGCAATTGTTTCATCAAAGAAGATCTCGATGCCAGATGGTAAATAACTAATGTAAGCAGTGATCAATGGTGCGCCAGTCTTCAATGCTAGAAGCGCCGGCCCAGATGGCATTTTCGCAACACCACCTAAGAAATTAACCTCGATACCGTTACGTGACATATCACGGTCGGCAACTAAAGCAACTAATTTTCCCGTCTCTAATCTTTGAGTAAGTATGGGGATGCTCTTTTCCTTATGGCTTATTGCCTCTATCCCGATGCTTTCTCGATAATCGAGGAATTTCTTAAAAATCGCCTCAGGCTTGAGTTTCTCCACTACAGCAGTCAGATTTATTCCGGTTGAACAAAAATATGCGGCAGCATGATCCCAATTTCCAGAATGTGGCAAGGCGACAATGCAGCCAATTTTTTTCTCAATAGGATCTCTAAGTAAATGCTCATTGTTTACTTTCGTTGTTTCAATAATTCTCTCTTTGCTCCATTTGTTCAAGCGAAATGTGTCAAACCAATATCGCATATAAGACCTCATGCCCAATTTGGTTGTTTTCTCTAACTCAATCTCTGAAAAATCTGGCTTCACACGTCGGTAGTTGCTCCTGAGCCTTTTAATTCTCTTGCCATTTTTCTTATAGATCCGGTCCGAGACCAAGTTGGCAAGCTTGTATGCAAATTTTTCTGGCAGAAAACCAATCAATTTCCACGCAAATAGGTACAGCAAATACATTTACTTCACCGCTTTATAAACAATCAACATACGTTGCGCCATGGTGATTATGGAGAGAAGAACCAAAACCCAAATACCAATAGCCATTGCATACTCAACCTCTAACCCGTGGAGTCCATAGGCTGCTAAAGCAATGATCAATCGCTCACTACGCTCGGCAATCCCACCATCACAAACAATATTTAGAGATTCTGCCTTAGCTTTTATGTATGAAACCATGAAAGCCGCAACTGCAGCGACAATAATAAGTGGAATTAGCCGATCATCACTTTTCATGAAGTACAACATGGCTCCAACAAAGATTGCTGAATCACTTAATCTGTCTAAAGTTGAATCCAAAACAGCGCCCCACTTACTAACTCCCTTATGGGAAGCGCGGGCAACTGCCCCATCAAACAAATCAAAAACCACAAAACCTGCAACCCAGAGAACTCCGATGAAGAATTCACCTTTTGGGAAAAAATACAAAGCGCTAGCAGCACTTCCAACCCCACCAATCGTTGAGATTAAATTGGCACTAATTCGCAATTTGATCAAGATTTTGACCAATGGGGCAATTAATTTCGCGACAGGATCACGTAATGAACGCTGCAACATAATTCACATCGTAGGCTTATCGATCATGGCCGACCTAATTAACGCACGGTTTGTCCTTGGAATGTCTCCTGAGAACCAGCAAATTTCAGCACTCCTTGGGGTAGCCACTGCCAAAATAGATGATCCGCTCTTAATCACCGCAGATGTAGTTGTAGTGGTGGCTAGCGCTAAAACAGGGATTGATCCAAAAGTTGTAGAGCAGTGGCACACCTTTAGAGAGCTCTATATCCCCACTATTGTGGCGGTTGTTGATTTTGAAGATGGTGATGTTGATTTTGAGGACATGAGTGCAATTGTTGGAAAGATGTTAGAGCCAGTAGTTACCCCATACCTAGTTTTGCATGCAGATGATGGACAACCCGCGGCGCTGATTAATCTGGAGAATCAAATCATTACTGACTACTCTGCCAAAGCCGTGGTTAATATTCCAAGTGAGAGTGAACACCGAGAGTTGATCCTGGAGTTTAAAGAGGAGTTAGATAATGCTTTGCAAGAAGGTGGTTGGGATCAATTTGTCGCTGGCTTGATAATTCCAGCCATTCCGCTGATGCTAGATAACAAATTAGGTGTGTCTGAGATAAAGCGATTCTTAGATCTGATTCCAAGCCGCAGCTAACTGATCTCTACTCTCCTGTAAAAGTTTTGGTAGCACCTTAGTTTTGCCAATTATTGGCATGAAATTTGCATCCCCACCCCATCTTGGAACAACATGTTGATGTAGGTGACCTGCAATACCTGCTCCAGAGACTGCACCTTGATTTATTCCAATGTTAAATCCAACGGCATTACTTACCTTACGCAGTACTTTCATTACGTGGGCAGTTATCTCCTGAACCTCATTTCGCTCTGAAACTGTTAGATCTGGTAACTCTGCAACATGGCGGTTAGTACAGATCAGCAAATGCCCTGCGTTGTATGGATATAAGTTCATAACTACATAAGCCTCTTTACCGCGGAAAACAATTAGGGCCTCTTCATCACTTAACTTAGTTATTCGACAAAAAGGACATTCAATCTCATTTCCAGGAAGGGGTCTGTTCTCCCCCTCTAAATAAGACATTCGGTGTGGAGCCCATAACCGCTGCCAACTATCAGGCATTCCCGCACCGCCTGAGATGGATTGATCACTCATTAAATTTGCTTGCGATCTTTAACAGCAGCTAATACCTCATCAATTGCTTGCTGAATTGGAATTTGATTCTTTTGTTCGCCATTTCGATATCTAAATGAAACCGCTTTAGCTGACATGTCTTCATCTCCAGCAATTAACATAAAAGGTATTTTCTCTAATTGCGCATTACGTACTTTCTTCTGCATCCGGTCATCAGAGGTATCAATATCTGCCCTAATACCTGCTTTTTTAAACTGCTTAATTACATCTTGCAGATATGGATTGATTGAATCTGCCACAGGTATTCCACGCACCTGAACTGGAGCAAGCCATGGTGGGAAAGCACCTGCATAATGTTCAGTTAGCACTCCGAAAAATCTTTCGATGGATCCAAACAAAGCTCGGTGAATCATAACTGGTTGTTTTCGAGAACCATCTGATGCGGCATAACCTAAATCAAATCTTTGTGGCAATTGAAAATCTACTTGAATGGTAGACATCTGCCAGGTCCTACCAATTGCATCTCGAGCTTGCACTGAGATCTTTGGACCATAAAAGGCTGCGCCACCCGGATCTAACACCAGTTCTAATTTTTGCTTCTCGGCTGCTTGACGCAAGGCTTCGGTTGCATCCTCCCAATCCCGCTCCTCTCCTACTGATTTTTCTGGATTTCTAGTTGATAATTCAAGATAGAAATCACTTAAGCCATAATCGCGCAGGAGATTAAGTACAAATGTTAGAAGGCTATCTAACTCACCAGCCATCTGTTCCTTGGTGCAATAAATGTGAGCATCATCTTGGGTGAAACCTCGGGCCCTAGTAATTCCATGCACCACACCTGATTTTTCATAACGATATACGGTGCCAAATTCAAATAACCTAAGTGGCAAATCACGGTATGACTTTGGCGAAGATTGGAAAATCAAATTGTGAAATGGGCAATTCATAGGTTTCATGTAATACTTTTGACCTGGCTTTTTAATAGTGCCATCTGAATGTAACTCTTCATCCATCACCATTGGTGGATACATACCATCTGCATACCATTGCAAATGTCCGCTGGTTTCAAACAAAGCTGCTTTCGTTAAGTGGGGCGAGTAAACAAATTGATAATCCTCCTCTTCATGTCGTTTGCGAGAGTAATCCTCCATCGCTCTTCGAATAATTCCACCCTTAGGATGAAAGACAGCTAAACCAGAACCAATCTCCTCTGGAAATGAAAATAAATCCAACTCTGCGCCAAGTTTGCGATGATCTCTTTTCTCCGCCTCCTCTAACAAGAGAAGGTATGAATCTTGTGCCTCTTGTGTTGGCCAAGCTGTGCCATAAATTCTTTGCAACATAGGATTTTTCTCAGAACCTCGCCAATATGCTCCGGCTGCCCGCATTAACTTAAAGGCAGGGATATGTTTTGTTGATGGCAGATGTGGACCACGACATAGATCACTCCATACCGGATTACCATCGCGACCTAAATTGTCATAAATAGTTAATACCGAACCCCCAACTTCAACACTTGATTCATCACCTGGGTTATTAGCCTTTAAACCGATTAACTCACACTTATACGGCTCTGCCTTTAATTCAAAGAGAGCATCCTTTTCAGTTGTAACTCGACGGCGAAACCTTTGACCTGCCTTAATAATCTTGCGCATGGCACTTTCTAACTTTTCTAAATCACTAGGAGTGAATGGATTTTTGGGATCAAAGTCATAGTAAAAGCCATCTCGAATTGGTGGACCAATTCCTAACTTAGTTTCAGGGAAGACTTCCTGCACTGCTTGGGCTAATACGTGAGCGGTTGAATGGCGCAAAACATTCAAACCATCCTCAGATGTGATGCTTACCGACTCAACAACATCACCATCTTTTAAATCACTCCACAAATCTTGCAACTCTCCATTGATCCGACAAACCACAACATCGGATGATTCTTGGAATAGGTGCGTTGGCTTTTGATCACTTGCAATCTCTTTGGATTGGCCATTAACTGTGATCTTGATTTGAGCCGACATACCGCTAGGTTAGCAAAGCGGACGGTAAAGGTGGCGAATTAAAAGGTGTATTCGTACCAAATAACTAGTAAAACAAGTGATAAGAATGTTAGCGCCGCAATAATCATCAATTGCTGCTTCTTCTTTATCTTTGCCTTCGTTACGGCCCGGCTTGCAACTCCTTTAGCTGAGGTTAAAACCCTTGCTGCCCATGCAAACTCCGAAGCCAAGATTCCAAGACCGGTAAAAATGATTAACCAACCAGGTCCTGGCGCCACCAGTGCCACTACGCCTACTAATGTCACTAATCCGCCAACAATTCCAACGATTACTCGTTTGATTATTGGATTCATAGCTCTATCTTACTCCTGATAATTTGGTTTAAATCACCAATTAATTTTTCACCTAATGGGTTATTTTCAAACAACTTATCCTCAACCTTAGAAACTGGAATAAGTAGCCGAATAGATGAACAGAGAAAAACCGCATCAGATTCAAGCATTTCATCCCAGGTAAACAACTCCTCTGAGATGCCAAAATGTTTAATAAGAATTTGCCTAGTAATTCCCGGTAGGCAACCTGACTCAAGGGTTGGGGTTATGAATTTTTCATTTTTTAAAATGACAATGTTTGCCGATCCAGTCTCAACTACATCGCCGTTTTGATTTAGGTAAACCCCATCTGTGTATCCCCTAGCTTGGGCTAGGCGAACAGCTAGCATCGATTGTCCATATGAGATTGATTTAATAGCAGTCAATGGTGAGTTTGAATTTAGAATCTGATCCATCTTTATCAGGCTAGGCAACCTATCCTCCTCTGGCACCTGCTCAACTGCAATTAGCCAATTACCATCTGCTAATACAGCAACTCGAACTCGAGATTTACCAACTACACCCTTTAATAATTGATTAATCCCAACCTCAATATCAATTCTTGCTGGAATAGTAATTAAGAGCTTTTCAGCTGATTTTGCTAGCCGTTCATAATGTCGGTGCCAGGCGATGATTTTCTCATCTATACCTAAAATAGTTTCAAATAAGCCATCTCCTCGTATAAAGGAGAGTGAAAAAGGCAAAGAGAGTGGCTCGGTAACTAATTTGCCGTTGACAAGTAATCTCATACCAATACTCCTGATGCAATTGAGATTAAGCGCTTGGCCTTCAACTCAGTCTCTTCCCATTCACCTTGTGGCTGACTTGCCCAGGTGATACCTGCGCCAGTTCCAAAATTTAATTGACCATCCCCATGAGACCAAAATATACGAATTCCCACTGACAACACCGCTTGCTCCCCCTGCACCCAACCAATAACTCCGCAGTAGGGGCCACGAGCAACTTTTTCAATCTGGGCAATACTTTTAAGTGCTGATGATTTTGGCGCTCCACTAATTGATCCAGCAGGTAGTAATGCTTTTACGATCTGACTCCACTTTATATTTTCTCTTAACCTACCAACCACATCTGAAACCAGGTGAATCAGGCCAGGATGAGCCTCACTTGCTAACAATCTTGGCACATCCACGCTGCCACTTTCACAGATACTGCCAAAATCATTGCGCATTAAATCCACAATCATCACATTTTCTGCACGATCTTTCTCTCCGAAATTATCGGTTTTTGAGGTTCCCTTAATGGGGGTGGATTTGATCATCGCGCCATCGCGTTTTAGAAATAATTCTGGTGAAGCTGATGCAATCTCTAAATTGGGTAATCTCAAATAACTAGCAAAGGGAGCAGGGTTATCCTGCTGCAATCTATTTGCCAACCCCTGCAAAGGTTGCTTTGATTTAGTGCTTAACACCCGACAGAGATTTACCTGATAAATATCACCTGCTGCAATTTTTTCTTTTATCCTCTCAACATTGCTTTGATACTCACTTTGAGTTTGCGATGAGCTCCAAGATGTATCAATTCCTTGCCATTGCGCAACTGGAAGTGGTGCATCAACAACGGATGCAAATCGTGCGCAAAACCATTGCCCTTCAAAGGTATTTACTACCGCCCAAAAACCTGGTCGATCTAGGCAGGTTGGGTCAGTTGAAATCTCAACACAATCAGTTGCAAGCCGACCTGCCATCCAAAAGGTTGGTTGCGATAACTCCATGTTTGAACGCTACCTCCTGCGATAGAAAAGGTGTGAAAAAATACAATTGTGCCAAGGGTGGCTAAATGCGATAGATTTCACCCCGCACTTACGCGGACGTAGCGCAGTTGGTAGCGCGGAACCTTGCCAAGGTTCAGGTCGCCGGTTCGAACCCGGTCGTCCGCTCGCATAGAAACAAATTTACTCTGGGAAAAGCAAGGTCGGATGGCCGAGAGGCGAGGCTCGGGACTGCATATCCCGCTACACGGGTTCAAATCCCGTTCCGACCTCCACAAATAATTAAGCAGCAGGTGGTCTAGATAAAATTCCGGAGCAATTACTTAAAGTAAATCCACCAGCACTATAAGGAATTACCACTGCATCACCTTGTTTAACATCCAGCGTTTGGTCACTCTCAAACTTCATCTTCCCATCCCCGGCTAAAGACAAAAAGATTCCAAATCCCGCTTCAACCTTGCCATGTCCTGCAGTTAAGTAATCTGCTCTGAAAAAAGGATTAGCGATTGAGTTAAATATCGCTCCACTTTTTTGTCCACCAATATCAAACTTTGTAATTATCTCTTTCTCTTCATTTGGAGTAAGTGGTGAGAAGCGAAGTGCATCTAATGCGGTATCAAATCCAAGATTTAAATGCCCATCCTTATCACCATCAACTGCAAAACCATCCCACTCCAGCAAAATTGATAGATCAGTTGGCTCCTGCAGCTCCAATACAAAAATTCCTGACTCTATTGCATGAACTACTCCGGCTGGCACAAAAACTGCATCTCCAGCCCTCACCTCTTTGAAAACTAAGGAATCTAATAACCCAGCTGAGTCATGGTTTGCCACCAACCTAGCCACATCAGCTTTTTGCATCTGCTCCTTAAAGCCAATCCCAACCTTTGCGCCAACTGGTGCATCTAAAATTATCCACGCCTCGGTTTTTCCATGATTTAAATGCAATTTCTCTTTGGCGAATTTTTGATTTGGGTGATAGTGAACTGGCAATCTTTGATCGGGATCTAACAACTTGACTAAAATTTCAATTGAAATACCAAATCCATCTATATGTTTTTGCCCCAACCAATTTATGGCATCTTCAGAAATTACATCTCTTAACAGCTGCCCATCAGCTAACTTGGAAAGTCCATTAACACTCTCACCGAATCTGGTGGTAGTAGAACCAATCCACTCCTCTGGTCGCATCGGACCGCCGGGTCCATTTCTAAGTTTGCCAATCCGATTGCCACCTTTATAGAAGTGATCAAACTGGTTAGAGGGTAATTTTGAGGCTTTGGGCATTGAATTGCTCATATTGTTAGTTTAAGGGTTAAAGTATTTCCATGCTAGAAAAGTCTGATCGCCCATGGGGACGTTATGAGGTGTTGCAAGAGGCTGCTAATTACAAGGTGAAGTCAATTCATGTTTCCCCTGGCAAGCGTCTTTCTTATCAGCGCCACCAAAAACGAAGTGAGCATTGGTATGTAACTCAAGGCAATGGCGAGGTCACATTAGATGGCAAGGTACAGCCAGTAACTGCTGGATCAGTTATTCAAGTGCCACAAGGCATGCTGCATCGAATTAGCAATACCGGCAGTACCGAGTTGATTTTTATTGAGGTACAAACTGGCAGCTACTTTGGTGAAGATGACATTGAACGTGTTGAGGATGATTTCGGTCGCTAGTAGACTTTAACTTAACGGACGATTAGCGCAGCGGTAGCGTACTTCCTTGACAGGGAAGGGGTCACTGGTTCGATCCCAGTATCGTCCACATCGAAATTAAAGTTGAAGGAATTTCTTGATTCGACGTAGAGATTCCTCAAGATAATCCGGAATCATGGCGCGATGTTCCTCATTAGAGGTCTCATACAAATAGTTGAGCAAAATGATGCGT
>SXGR01556604.1_pt1 | contig 11000 bp, 10 predicted proteins | sample 3174711 | NCBI WGS metagenome assembly SXGR01 (sample SAMN11356860, study PRJNA531348) | freshwater metagenome | isolation source: freshwater sample F1-60 | place: China: Fuxian Lake, Yuxi | collected 2017-12-25 | reverse complement strand
TCCTTGCTCAGTGCATAAATCTGGCAGCGGTCCTCGTACGTTACTCGCCGGTACGTGCTCATCAGTAACCTCTCGTGAGTGCAAGAGGTTACCCCTTCGCCGCTTCATCAAATTATGCGCTGGCGAGTTGAATCCGCGCATCAATGACGTGTCGTCGCTAGACTTGATCTAAATCAAAGCGGGATTTCGCTGGCCGGAACGGGCGGCGGGGATCCGAAGCGGTCAGGAAACGGCCGGCATCCGGCCACCACACGGAGGGGACGATGACGATTTCCAGGCGGAAACTCTTAGGCTACGGCGCCGGCGCTGCGGGCGTTCTGGCCATGCCCTATGTCGCCCGAGCGCAGGCGCAGCCGATCCGACTCGTCTTCTCGCACCACATCCCGACGACCCATCTGGCTCACCGAACGGCCGAGAGGTTCGCGGCCGAGGTCAACAAGGGCACCAACGGGCAGGTGACGATCGACATCCGGCCGGCGTCACAGCTGTTCAACCTCAGGACCTCGGCCGAGGCGCTCCAACTCGGCACGCTCGACTTCGCCTGGACCGACCTCGGCACGCTCGCCAACTGGCAGCCGCAGTTCGGCTTCACCTCGGTGCCGTTCCTGTTCAACGACTACGACCACGTGAAAAAGGTCCTCCACGGCCAGATCGGTCAGCAGATCGTCGCCGATGTGAAGTCCACTCTCGGCGTCGACATCCTGTGTCTGGGCGCTTCGGGCTTCCGGATCTTCGTCACGAAGAAAGAGATCAAGACGGCCGAGGATCTTCGCGGCATCAAGCTGCGGGTGCCCGAGATCCCGGTCTACGTCGAAATGGCCCGCGCGCTCGGCACCAACCCGACGCCGATTCCTGCCGGCGAAATCTACACGGCGCTGCAGACCGGCGTGATCGACGGCTTCGAAGGCCCGGCCGATTTCGTCCAGGTTGGCAAGCAGTACGAGGTTGCCAAATTCATGACGCGGACCCACCACATCTTCACCGAGGTGTCGATGATGGGCAGTGTCAAGAAGATGGCGACGCTCCCGGCCAACGTCCAGAAGGTCATCCGCGACGCGGCGGTCGAGGCCACCAGCAAGTGGATGTGGGAGACCAACCTCAAAGAGCAGACCGATGCCTGGAACGACCTGACGACCAAGGCGACCGCCAACGCTTCGCCGAACATCCCGTCCTTCCGCGCGAAGATGGGCCCGGTGATCGACAGCTTCGTCGCCAAGGCTGGACCGAAGGCCAAGGCCTACATTGAAGCCGTCCAAAAGGCGGCCTAAGCCCACGTGACTTGATGCGAACACCTCCGGCCAGCGCCGGGGGTGTTTCTTTTGAGGACTAGATGAACTCTTCTTCCCCGATCGCGGCTGCCGATAGGCCGGTCTTCGCGAGGCTTCGAGCAGGGCTTACCGCCCTGTCGGTGGTGCTTCTCGCCGGATACTTCATCCTCGTCCTGACTCAGGTCTTCTTCCGCTACGTGCTGAATGAGTCTCTGTTCTGGGCAGAGGAGTTCGTGCGCGGCGCCATGCTCTGGGGCGTCATGCTGAGTTCGGCGCTGGTCGCCGCCGGTCGTGCCCATATCCGCATCGAGGTGCTCGAGCTGATGCTGCCGCCGGCCGGCCGGCGGATCGTCATGATGTTGGTCGACATCCTTACCCTCGCGTTCCTGCTGACCCTGCTCTGGGCAGGGATCGAGCTCGTTGACCGCACCTGGTACCAGAACTCGCCGCTCCTCGATGTGCCGAAATCCACCGTCTACCTGGCGATCCCCATCGGCGCCGCGATCGAGGCGGTCTTCATGATCATGACCTGGCAGCAGCACAATCCCAGCGGCGAACCGACGGATCGCACGCTATGAGCGTCGGTCTGATGCTGGCACTGTTCTTCGTCTTCATGTGCCTCGGCATGCCCATCGCTTATTGCATGGGCTTTGCCGCCATCCTGGTGATCCTGCTCGACGGACAGCTCCCCGTCCTGATCCTCGCCCAGCAGTTCTACGACTCGCTCGATAACTTCTCGCTGCTCGCGGTGCCGCTGTTCATCCTGGCCGGCGAGCTGATGAGCGTCGCCGGCATCACCGAGCGGTTGGTTGGCATGTCGAAGGCGCTGATCGGCCACCTCCGTGGCGGCCTCGCTCAGGCGAACATCCTGACCAACATGTTCATGGCGGCTATCTCCGGATCGGCGCTGGCCGACCTTGCCGCGATTGGCTCGATGATGATCCCGGCGATGAAGAAGGAAGGCTACAAGCCGGCCTTCGCCGTCGCCGTCACCGCCTGCGCGGCGATGATGGCACCGATCATCCCACCCAGCATCATCGCGGTCATCTACGGGTCCGTCACCGGCGTCTCGATCGGCGCGCTGTTCTTAGGCGGCGCCATCCCCGGCATCCTTGCCGGCATCGCGATGATGGGCATCACTTGGTTCCTGGCGCCGCGCGCCGGCGCCAAGACGATGCCGCGGGCGACACTTCCTGAGGTTGCCAGCGCGACCGGGCGCGCCGTCCCTGCGATGATCATGCCGGTGATCATCATCGGGGGCATTCTCTCCGGCGCCTTCACGCCGACCGAGGCCGGCAGTGTCGCCGCGCTCTACGCGCTGATCTACGGCTTCATCGCCCGCCGCCATTCCGCCTCGTCGCTCTACCGCAACTTCGCGTCGGCTGCCGAGGTGACGGCGAGCGCGCTGGTGACGCTCGGCGGTGCCGCCCTGTTCAGCTGGGTCCTGAGCCGGGCCGGCGTCGGCCAGCAGGCGCTTCAGCTGATGCTGTCGATCACCGAGAATCCGAAGCTGGCGATGGCGATCCTGATCGTCTTCTTCTTCCTGCTCGGCACCTTCCTCGAGCCGGTGCCGGCGCTGATCATCGTCGTGCCGATCATGGGCCCGATGATCGCGCATCTCGGCTACGACCCGGTTCACTTCGGCATCGTCGTCATCATGCTGCTGGTGGTGGGTTCGGTGACGCCGCCCGTCGGCGTGCTGGCGATGGTCGCGTGTCGAATAGCGGGGATCAGCTATAACTCCGCCCTCGCCATGCTCTTTCCCTACACGATGACCTGGATGGCCGTGATCTTCCTGGTCGCCTACGTGCCGGAGCTGGTGCTTTGGCTGCCACGGCTGATGCAGTAGCGCGTCAGCCGGGGAGCGCGTAGTCGGCGAGGTCGAGCGCGGTCGGCGTTCCAAGCGCGCATTCGGCGAGCAGACGGCCGGCCATCGGACCCAGCGTCAGCCCGCCGGCGCCGAGCCCGTTGCCGACCAGGAGGCCGCGAATGCCCTTCGCCGGACCCAGCATCGGCACGAAGGACGGACCGGCGGGACGGAAGCCGACACGGGTTTCCAGCAGCGTCGCGTTCTTCAGGCCTGGCGCATAGGCGAGACCGAATCCCAGCACCTCGGCCTGGCCGCCGGCGGTCACGCGGTAGTCGAAACCGGAGCCGGTCTCGCGCGTCGCGCCGACGACGACGCGGGAGTCGTCGAAAGCCAGCATGTAGTAGCTGTTCATCGGCAGCAGCACCGGCCAGTCCCTGGTCTCGACGCCGTTCAGGCCGAAATGCAGGATCTGCCCCTTCTGCGGTACGACCTTCAGGTCGACGCCCAGGGGAACCAGGATCTCCGGGGCCCAGGCCCCGGCGGTGACGACGATCATGTCGCCGGGGATCGGCCTGCCGTCGGCCCCGAGGCAGACGGCGCGGTCCTTCTCCAGGCGAAGCGCGACGCGCTCGGTGCGATGACGGGCGCCGCGAGAGACCGCGACGCCGAGCAGCGCCGACGAGAAGGCGCGTGCCTCGACCCTGGCTGCGCCGGCGATATGGATTGCCGGCAGGTCATCGCGGAACGGCGGGAACAGCTTCCGCGCTTCAGCATTGGCGAGGCGCCGGACCTCGCCGGCCTCCGGCGCGTCGGCGCGGCGCGCGAGGATGCGCTTCTCCGCCGCGTCGAGCTCTGCCGGATCGTTCGAGGTGACCAGGGCGCCGACCCGGCGATAGCCGTTGTCGGCATGGCCCGCCTCGGCAAGCGCTGCGGTGAGTGCCGGATAGTACTTGGCGCCGGCGCTGCTGAGCCGATACCAGGCCGGATCGTCGAGCTTGCTGGCCCAGGGGCAGATGATGCCGGCGCCGGCGAGCGTCGCCTTCCCCTGATGCACCGCGTCGATCACCTCGACCTCGGCGCCGGCCGCCGCCAGGTGATAGGCGGTGCTGGCGCCGAGAATGCCGGCGCCGACGACGATGACGCGCATCAGGCGATCCGGCGCAGGAGCCGCTCGAACAGGTCGCGGATCTCGTCGGAGGGGAAGCCGAGCGTGCCTGAGCCGGCGGTCAGCTCGGCCATCGATACTCCCTGCACCGGGCTCGCGAAGACCCGGTCGAGCAGCCAGATCCCGGTCTCCTCGGCGAGGTCGAGGACGGCCGACTCGATCTTCTCCTGCGCGCCCTGGAGCATGATGTGCATCGAGGTCGCCTGCGGCGGGTCCGGCGTCACCTGGACGCCGGGGAGGCCCCGGAGCGCGGCGGCGACGCGCTGGATCTCCTGATAGAACGAGCCCATCAGCGGCAACCGATCGCGCAGGCCCTTTCGAGCGGCGAGCACATAGGGATAGAGCTGGATCAGCCGTCCGCCCTGGCGATGCTGCCAGAGGCGCGCCTCGTCGATCAGCTCCTTCGGCCCGGCCAGCGCCGCGCCGGCAACGCCACCGAGGCCCTTGTAGAAGGAGACGTAGACGCTGTCGAAAAGGGCGGCGATCTCGTCCAGGCGCTTCCCGTAGAAGGGCTGGCTCTCCCAGATCCGCGCACCGTCGAGATGGAGCGGGATCTCCTTCCGGCGCGCGAGCTCGGAGACCTGGACCAGCTCGTCCCAGGGCAGCAGCACGCAGCCGAGCGGGCGGAGCGGCATCTCGACGACCGCGACGCCGAGCGCCTCGGCGACGGACTCCAGATCCTTCTTCCGGAACTGCCGCGAGTCGTCGCCGAGATAATGGGCGCCGAGCCCATGGACTTCACGATAGGCCTGGGCTTCGTTGCGCTCGAGATGGCTCAGCGGATGCAGCCCGACGGTGGGCACACCGCTGCGGTCGCACCAGAGGCGGAGCGCTATCGTCTGCACCATCGTTCCCGACGGCATGAAGACCGCGGCCGGCTTCCCGAGCAGTGCGGCGACCTCGGCCTCGAAGCTCTCGATCAGTTTGCCCTTGCCGTAGACGTCGGCGACCTCGTCGGCGCCAACCTCCTCGGCCAGCGCCTGCAGCGTCTCCTTCGGCGTCAGCGCCCGCTGGCGGGTGAGAAATCGCGTGCAGCGGGCGCGGATCGCGTCCTTGTCGCGGGGCGGCTTGGCCGGTATCGCGTCGGTCACCGGACGTGCCAGTCCTGGGTCAGCGGCTTGGCGCCGTTCAGCTCGCCATAGCCGACGCCGGTCGTGCCCTTGGGCGGATTGCCGAAATAGCGGTCGTCGAGCGGCAGCGACGCCGGCTGCCAGCGGAGATCGCAGGAAAGCCGGACCCGGTCGATCGGCGAGTGGTTGTCGAGCGAGCCATGCGCCGTGTACATGCCGAACATCGCGATGTCGCCGGCCTGGAAGTTCTGCGTCAAGAGGCGCGTGCCGCGCGACGTCGCGAAGGAGATCGCATCGGCGCCGAAGTCGGCCTTCCGCGTATTGTCCTTCGAGATGTCGAAGCCGATCATCGGGTCGATCAGATCGCGATACTTGTTCGAGCCCTCGACCACGACGATGGGGCCGTCCTCGACCGGCACGTCGCCGATCGGCATCCAGACCGTGCAGACCTTGTCATGCGCGCGGGTGAAGAACGGGTAGTCGAAATGCAGGCCCGTGGCGCGGCCCTGGGCGCCGGCGCGAAGGAAGATGTAATCCTGGTTGCGGGCGGGCTCGCCGAAGATCAGCGACATGATCCGCTGCATGTCGCGGCCGTTGCTGGCGGCGCGCAGCTTCCGGCCTTCGCTGACCGACCGCCAGAAGGCGCCGAGGTCGGGCTCGATCTCGGTCCGCTTGCTGTCGCCGGTGGCGATCCCGTCGATCGCCGGATCCTTGATCTCGCCGACCCGGACCAGGCGCTCGAACACTTCCCGGCGCGCGGCCATGATCGCATCCCGGTCGACCACGCCCCTGAGGTAGAGGTAGCCGTCCTCGACCAGGCGCGCGCGGAGCGCTTTCGGATTGTCGAGAAGCGAAGCGCTGTCGGTCATCTCGTGGATGAGGGAGCTCGGGACCGGCTGTCCCTTGACCCGGCAATTGTCCATTTCGCTTGCTCTCTCAGGCTCGAACGGGACCCTTAGTCTAGACAGTTTTCCCGATCGGAAACAGGGAAGGGGACCTTAAATGCGCGACAATCCGCTCAAGGCCAAGCTCGCCCGGGGCGAGACCGTCTTCGGGACCTTTGTGTTCGAGTTCGCCTCGCCGGGCATGGCCCGCATCGCCAAGTCGGCGGGCTGCGACTACATCATCCTCGACATGGAGCATTCGGGCTGGAGCTTCGAGACGGTCAAGAACCAGATCCAGTTCGCCCGCGGCGCCGGCATCGTGCCGCTGGTCAACCCGGCCGGCGACGACTTCAACCTGATCACCCGTTCGCTCGATCTCGGCGCCAAGGGCATTCTGGTCCCGGTGGTCGAGAGCAAGGCCCAGGCCGAGGCGATCGTGCGTGCGACCCGCTACCCGCCGCATGGCAACCGGGGCTCGGCCTTCGGTGTCGCCCATGACGACTACGTCATTGGCGATGCCCGGAAGACGATGAAGGCCGCCAACGCGAATGTGCTCGTCATGATCAAGATCGAAACGAAGAAGGGCGTCCAGAACGTCGACGAGATCATGGCGGTGCCAGGCATCGACGTCGCCTTCGTCGGCCACACCGACCTCTCGGTTTCGCTCGGCCGGCCGCTCGAGTTCGAGCATCCGGAGTTCGTCAAGGCGCGGGATGCGACGGTCGCCGCCTGCCGGCGCCACGGCAAGATCGCCGGCAACCTGGTCGGCAACCCGAAATGGGGCCGGACCTGGATCAAGAAGGGCTTCCGAATGATCGCCTACATGGGTGACATCTGGCTGATGCAGCATGCCCTCCAGACCGGCATCGACGAGATGCGCTCGGCGGTGCCGAAGCCGAAGCGGGGAAGGTAGGCGAGCGAGGATTCTTTCCGCCCCCTCTCCCGGCGCACAGCGACGGGGGAGGGAGGGGTGGGGGCCGCGCGAAAGCGCGGTCGGACTCCTTCTATCACGAACCTACGACCCTGCGCTTCGCTCGGGCCCCCACCCTAACCCTCCCCCGCTGCGCGGGAGAGGGGACACGAATGTCACACGTACGCGCTCGATCCATCGGGGCGGAACGGCACCTTTCGCTCCCAGTGGATGTAGCCGTCCTGCTTCAGGACGTCCTCGTCGATCTCGACGCCCCAGCCCGGCCGGCCGGGCCGCAGCTCGAGGTATCCGTCCTTCGGCAGGTACGGATCCTTCACGTAAGGCGCACCATCGGGCAGCCGGTACTCGAGGATGCGGAAGTTCGGCTGCGAGGCCGAGAAGTGCAGGTTGACCGCGGTCGCCAGCGGGCCCATCGGGTTGTGCGGGGCGACCGTCACGTAGTGCGCCTCGGCGATCGCCGCGATCTTCCGCATCTCCAACAGGCCGCCGATCGCGCAGATGTCGGGCTGGATGATGTCGGCGCCCTTGACGGTGAGCAGGCGCAGGAACTCGAAGCGGCTGTACAGCGACTCGCCGGTCGCCACCGTGCAGGCGACCTCGCGATTGACCTCGGCCATCGCCTCGATGTTCTCCGGCCGTATCGGCTCCTCGTAGAACAGCGGGTCGTAGGGCGCCAGCGCGTTGCCGAGCTGGATCGCCTGCTTCGGCTCGAAGATCTTGGCATGCGCGTCGAACGCGATCTCGTAGTCGGCGCGCACGGTCTCGCGGAGCCTCCGGAAATACTCGGCGCTGGTGCGCACCACCTCACCCCAGCGGTTCGCATGCAGGTCGATCCGGAACGGGTTCAGCTTGAAGGCCGTGAAGCCCCACTTGCCGTTGAGGGCGTCGAGCTGGTCGCGGGCGGCGATCGGATCGGGCGCGGTGTAGACGCCGGCATAGACCTTGACCCGATCGCGGGCGTTGCCGCCGAGCAGCATGTAGACCGGGACGCCCAGCGCCTTCGCCGAGATGTCCCAGATGCAATGGTCGATCGCCGAGATCGCCGCGAGGCCGAGCGCCCCCGGCGGGAACCGCGTCTGCTGCAGCAGGTAGAGGATCAGGTATTCGATCCGGCGCGGGTCGCGGCCCTTGAGGAAGGTGAAGAGGTAGTCGAGCAACGGCGCCAGAGCCTTGTCCGGGCCGTGGTTGTAGCACTCGCCCCAGCCGGTGATCCCCTCGTCGGTGTCGATGGCGGCGAGGACTCGGGGCCGGTCCTTGTCGCGGGTCATGAAGGCGCGCAGCCGTTCGATCTTCATTCCAGAGCGATCCATGGAGAGGGAAGCGAAGGGATCGATCAGCCTACCACCGACGGTCTCGCCTGCGGTATGGAAGGCATGCACCAAAGGGGGCGGGCATGAACATCTGCATGGTCGGCTATGGGATGATGGGCATCTGGCATTCGGAAGCCCTCAAGAAGACGAGCGCCGTCCTCCACACCGTCGTCGGCCGCCGTCCGGACGCCGCCAAGGAATTCGCCGACCGCTTCGGTTACCGGAAATGGACGGTGTCGCTCGAGGAGGCGCTGGCCGATCCGGCGATCGACGCGGTGATCGTCGGCAGCCCAAGCGAGGTGCATGAGGAGCAGGCGATCAAGACGCTGAAGGCCGGCAAGCACATGCTGCTGGAGATCCCGATCGCGATGAGCCTCAAGGGCGCCGAGCGGGTGGTCGCCGCCGGCGAGAAGAGCGGCAGGATCTACGGCCTCTGCCATCCGATGCGCTTCCGCCGCGAGCGCGACGCCTTGCGGGCGCGGGTCAGAGCGGGGGAGGAGAGGATTCGTCATATCGCCGGCCGCTTCTTCATCAAGCGGCTCGTGAACATCGGCGCCACCGGCTACAAGCGGAGCTGGATCGACAACATCCTGTGGCACCATTTCTGCCACTTCGCCGACCTCGGCATGTATCTCTTCGACGGCGCACCGGTCCGCCGGGTCCAGAGCTCGCTCGGCAAGCTTCACCCGGTGACCGGCATCCCGATGGAATGCGTGCTGCTGGTCGAGACCGAAGCCGATCAGACGCTGATGGTCCACGGCTCCTATCACGCGACGTACCGGCTCTACGACAAGGTGATCGTCACCGACAAGGACACCTACCTCTACGACATCCTTACCGGCACGCTGAAGACCGAGGCCGGTACGGTGCCGGTCGAGAACGAGCAGGACAATTGCGCGCGCGTGATCTTCGACTTCCTCGATGCGATCAAGGAAGGGCGCCAGCCGATCGCGTCGGGTCCGTCGGTGCTGCCCGCGATGCGCGTGCTGCAGGCGGCTCAGGACGACTGGGATCGGCAGCATGGCGCACAGTCGATCCCCGGACGGCCGCTCGAGCGGACCTAGCGGGAAGTCGCGTCTTCCGGCTGGAATCCGCGGTAAGGGCGTGCCAGCGTACGTCCCGTCTGTGCCGAAGCTGGAGGACGTGTATGTCGAGCGATGACCGCTTCGAACGGGCGGCGCGAACCATGTGGTCGGACCGCCAGCAGCGTCGGGACTACACGAACCTGGCGGGTGCGTTGCGCCCGACCGGCGTCGAGGATGCCTACGCGATGCAGGACGCCTTCCACGCGCTGGCGTCGCCGGTCCACGGGCCGATCTCGGGCTGGAAGATTGCCACCACCACCAAGGTGATGCAGCAGCTGATGGGCATCGATAGCCCGTGCGGCGGCGCGATCTTCAAAAGCACGATCCACCAAAGCCCGGCGCGGCTCAGATACGCCGACTTCGTCAGCCTCAAGATCGAGTGCGAGCTGGCCTTCCGGCTCAATCGGGACCTGTCGAAGGGGAGCGTGCCGCACACGGAGGAGAGCGCCTTCGAGGCGGTCGAGTGGGCGATGCCGGCCTTCGAGCTGGTCGATGACCGGAACGCCGTCTACAAGGAAACGCAGGCCTTGAGCCTGATCGCCGACAATTGCTGGAACGGCGGCATCGTCCTTGGGGCGCCGGTCAAGCGGCCGGCGCGCGCGGCGATCGATGCGGCGTCCGGGACGCTGTCGATCGGAGGCCGGCCGCCGCTCCAGGGCAAGGCCGACGGCCCCTTGAGGGCGCTTGCCTGGGTCGCCAATCTGGTCAACTCGAGAGGGCGGACGATCGAGCGCGGCATGGTCGTGATCACCGGAAGTCTGATCCCGACGACGCCGATATCGGCCGGCGAGTCCGCCACCTTCAGCGTCGCCGGCATGGGCGAGGTCCGGCTCGACACATTTTAGGGCCGCGCTAGAACGTTTCTTCTTCGACCGGTCCCTGCATCCGCGCTCCGACGCTGCGGCGGTCGAAGGCGACGCTCTTGATCACCGCATGGACCGGCAGGCCCGGGCGAAGTCCGAGCGTCTCGACCGATTGCCGTGTCAGCCGCGCCAGGATCGCTTCGCCCGCACAGGAAATGCGGATGTCGGCCGCCGCACCTCCGGTCGGCACGATCTCGACGATGGTTCCGGCGATGACGTTGATCGCGCTCAAGCCCCGGGGCGCCTCGGTCGCGACGATGACGTCGCGGGCGCGGATGCGGATGCGGACGGCGGCGCCGGGAGCGAGGTCGACCCGGGGGACGCGGAACGCGCCGGCGCGGGAACGCAGCGTGGTCAGGCCGTAGGCATCGTCATGGGCCTCGATCGTCGTCTCCAGGACGGCACCGGCCTCGTCGCGCGATCCGGCGGGCAGGAGATCGAGGCTCTGCATCACCTGGCTGATCGGGCCGACTGTGGCGATGCAGCCGTCGGCCAGGACTGCGAGGGTGGTCGCGAGGCGTGCAACTTCGCCGATCGAGTGGCTGACATACACGATGGGAACCCGTGTCTCGTCGCGCAGCCGCTCGATATAGGGAAGGACCTCCGCCTTCCGC
>SXGR01448026.1_pt1 | contig 11002 bp, 9 predicted proteins | sample 3174711 | NCBI WGS metagenome assembly SXGR01 (sample SAMN11356860, study PRJNA531348) | freshwater metagenome | isolation source: freshwater sample F1-60 | place: China: Fuxian Lake, Yuxi | collected 2017-12-25 | reverse complement strand
GCCATGTAGCCGTAGTTCTCGCTGGCCATGCGCGTCGTCGAGATGGACAAGGTGACGACCGACGAACCGGGCGAGAAGCGCTTGGCAAGCGCGTTGGAGAGCGCCATCAGGCTGAAGCAGGACACGTCCATCGCCTGCAGGAAGTCCTTGCGCCGCGTGGCGTGGAACGACCGCGGCCCGCCATCCTCTGCGGGACTGTAGTTGGCGTGCGCGATCGAGTGCAAGAGGCCGTCGAGGACGAGGCCTTCCTTCTCGAGTCCGGCGGCCAGCGCGTCGATCGATTCCTGCCGCGCCACGTCGCAGATGCGCACGGGATCGCCGGGCGCGAGCTTGTCGAGCTCGGCCTTGCGCTCGGGCGCGCGCACGGTCCACACGACCTTGGCGCCCACCTTGCGCAGCTTGCGACCCACGTGCCAAGCGACGCTCTTCTTGTTCTTGAAGCCGGTGACGAGGATCGTCCGGCCCTCCAGTCCGAGCCACTCGTTCATGCGACCTCCGCCACCGAGGCCACCACGAAGCGCAGGCGCGCGACGAGGCGTCCGCCGCTCGTCACGGATGCCTTGCAGTAGCGCGCGTTCGCCAAGCGCTGTTCGACGACCACCTCGGCTCGCAGCGTCTCGCCCGGCTTGACGATGCTCTTGAAGCGCGCATCCTCGATCTTCGTCAGCACCGGCACTGCGGCGCCGGTGACGGCGCTCGAGCCTGGTTCGGAAAAGAGGATCGCGGCCGTCTGGAAGGTGAACTCGCACACGAGCACCCCGGGCAGCACCGGATGGCCGGGGTAGTGGCCTTGGAAGGCCGGCAGCTCGCGCGCCACGTCCCATTCGGACACGATCGAGTCGGCCTCGCGCGCCAAGACGCGCGTCACGTGCAGGAACGGATCGCGGTGCGGGATGGCGGCCATGATGGCGGCGCGGTCCATGACGATCGCTTCAGATGCCACCGGTGACCTCCAGCGTGGTGCCATGGACGTACGACGCTTCCCTGGAGCACAGCATGAGCACCGCCCAGGCGACCTCGTCGGCGGAGCCGAAGCGGCCGACCGGCACCATCGACAGGTGTTCCTTGCGCACTTCCTCGGGCAGGTCGGCGATCAGCTCGGTCTCGATGAAGCCCGGAGACACGCAGTTGACCGTGATCTTGCGCTTGCCGACCTCGCGGGCGAGCGAGCGCATCAAGCCGATCTGCCCGGCCTTCGAGGCCGAGTAGTTCGCCTGTCCCTGGAAGCCGTGCGCGCCGGCGGGGGAGGTGACCATCACGATGCGGCCGTAGCGGCGGCGCATCATCGACAGCACGGCGAACTTGCTCATGTGGAACGACCCGGCGAGGTTCGTCTGCAGCACCTCGCTCCATTCGCGCTCGGTCATCATGCCGACGATCTGGTCGCGGCGGATGCCGGCGTTGTTGACGAGGATCTGCACGCCGCCGGCAGCGGCGGACTCGAGCTCGTTCCAGAAGCGCTCGCAGGCCGCGTAGTCGCCGACCGGGAACTTGGCGGTCTTGAGGCGGCCGTCGTGCGCGGCGCACTCGGCCATGAGCGCCTCCGCCGCGGCGTCGTTGCCCTGGTAGGTGGCCCACACGCTGGCGCCTTCCGCCAGCAACGCCTTGGCGATGGCGCGGCCGATGCCGCGCGTGCCGCCTGTGACCACGGCGCATTGGCCCGCGAACTTGCCGGATTGGCTCATGCTTCGACCTCGACGAGGGAATGGAGCCAAGCGTCGACCTTGTTGGCCGCGATGACCCCGTAGTTGGCGGCTCCGAGCCACCCGGACATGATGATGCCGACGCTGCCGGCGTGGAACAGGCCGCGCACCTGCTCGTGCAGCGTCATGCTGGGCTTGAGTCCTTCGAACTTGGTCCCGAAGGAGGTGCCTTCGGGCGACTGCACGTAGAACTCGAAGGTGCGCGGAGTGGCGGCTTCCACGTGCTCGATCTTCCCGCGCACGCCGGGCACGTAGTGTTCGACCGACTCCAAGGTGCGCTCCACGAGCAGGGCCTTTCGCGATTCGTACTCCGCCGGCGAGAGGAGGTTCCAGTCGCTCCAGTGGGCGTTGGTGCTCGCGACGATCGCGTACCGCTCCAGCCCGGGCCTCGTCTTCGGGTAGTAGAAGCTGAAGGTGCGGCTGCTCGTGTCCATCTCGCACAGCTCGAGCGAGTCGAAGCGCGAGGCCGTCGAGGTGAACAGCAGGTCGGTCACGAAGGGGATCGACTCGCCTTCGCGCAGGCCCATGTAGACCTGGCAGGAGCTGTTGTTGAGGCGCACCTTGGCGACCGACTCGGCGTACTCGCTGGTGAAGTGTTCGCGGCCCACGAGGCGCTCGACGGTGGCCTTCAAGTTGGCGTTCGAGAGCACCGCGCCGCAGGCGATCACGCGTCCATGCGCCTCGACGCCGCGCACGCGGCCGCGCTCGACGAGGATGCGATCGACCTGCACGCGATTCCGGATGTGGACGCCCAGTCGCTCGAGCTCGGCCTTCATCGACTTGACCAGCTTGTCGGTGCCGCCCGAGAAGGTGTACACGCCCGAAGCCATGAAGTTGCCGAACACGATGCCATAGGCGATGGCAGGATCGGAGAGGTGCGAGCCGTTGGCGTAGCTGATCGGCTCGAGCAGCAGGCGGTGCACGTCGTTGCGGCCGGGGAAGTGGCGCTCGAAGAGCTCTCCGACCGTCTCGCCCGAGTCGGAGTAGAAGTCCATCCGCGCCAGCTCGGCGAAGAAGCGCTCGATGGCGGCCGGCTCCACGCCGAACACCGACTGCAACTTGGCGACGAAGTCCTCGCGCGTGAACTCGGTGTCGAAGCGAAACTGCGGGTTGTCGAAGCGGATGCCGTCGAGCCGCACGATCGAATCGGCGATCTCCTTCGACCAGTACTTGCGGCAGGTCTTCTTCATCCCCGCCGGGAAGCCATGCAGCGAGACATCGAAGACATGGCCGCCGCGCCGCTTGAACCACGTGGCCAGGCCGCCGAGGTTGTAGTGCTGCTCGACGAGCAGCACCTTGCGCCCGGCGCGCGCCAGGACGACGGCGCCCGTCAGTCCGGCGAGCCCCGATCCCACCACGACCACGTCGTAGGCCGACGCGACTCCCTCCAGCGGATCGCCGTGGAAGGGCGCCTTGCCGTCGGTCGAGCCCTTGAAGTACTTGCGTGCTTCGCTCATGTGGTGGAGGCCATCAAGACATGGCGGTTGGCGGCCGCGACACCGGAGAGCAGCGACCCGACGATGCCCAGCGTGCCCTGGTCGGTGCCCACGAGGTGCAGTCGCTCGACGCCCACGTGGCCGTCGCGCGCCGTGGCGGGCGAGCCGTACACCGCGCCGCCGAGGTGGCCGGTGTAGCGGCGGATGGTCTTGGGCGTGAACATGTCGAAGGCGGTCGTGTGCGGGCGCGGATCCAGCGCCACCTTGCCGGCCGCGGCCAGCATCTCGTCGGCGCAGCGCAGCTTGGCGGCCGCGTACTCCTCGTCGTGCAAGCCCGACCACAGGTCGTGGTTGGCGAGGCATGTCACGCGGTAGACGCCGGCGTCGCCGTACTCGTGGCGCTGGTAGTTGTCCGAGGCGCACACCACGCCACTGGTGGCGTCGACGAGTCCGTTCGGCCGGCGGTAGGCGAAGCGCTCGTCGAGGGCGAAGAACACCATGGTCGCGCCATGGCCCAGCGCGGCCGTCGGGCGCGCCAGGATGCTGGTCGTCTCGCAGAAGGAGAGGCGGCCGAGGTGCTCGGCGGGGGAGTCCAGTCCGCACAGGCGCAGCGTCTCGACCCGTCCGGCGCTAGACAACACCCGTTCGCACTCGAGCACTTCGCCGCCATCGAGCAGCACGCCGCTCGCCGCTTGGCGCTCGTTGAGCAGGATGCGCGCCACGCCGGCGCGCATGCGCAATTCGCCGCCGCATTCGACGAGTCGCCGGCGCAGCGCGTCGAGCAGCGTCTTGATGCCGCCCACCGGGCGCGCGAGGCCCTCGAGGAACATGCTGCGGAAGAGCACGACGAACAGGTCCCACTCGACCTCGTCCTCGCGCGCCGAGCCGTAGAAGGCGACCGGCACGAGCAGGCACTCGACCAGCAGCGGGTCGTGGATCCACTGCGCCAGTCGCGCGCGCGCCGCGCCGCCGTCGGGTCGCGCGCCGAAGGGATCGTGCTCCTTGACGGCCTGCACAAGGCGCTTGAAGCCGTCGATCTCGCTCGGGAAGGCGCGCGCGACGGCTTCTTCGATGCTGGCCGACCCGTTGCCGAAGGTCAGTCGCGCGCCGCCCACGCGCACTTCGCTGAAGCCCTGCTCGGCGAGGTCGAGCTCCTCGCGCGGGATGCGCAGCTGCCGCAGGAGCTTGGGCAGCGGAGTCGACTTCTCCCCGGGCGGCGCCCAGTTCGTCAACGCGTGCAAGCCCGTGTCGTAGCGCCGGCCACCGCGCTTGTAGAAGCTGTTCAGGCCGCCCCACAGCGCGTGGCGATCGAGCACGACCACGCGCTTGTCGTATTGGGCGAGGCGGATGCCGGCCGCCAGGCCACTCATGCCCGCGCCGACGACGACGGCGTCATACCGCTCGTTCGCCATGGCGCGCGTCCTCAGACGCCGACCTTGAGGGTCTTGCCTTGCATGTGCGGCGCGAGGTACGCGACGCAGCCGTCCAGCGTGGCCAGCTCCTTGTAGTCCTCTTCGGGGACCTGCACGCCATAGCGCTTGCGCAGCTCCATCACGATGTCGAGGAAGTCCATCGAATCGAGCTCGATCTGGTCGCGCAGGCGCACGTCGGTCTTCAGTTCCGACAAGTCCTCGTCGGGAGCGATCGTCTGGATGATGTCCTTGATGGCGAGGATGATCTCTTCGCGGTTCATGGTCGTGGTCGGGGCGGGGGAGAGGAGAGTTGGCGGAACGAGGGGGGGGGATGGTCAGCTGCCGCGCCAGCGGCGCACCAGCACGGCCGAGTTGATGCCGAGCATGCCGAACGAGAGGTTCAGCACGTGGTCGACGCGCTCCAGCCGCTTGGGCGCGTTCATCACGAGGTTGCGCACCTCGCAGGCGGGATCGAGGTCGTCGACGTTGATGGTCGCGTGCGCCCAGCCGTCGTCGAAGGAAGGCAGGTTGCCGGCCAGTTCCAGCGAGCCGGCGGCGCCCATGCAGTGGCCGATGAAGCTCTTGGTGTTGTTGACGTGCGTGCGCGCGCTGTCGCCGAACACGGCGCGCACGGCCTCGCACTCCTGCTGGTCGCCCATGGGCGTCGCGGTGGCGTGCGAGGAGACGATGTCCACTTCGGTGGGCGCCACGCCGGCGCGCGCCAGCGCCCCGCGCATGCACTCGTTCTGGCGCTCGGCGAGCGGCAGGACGAAGTCGGCGGCGTCGCTGTTGATGCAATGGCCGACCACCTCGGCGATGATCCGCGCGCCGCGGCGTTGGGCGTCCTCGAGGCGTTCCAGCGCGTACAGGCAACCACCCTCGGACACGACGATGCCATTGCGGCCCTTGTCGAACGGTCGCGAGGCCTTGGTCGGATCGTCGTGCGCCGCCAGCGCGCCCTGCGCCTTGAAGCTGGCGAAGATGCCGAAGGTGTGGATGCTTTCGCTGACTCCGCCGGCGAGTGCGAGGTCCACCTCGCCCAGTTGCAGCATCTGCATGCCGTGGATCAGGCCCACGTTGCCCGCCGCGCAGGCGGCGCCCACGCAATACGCCGGACCCGTGATGCCGAAGGTCAGCGCCACCTCGCCCGCCGGGTTGTTGGCCACGGTGCGCGGGTTGTGGTGGTGCGACCAGTACGCCAGGTCGTAGTCGTACTGCGCCACTTCGTGGATCTGGTTCTCGGTCTCCACGTTGCCGTGCTCGGTGGTGCCGATGTAGATGCCCACGCGCGAGCGGTTGCGGGTGGAGAGGTCGATGCCCGCGTCCTTGAGGGCGTCGCCGGCGCAGAAGATGCTGATCGAGCCCGCGCGCGTGCCGCGACGCAGCTCCTTGCGCTTCTGGTAGCGCAGCGCGTCGAAGTCGCACACGCCGGCGTTGGTTTCGCCGACGTGGCGGATCGTCCACTTGCGCACGCCCGAGACGCCGTTGAGCAGGTTGGCGCGGTACGTGGCCAGGTCGTTGCCGTTGGGGCTCGTCAGTCCGATCCCGGTGATGACGATGCGCGAGAGCTCAGGCATGCTTCGCCTCCCTGGTCCGGTGTCCGGCCGACTGGTCCTTGCGCGGACGTTCGGGTTCGTCGTCGTCGTCGTCGAGGTCCGTGGCGGGCATGCGCTCGAGCAGGCGTTGCGCCAACTCGGCGCGCGAGCGCTCGTCGTCCGCGCCCGCCACGAGCTTCGCCGGCACCTTGACGCCGACCTTCAGGGCCGTGCTGACGGCACGCGACAGCAGGCTTTGGCTGTCGCCCAGCGCGCGCTCGACCGAGGAGAACACCAGTTGCATGACCGCTTCGGCGATTTCGCAGCTCGTGATGATCGAGCGCAGCGACGCCACGCGCGGATCGCGTTCGCCGAAGCGTCCGCGCACGTACTCGAGCGTCGCCTCCGCGGTCTGCTTGAACTTGCCGAACACCACCTGCTCGCGGCGACGGAAGACCGTGGCGACGATGGAGAGCGTGTTGCCCATCGGCGCGTGCAGGTGGCAGCGCCGCGCGGGGTCGAACTCGCTCGTGATGGCTCCCCACTCGGACAGCTCGTGCAGCGTGGTCGAGGTCGCGCCTTGCGACAGCTCGAGGATGTGCATGACCTCCTTCGAGGAGAGCGGCTGTCCCGCCAGTACCAGCAAGCCCCAGACGCGACCGTGGACGCGCTTGAAGCCGAAGGTCTTGAAGAAGAGCTCGAACGACGGCAACTGGGCCATCAACGGCTCGTCCAGAGACTCGAGTTCCTTGGTGGGCGCGGGGGCCTTTTCGCTCGACATGGGCGCCGACAAGTACGCGGGTGGGGGTATTGCAGATTTCAGACTTTTCTGAAATCTGCGATGCCTGTTTCCCATATCGCTGCGGGTCTGTCCATGGGATCCGCGCGGTCTTTTGAGGGCCTAAATGAGATTTGGTACCGCCGAATCCCTAAGGCTCTATCGTGAGAGGCATTGGGGCGCTTTCGATTGCGCTAATCGGGCGATTCGAGCAGCAACATCGAGCAGTACAAGCCCGAGCCGATGCCGAATAGAGCAGTGCGATGCGTCGGCAGGATGTGCCCCGCTTGGCGCGCGAGTGCGTAGGTCACCGGCAACGACGCGCTGCCCATGTTGCCCAACGTCTCGACGGTGGGGAAGTCGCGCCGAGGGTCGAGTCCGAGGGTCGACAGCAACAGCCGGCGGTGCGCCACGCCGACTTGGTGGGTGACGAAGCGTTCGATGGTGCTCGGCTCGAGCGCGTGCTCGCGCAGGAACTCGGCGTAGGTGCGTCCGGCGAGCGTGTTGCCCGCCGCCAAGAGCGCCTCGCTGTCGGTGTGCATCAAGGGTCCGTCGGCGCCGACGGTCCGTCCACCTTGGCACAGTCCGCTGTGCTCGGTCGCCGAGCGCTGCGTGGCGCCGACGAGTCGCGCGGCCGAGGGCGCGAGTTCCGCGCGCGACAGCACGCACGCGGCTCCACCCGAGCCGATGGTCAGCGAAGCGAAGGCGCGCTTCAGTTCGTCGCGCGTCGCGTCGGGACGCGCCAGGAGGTCGGCGATCGTGGCTTCGACCAGAGGCGCGCCATCCTCGCCCGAGACGACGAGTCCGCGTTCGATCTCGCCGCGCTCGATCATCGATGCGACCAGGCACATGGCGTTGGCGAAGCCGAGGCAGGCGTTGGACAGGTCGAAGCCCAAGGCATGGAAGCCGATGCCGAGGGCGCCTTGCACGACCGAAGCGGTGGCCGGTTCGAGGAAGTCGCGGCACACCGACGCGTGCACGACGACTCCGATGGTGGAGCGATCGATCCCGTGCAGGGCTTCTTCGGCGGCCGCGATGGCGAGCGAGCTTGGACGCGTGCTCGCTGCGCAGTGGCGCCGCTCGCGGATCCCCGTCATCAACTCCAGGCGTCCCGCGGATAGTCGCAGGCGCTCGTAGACGGGCGCGAGCCGCTGTTCGAGCTCGAGCGACGACACCACGCGCTCGGGCAAGTGGGCGGCGATGGACTCGAGGCGGACCTTCGTGAAGCGCATGGGGGAGGCACAGGACACCGTTCGCCGCGTGGCTTGTCCACTCCGCTTGTCCACTCCCGCCGTCTCGCGTTCCGGTCGACCCTGGTTCCCTGAGCACGACGCGCGATCGGCCCGCGCGACCTCGCCAGCGCGTCCCGGGTTGACGGATTCGAAGCATCCCTGCGAAGATCGAGCTTGCAGTGGCGGCCCCCACCCCGATCCTGCATGTCGACCTGGACGCGTTCTACGCGTCCATCGAGATCCGCGACAACCCCGCGCTCGCCGGACGGCCAGTGTGCGTGGGTGGGCCTTCGCATCGAAGCGGAGTCGTCGCGGCCGCGAGCTACGAGGCGCGGCGCTTCGGCGTGCGCTCGGCGATGCCCACCGCGCAGGCGGTCGAGCTGTGCCCGGATCTCGTCTTGCTGCCGCCGGACTTCGAGCGCTACACGGCCGAGTCGCGCCGCATCATGGCCGTCTTCCAACGCTACACGCCGCTGGTCGAGCCCTTGAGCCTCGACGAGGCCTTCCTCGACGTGTCCGGTTGCGAGCGCTTGTGCGGCGAACCGCGCGACATCGGGCTGTCGATCAAGAAGGAGATCCTCGCCGAGACCGGGCTCGTGGCGAGCGTGGGGGTGGCGCCGAGCAAGTTCCTCGCCAAGCTCGCCTCCGACCTCGACAAGCCCGACGGCTTCAGGGTGATCCTGCCCCACGAGGTGCGCGCGGTGCTGGATCCGCTGCCGGTCTCGAAGATCTACGGCGTGGGACCGCGCACGGCCAAGCGCCTCGAGGCCTTGGGCGTCGCCACCATCGCCGACCTCGCGGCGCGCCCGCGCGACGAGGTCGTGCGCGAGTTCGGCGCGAGCGGCGCGTGGATCCACGACTTGGCGCACGGCCTCGACGATCGCCGCGTCACGCCGCGCCGCGAGGAGAAGAGCCACGGCAAGGAGCAGACCTTCGAGCGCGACGTCGCCGATCGCGAGGAGCTGCGCTTGTGCCTGCTCGACTTCGCCGAGGAGCTCGCCTGGGACCTGCGCCATCGCGGCCTGCGCGGTCGAGTGGTGGGCATCAAGGCGCGCTTCGGCGACTTCCACACGATCACGCGCTCCAAGACCTTGCCGGCGCCGACCAACCTCGCGCCGCGCATCTACGCCACCGCGCGCGAGTTGCTCGAGCGCGTGCCGCCACGCCCGCTGCGCTTGCTCGGCCTGACGGTCTCGTCGCTCGGTGATGTGCGCGCGCCCGTGCAAGAGCAGCTCTTCGGCGATGAACCTCGCCTGGCCGTGGTGGACGCGCCCACCTTGCGCGAGAAGAAGCTCCAGCGCGCCGCCGCGGGCATGGACACGCTGCGCAAGAAGTACGGCGAGCGCACTGTCATGCCCGCCAGCCTACTCGGACGACCGCCGACGCGCTGACCTTCGGCGCACGTCCAGGCGGCGATTGGTGTGTGGGGGGAGCGAGCGTCTCCGCTGGATTCTTCGATTCTTGATCTGTGCTTGACCGCCAGCGGTGAACCGGCTGCCAGCCTATGCCGAGGAAGTTGTTTTGTTCGTCAGGTGCCCGAAGCCTCGACGGCCAGCGCTCCTCCACCACTCCTCCCTCCTTGATCAGCCTCCGAGGTACACCAGTGTCCAAGCAACGCTCTAGTCTCGGCGCCTTCCTGCGCCGCAGCACCGCTCCCCTGTTCACATCCGCCGTGTTGGCCGGATCTGCCTTTGCCAACGGCCCGATCACCAACCCGACCATCAGCGAGTTGCTCACCAACGCCCCGGGTACCGACAACGGTCAGGAGTACATCGAGCTCCGCGGCCCGGCCGGCGCGTCGCTCGCGGGCTATTGGCTGTTGGCCATCGAGGGTGACGGCGCCGCCGCCGGTGTGGTTGACTTGCGCTACGACTTGGGTGCGCTGAGCTTCGGGTCAAACGGACTCCTGCTCCTGCGCGACTCCGCCGCCACCATCAATCCGGCTCCTGCCGCCGGGACTGTGGTTGCGGTGCTCGACTTCAACCCGGACATCGAGAACGGCACCAACACGTACATCTTGGGCTTTGGCCAGGCGCCCCTCTTGGCCGCCGACCTTGACGCCGACAACGACGGAACGCTGGACGTCGGCGCCTTGGCAGGCTTCACCGTCCGCGACGCGGTGACCTTGACCGAGAACGACACGGGCAACCTTGCCTACGCGGACGACGTGGGTGGAACGGTCCTGCCGGCCGATCCGGGCTTCAACGCCGACGCCCTGATGCGCACCTACAACGCCTCTGGTTCGCCGTGCATCTGGGTGGGTGGCGACGTGCTCGGCACCAACCCGGGCGGTCCCTACACCTTCGACGCCACGCGCTTCTTCGGCTTCGGCCAGCATGGCGTCGACCTGGTGGCCACGCCGCAGGTCCTCACGCCCGGCAACCTCAACGAGGTCTACGACGCGGACGGCGACGGGCTCGCCAATGCCTGCGATACCTGCACCGACACGGATGGCGACGGTCAGGGCAACGCGGGCTTCCCGGCCAACACTTGCCAGCTCGACCCGTGCCCGAGCGACGCGACGAATGCCGACACGGATGGTGACGGCACGCTCGATTGCAACGACGGCTGCCCGAGCGATCCGCTGAAGACGGCTCCGGGTGCTTGCGGTTGCGGCGTGGCCGACGCCGACACGGACTCGGATGGCACGCTCGATTGCAACGATGGTTGCCCGAACGATCCGCTGAAGACGGCCCCGGGCGCTTGCGGTTGCGGCGTGGCCGACGCCGACACTGACTCGGACGGAACGCCTGATTGCAACGACGGCTGCCCGAACGATCCGCTGAAGACGGCTCCGGGCGCTTGTGGTTGCGGTGTTGCCGAGACCGACACGGACTCGGACGGCACGCCTGATTGCAACGACGGCTGCCCGAACGATCCGCTGAAGACGGCCCCGGGCGCTTGTG
>SXGR01072499.1_pt1 | contig 11004 bp, 10 predicted proteins | sample 3174711 | NCBI WGS metagenome assembly SXGR01 (sample SAMN11356860, study PRJNA531348) | freshwater metagenome | isolation source: freshwater sample F1-60 | place: China: Fuxian Lake, Yuxi | collected 2017-12-25 | reverse complement strand
TCCGGGCTTTTTTGTTGCAATACCGATGCTTGAGCGCGCTTGCTCAGTCCGGTTCGAATGCGTTTTCGCCGTGGCTGGCGCTATCCAGCCCGGCCAGTTCATCCTCGCGGGTAACGCGCATCGGCAGGGCCATCGAGACCATCAGCGCGGCAATCGCGGTGGCAATCGCGCTCCAGGCCGCGACGGCGGCCACGCCGATCGCCTGGCCCACCATCTGGTGCGCCAGGTCCATGCCCGGACCATAGCCGGTGCCGCCCAGCGAGGGGCTGAGCACCACGGCAGTGAGCAGCGTGCCGGCCGCGCCGGTTACGCCATGGCCGGCGAACCGCTGGATCGCAGCCACCGACACCCCCGCCTCGTTGGGCGTACAGGGGCCCGGCGAGATGACCATCCGTTGCGGCTTCAACGCGGCAATCTCATCCACCGTGATCTTGTCGTTCCGGTAGACACGGACGTCCTCCCCCAACTCGCCCAGATACTGCACTAGGTGGTAGGTGAAGGAATCGTAATTGTCGATCATCAGTAGCATAACAATAAGTGCCTATGGCTTATGGCGAATGGCTGAAGGCGAAAGAGCCGTTCGTCTCCGTTCCTTTCTTGCCATTGGCCATACGCCATTTGCTCCTCTCCTATTCGAGTCCCTGCTCCGCCAGCTCGATCGCCTTCATCATCGCCTTGGCCTTGTTGCAGGTCTCTTCGTGCTCGCGGGCCGGATCGGAATCGGCCACGATGCCGGCCCCGGCCTGGATATAGGCCTGCTTGCCCTTGATCACGATCGTGCGGATGTTGATGCAGGTATCCATGTTGCCGGAGAAGCTGAAGTAGCCGACCGCTCCCGCATAGGGCCCGCGCCTGGCCGGTTCCAGCTCCTCGATGATCTGCATCGCGCGGATTTTCGGCGCGCCGGAGACGGTGCCGGCCGGAAAGCAGGCCTGCATGACGTCGTAGGCGGTCTTGGGCCGCTCCAGTTCCCCTTGCACGTTGGAGACCAGGTGCATCACGTGGGAATAGCGCTCCACCGTCATGAGCGCATCCACCTTGACGGTGCCCTTCTTGGCCACCCGGCCGATGTCGTTGCGGCCCAAATCCACGAGCATCACATGTTCGGCCCGCTCCTTCGCATCCGCCAGCAGCTCCCGTTCCAGCGCCCGGTCCTGTTCCTCGGTCTCCCCGCGCTTTCTGGTGCCGGCGATCGGCCGCACCGACACCTGGCCCTCTTCGCAATGTACCAGGATCTCCGGCGAGGAGCCCACGAGTTCGACGCCGCCGACCCGCAGGTAGTACATGTAAGGCGAGGGGTTGACCAGCCGCAGCGCCCGGTAGATCTCGAACGGCGCGGTTTGAATGCGCGTCTCCCAACGCTGGGACAGCACGCTCTGAAAGATATCGCCGGCCTTGATGTACTCCTTGGTCTTCACGACCATCTTCTCGAACTCCGCGCGGCTCATGTTCGACGTGAAGGCGATGGGCTTGCGGCGTCGCTTCGGGCCTGTGCGGCGCAGCGGCCGCCTGAGGCGCGCGATCATCCGCTCGATGCGGGCCGTCGCGTCGGCATAGGCCCGTTTCAGGTCCGATTCCTTGCCGGACGGCACATGGGCGTTGGCCACGACTTTGATTTTCTGCGCCACGTTGTCGAAGATCAGCAGCGTATCGGTGATCAGGAAGGCCATGTCCGGCAGGCCCAGGGCGTCCTTGCGGCGCGGGGGAATGTCCTCCAAATACCGGACGATGTCGTAGCCCAGATACCCCACCGCCCCACCCACGAAACGCGGGAGCCCCGGCACCGTGACCGGACGGTACGCGGCCATGATGTCGCGCAACCGGTCCAGAGGCGTTTCCCCTTGCTTCGCCGAGATCGGCAGGCGTTGGACCTTCTTCCCCCGTATGATCAGCAACGTTCCCCGTTCCTCGCGGATGACGATCGGCGAGCCGCTGCCGAGGAAGGAGTACCGAGCCCAGTTCTCTCCCCCTTCCACGCTTTCCAGGAGGTAGGCGGAGGGGCCATGATCGATCTTGGTGAAGGCGGAGACGGGAGTCTCGAAGTCGGCCAAAATCTCGCGATACAGAGGAATGAGGTTCCCCTGCGAGGCAAGGGAACTGAATGCTTCAAAACTCAATGAAAAGGAAGGGGTTTTCATCCCCGAAAACTAGCACGCACCTTGGGCAAAGTCAACGAGCGGAAGTTGAAAGCGGAGCGCCTAGCCCCGGCCATTCCCTTGCCATGCAAGGGACGGTCTAGCAGGCTGTTCAAAAACTATTTCTGCACCCAGGGAATACGGCTTGGCCTGGGTCACAGACGGGATCAGAGAATCATTCATTCGCGCCCGACCACCAGGCGCTGGCCGACGTGGATCGTATTGTCTTTCAGATTGTTCAACAGCTTGAGCGTATTGACGTCGACCCCGTACAGACGACTGATCGCCATCAACGTATCGCCGGGCCTGACCTGATGGTAACGAGGCTTGGGCCTGTCGGCCTGCGTCGGGTCGAATGCCGGAGCCGGAGCCATGGCGCCGCCCATCGCCCCCTGGTCCATGTCGCCGGGCGCCATCTTGTCGGCCCGCTTCCCCTTGGCGGGAGCCTTGCGCGTCCGCCCCGACAGGTCCTGCTCTTTCAAGAGCGCCACATCCCGCATCGCCGCTGCTTCCTCTTGCATCCGGCCCATCTGCTCGCGAACCGCCTGCACCTGGGCGATCAATTCGCGATTGCGCGCCTCCAGGTCCGACGCATCGCGCTTGAGCCGTTTGAGCTCGCTGTCCATTTCGCCGGTCCGCTTTTCTTCCTGGGCCAGCAACCGTTGGAAATTCATCGCGCGGGCCTTTTCCGCCTCGTATTTCTCCCCCATCACGCAGCCGGTCAGCATCACAGCGCCGATCGCCAACGCTACGAGACGTCCTGCTTGTCCACCCATCATAAGTTGCCTCTTCCCCTTCGTCTTCTTATTCCCGTGAACCGTCATGCAAGCGTGCAAAGCATAGAACTGAAGGGGCTGAAAGTCAAAGCGAAAGGCCCGCTCCGTCGGTTTGACCCCCTTTCGAGGGTATGTTACGGTTTGGGCCGGATCAACCCCGCGCCAACATTGACGCACCGGACGGCCTGGAGCAGCCATGCGCGAGCCTGCCGAACACAGCAAGAACGGCCCTCGTGGCGCGACCGGAACCGGCCGGTCGGCGCTGCCGGACTGGGTCACCCTCCACCCGGCCCAACCCATTCAAGACTTGCGATCAACCCATGACGCCTCCTAACACCGCCAAGCGCGCCGCGGCATACGATCGCATCGAGACGCTCCGCAAGGAGATCCGTCGACACGACCACTGCTATTATGTCAAGGACCGGCCGGAGATTTCCGACCTGGCCTACGACCGTCTGTTCCGAGAACTGGCCGACCTGGAGGCGGCCTACCCGGACCTGATCACCCAGGACTCCCCCACGCAGCGCGTCGGCGCCCCACCGCTGGACGAACTGACGAAGGTCACGCACGAGCGGCCCATGCTCAGCCTGGACTCGATCACCGACCGGGAAGAAGTCCTGGCGTTCGACAAACGCGTGAGGCGGGAGTTGGCCAAGGAACTGGGCCGCGAGATGGAGTCCGAGGCGATCCACTACACGGTCGAGCCGAAATACGACGGATTGTCGGTGGAGCTGGTCTACGAGTCGGGCCGGTTCGTGCGCGGCGCGACCCGCGGCGACGGCTACGTCGGCGAGGACGTGACGATCAACCTCCGGACCCTCCGCTCCCTGCCGCTCACCCTGGCCGCAGAAGCCGACCCGCCGGCCCACTTGGCCGTCCGCGGCGAGGTCTACATGAAGCTGGGCGACTTTCAAGCCCTCAACCGCCGCATCACGGAACGGGGCGATGAGGCCTTCGCCAACCCCCGCAATGCGGCAGCCGGCTCCCTGCGCCAGTTGGACTCCCGGATCACCGCCGAACGCCCGCTGGTCGTGACCTGCTATGAAACCATGGCCCGGTCCGGCGCACCGCCGCCCACACACTGGGCCGAGCTGGACAGCCTGGCGGCCTGGGGCTTGCCGGTTCCGGAAGAGCGGCGGCGCTGCGACGGCATCGACGCGGTGCTCGCCTTCCACGCCGAGATCGAAGCCGCGCGCGAGCAGCTGCCTTTCGAGATCGACGGCATCGTAGTCAAAGTGAACCACCGCGACTGGCAGGTCGCGCTGGGCGAAAAGTCCCGGAGCCCGCGCTGGGCCATCGCATTCAAGTTTGCGCCGCGGAAAGAAATCACGACGGTGCAGGACATCGTCGTCTCGGTGGGTCGCACCGGCACGCTCACGCCGCTGGCCCTACTCAAACCCGTGGAGGTGGGCGGCGTCACGATCAGCCGCGCCACCCTGCACAATGCCGACGAGGTCGCCCGCAAGGACATCCGCGTGGGCGACACGGTGAAGGTGGAGCGGGCGGGCGACGTGATCCCCGCCATTGCCGAACGGGTGCCGGTCCCAGACGAGCAACGGGCCGAGCCCTTCCGCATGCCGGAAGCTTGCCCGGTCTGCGGTGCCGCCGTGGCGAGGGAAGGGGCCTACTATTACTGTTCCGGGCAGGCCGCCTGCCCCGCCCAACTCAAAGGCGCCCTGGAACATTTCGCCTCCAAGCAAGCCCTGTACATCGACGGGCTCGGGAAAAAGACCGTGGCGCAGCTGGTGGAGGCAGGCTTGGTCCGCGAGTTGCCAGACCTCTACGAGCTGACCCAGGACCAACTCCTGGCGCTGGACGGATTTGCCGACAAGTCCGCCTCGCTGTTGCTGGAGGCCATCCGGCTGAGCAAGCAGGCGACGTTGGACCGGTTCCTCATGGGGCTGGGCATCAGGCAGGTCGGCCAGCACATCGCCAAGGTCCTGTCCCGCCGCTTCGGAACCTTGGACAGGCTCGCCGCTGCGGACCGGAACACCCTCGAGAGCGTCCACGAGATTGGCCCGGAGATCGCGGCCAGCCTGGAATCGTTCTTCCGCGAAGAGCGGAATCGACGCGTGATCCAACGCCTGCGCGAGCTGGGGATACGCTTCGAAGAACCGGGCGTGGCGGAGGGCAGAGCACGTCCACTGGAAGGAAAAACCTTCGCCTTCACCGGCGGGCTGACCCAGCTCAGCCGGGACGAAGCCACGCGCCTGGTCGAACACAGCGGAGGCCGGGTCACCTCCAGCCTCAGCAAGCATACGCATTATGTCGTGGCTGGCCGGGACCCAGGCTCCAAGCTCGATGAAGCCCGGCGGCTCGGCGTCCGCATCTTGACGGAACCGGAGTTTCGCAGTCTACTGGAGCCATCGTGAAGACAACCAGACCCACGGCCGTCACGCGCCGGAAGCAGCAACCCCCGTGTCAGAGCCCCAAGACCGGGCCGGGCAAGGCCCCAGAGCCCTCGTCCGTTCTGAATGCGCTGGCCGGACCGGTGGCGGTGCTGGACCGGCAGGGGATGCTGATCGCGGCCAATGCCGCCTGGAGACGCGCGGCCCGCACCCAGTCACTCCCCTTCCCGCGGCTGAGCCAGGGAACCAGCTACTTCAACGCCTGCCGACGCGTCACCGGGGAGACGGCGGAAGCGGCGAAGAAAATCCTCGCCGGCGTGCAGGCGGTGCGGGACGGGTCGCTGGCGCAGTTCTCGCTCGAATATCCTTCCCGCACTCCGAAAACCATTCGCTGGGTCCTGGTGCAGGCCGCTCCGCTTGCGCGTGGCGGCTGGGTGGTCCTCTCCCACCAGGACATTACCGCCCTCAAGCATCAACAACTGGAGCAGGACAAGCGGTTGCACGCGCTGGAAGCCAGAAACCAGCACCTCGACCAGATCGCGATTCGGGACCCGCTCACCGGCCTCTACAACCGCCGGTTTTTCGACGAGGTGCTGGCCAGGGAGTGGCGGCGTTTTCAGCGGACCGGCGAGGGCTTCACCATCATCATCATGGATATGGATGCGTTCAAGAACGTCAACGACCGGTACGGGCATGAAGTCGGCGACCGGGCCCTGCAGCAAGTCGGCACAGGATTGCGCGCGACCCTGCGGGCCAGTGACCTGGTGGCGCGCGTCGGCGGGGACGAGTTTGCGGCCCTGCTCCCCCACACCGACACCGAGCGCAGCCGGCCCGTCATCGAAAAGTTGTTCGACAGGATCAGGCAACTGCGCCTGCAGACCGAGTTTGGCCCCATTCCCGTGTCGCTCAGTCTGGGCGCCGCGACGGTACCCGGGTTTCCCCCGGTCACCTCCGCCGCCGAATTGCTGCGAGTGGCCGATAAGCGGATGTACGAGGCCAAGCGCCGCTACTCAGAGGGAACATCAGCCCGCCGCTGACTCGGCCGGCGCCCCGGCCTTTTCTTCCTTGACGATCTGCACGCTCTTGATGGACTTGGGGTCCGCTTCGTGCACGATGAGGCGGCAGGACCCGGCGCGTACTTCCTCGCCGGCCGCCGGGATGCGGCCCAATTGCTCCTGAATCAGGCCGCTGATCGTGTTCGCTTCCTCGTCCAGCGTGACCTTCAGAAACTCGTTGATCCGGCGCACCTCGGTCCGCCCGTGCACCAGGATCTGATTCTTGCCGATCCGTTTGATCAGTTCTTCGGACAGATCGGTCTCGTCCATGATCTCGCCAACGACTTCCTCCAGCAGGTCCTCCAGCGTAATCAGGCCCATCATGCCGCCGAATTCGTTCACGACGACGGCCATGTGCCGCTTCTCCCGCTGGAACTGCTTCATCAGATCGTCCGCCGGCTTGCCGGCCGGGACAAAGAGGGCCGGATTCGCGATCGCCTTGAGCCGGGTATCGTCATGCCCCCTGGCCAGCTCCATTAGCGCCTTGGTCTTGTAGAGAATGCCGGTGATGTTGTCCAGCCCCCCCTCGAACAGTGGGATGCGGGAGTACTTGGACGCGAACAATTGTTCCTGCGCCTCCTGCAACGTCAGGTTGCCGTCGAGTGCAAACACGTAGAGGCGCGGGGTCATCGAATCTTCGGCCGTGAGGTCGTTCAAGTGGAAAACGTTCTTGATCATCTTGACCTCTTCGGACTCGATGACTCCTGCCCGCCCCCCCACGTCCAGCATGATCTTGAGCTCCTCTTCGGTGACGAAGGGCACGGCAAGCCCCTTCCCGCCCGTGATCGCCGCGATCATCGGCTCCAGCACGAACAGGATCGGCGAGAGGCCCTGCTCGATCCAGTAGACCGGATAGGCCATCGTCAGCACGACGGACACCGCATGCTTGGCGGCCAGCGTCTTGGGCACGATGTCGCCGAAGATCAGCAAGAGAAAGGTCAGGATGCCGGTCGCGACCGCCACGGCTTCCGATCCGAACAGGCGGATCGTCAGGATCGTGGTCCAGGAGGCCGCCCCGATGTTGACCAGATTGTCCCCGATCATGATGGTCGAGAGGAGCCGCTGGGGGTGGGCCCGCAAATGCAACGCCAGCGTCGCCCGCTTGCCGCCGGCCTCCGCCAAGGCTTTCAGCCGCGTTTCGTTCACGGAAAAAAACCCGATCTCGGCCGCCGAGATCACGGCTGACAGGAAAATCAAAATCAGCAGGATCAGAAAGTCCATGGGGGAATCAGGCGAAGACCAGTGCCGTGAGCGCTTCCCTGTCACCGACTCCGACGCGCAGACGAAGCCTGGCGGAGAGAGAGGCAGAAGCGGCGAGACGCAGAAAACTAGGCTGAATGCCTATGGGGCCACCGTCATCCATGAGGGCATGATCGTAGCACAGCCGGCAGAGCCTGGCAACGAACGTTGGCAGCACGAACGCCGGAAGAACGTCGGAAGACGGTCAATAGAGGCAAGGACTTGTGCAGCAATGAGGGGATTGCAGAGGCAGGGGGAGGGGCCTACCGGTCGTCGCGCAGGACCAACGGCTCGACCGAAAATTGATCTGCCAATCTATCCACCACGGCCTCTGCCTGCTGTTCCGAGGTAAAGCGGCCGACCAGCACGCGATACCGGATGCCTGCGGAAAGCTCGACTCGCGTGACACGCACATCTTGGTACTGGGCTTTGAGCCGCCCCGCCAGCGACTGGGCATTGGCCTGCTCGGCGAACGACGCCACCTGGACCTGGAGGTAGCCCATGGCGCCGGGCCGGCCCTGGTAGGCGGTGACACGCAGCTCGATCTGGTCGGTGCCCGCGCCGGTCATGCCCAGGCTCTGGGCGGCCCCCAGCGACAGGTCCAGGATTCGATTCTTGACGAAGGGTCCCCGGTCGTTGACGCGCACCGTCACCGTCCGGCCGTTGCTCAACGACTTCACCAGCAGGACGGAGCCCAGTGGAAGCGTCCGGTGCGCGGCCGTGAGCCGGTGCATGTCGTATTGCTCGCCGTTGGCGGTCTTATGTCCGTGGAACCCAGGTCCATACCAGGAAGCCACCCCCCGTTCCACATAGCCGATTGGGTATCCCGCCGGATAGTCGGCCGGAGAATGGGCCTTCTTCGGCCCGCCCCCGCAGCCGGATAGGTTCAAGCCAATCAACAGCAACAATGAGAAACAGGAATGGATCAGGAGGGGCGGAAGGGCGATGCCGTCGGTCTCTTTCAGCATCCCATTAGATTTCGTCCAAGGACTTGTCCCGCAGCGTCGCCAACGCCTTCTGCTGGTCGGAGACGGTCAGCACCACGATCGCACGCTTCCCCTCGCGGGAGGGGGTCAGGTAAGCGCATTCGATGTTGATCTGGGCATGTTTCAATAATTCGGCCACTTCACTCAGCGCGCCCGGCTTATTTTCCAGACTCAAGACCAGGGCCGCCTCTTCTCGAAACTTGATCTTGCCCCCCGTGAGCGCAACTTTCGCCTTCTCCACATCGTTCACCAACAAGCGTAGGTGCCCGTGGCCGGTGACTTCCGGGGCCGAGAAGGCCTTGATGTTCACTCCCGCCGCACCGAGCACCGACGCCACATGGGCCAGGGTGCCAGGCTTGCTTTCCTCGCTGATCACCAATTGCGTTATCGCCGGCATAATGTTCGCTCCGTTTTAATCAGGTCGTTCTTCTTCGCGCTTCACGTTTCTTTATGCCCGTAGAGCCGTTTGGCGGTGGTCCCGCCCACGTTCCGAACCGAATGGAGCACTTGGGCCGGAATGAAGACCTCCGCTCTAATGTGTGGGTGAACGCCTCGCCTTGCATCGCCAACTCTAGCTCCCCTGCCAGAACCATCACCAGCTCGTCTGTCGCATGGATATAGTCTTCCCACACTTGCCCCGGCTGGTCAACCCAGAGGTAGCAACTGACGCAGCGGGAGCGCCAGTCCCGTCTGACCTGCCTACGATCTGCGCCATTGGATCACTCTTCCCCTCACAAGGAATAGTCGAGGCAGCACCTTCATTACTTAGTCTCCGCAAAGCCATTGCAATGAAAGAACTCCAGATGATACAGCACGAAGGGGATGCGGCGAGTGGCCTGCATCCCCTTCGTAACTGACACAAGCGCCACTGGCGCTCAAAGCGGCTCGCCTTGCTACTGAGGGCATCTCCATCGTCGGCGGATGACCCTGGTGCGTGCGTTCATGGGGCGGCCGGCTTTATTGATGTCCCGATCCTGCGCCTGCCCTGATACCCGCTCCATCCAGACCGTATCGCAGGCCCGTCGTAATCGGATCACCCGATGGCGCGCCATGAGTTCCCTCCCGTTCAACCCTGAATCAGGCCTTTTACGTCAACTGAAACGTGTCATTCAAAAACGCATATTCGTAGATGCCGTTCAGATCCACGCCGGCCATGACCGCCAGCTGCCGCACTTCCGACCGATAGCCCTTCGGCACGACTAGGTAGAACGGTACGCTCTTCTCGGCCAAGGTCTGCCACCGCTTATAGCGGTCCAGCTTGGTCAGCGAGTCCTCGGTTTCGATCTCGGCGATCCATTCAACCCGGTTTCCGGTCGGGCTGAACTGCCAGCCGAACACATCTGGCTCCGTGGTTTCCGAACCGGGGTTGATCGCGACCTTGCACTGGAACGACTTGGCCCAACGCTGCGCCACCAGACTGACCACCTGGTCATGGAGCGATTGGATTGCGACATCTCCGGTGAAGGCATCCATCGTCAGCCCTCCGTCAAGAGCAGCCGCTCGTCGCGCCGCAGTTCATGCACTTGAGACAGGTCCCGTTGCGCACCAACGTAAACTCTTTGCAGTTCTGACAGGGATCGCCTTCGTACCCCTTCAAGCGCGCCAGTTCAACGGTCGTATAGGTCAGCGTCTCGCGTTTCAGCTCCAGCTTGTGCGCCACCGCGCCGTTTTCGCCGTTGCCGCGCCCGTTGCTGCCGTTGCCGTTTCTGCGCCTGGCCGGAAAGATCTCCGTGCTGATCGAAGAGGAGGCGAGGGCCTGCGGGTCCGCCTCTTCGCTGTCCTTGCACTCGGGGTCCTGCTCGTCCTTCTTCACCGAATCCATGCGCAGGTCTTCCGGCACCACTTGCGCCAGGTCGTGGCGGCCCAGGTAGGTGATGGCCAACTCGCGGAAGATGTAGTCGATGATCGAGGTGGACATCTTGATCCGGTCGTTCAGCTTGACCGGGCCGTTGGGCTCGAACCGGGTGAACACGAAAGCCTCGACGAACTCCTCCAACGGCACCCCGTGCTGGAGCCCCAGCGAAATGGCGATCGCGAAGCAGTTCATGAGGCTGCGGAAGGCCGCCCCTTCCTTGTGCATGTCCAGGAATATCTCGCCCACGGTCCCGTCGCTGTACTCGCCGGTCCGCAGATAGATCTTATGGCCACCCACGATCGCCTTCTGCGTATAACCCAGCCGCCGCTCCGGCATCCGCCGCCGCCTCGCCAGGTACCGGACGAGCACCCGTTCGGTGATCTTTTCGGCGGTCGCCAGCACGTCCCCGCCGGCCGCCGCCTCGGCCAGCTCGCCGGAATCCGAGGCGGAGTTGAGCGGCTGGCTGAGCTTCGAACCGTCCCGATAGAGGGCCACGGCCTTGACCATCGAATGCCAGGACAAGAGATAGGAGGCCTTCACCTCCTCCACCGTCGCGTCCGCCGGCATGTTGATGGTCTTGCTGATCGCCCCGCTGATGAAGGGCTGCGCC
>SXGR01141720.1_pt1 | contig 11005 bp, 9 predicted proteins | sample 3174711 | NCBI WGS metagenome assembly SXGR01 (sample SAMN11356860, study PRJNA531348) | freshwater metagenome | isolation source: freshwater sample F1-60 | place: China: Fuxian Lake, Yuxi | collected 2017-12-25 | reverse complement strand
GTGCTGATCTGCATTCCACTCGTCATTGGCCCGATTCTTTATTTCGGGCGCAAGGTGCGCAAGCTGTCGCGCAGCAGCCAGGATGAGATCGCGAATGTAGGCGCTTATGTTGGCGAGAGCATCCAGCAGATCAAAACCGTGCAGGCTTATAATCACCAGAATCATGATGAGCGCCAGTTCTCGCGCCACGTGGAGTCAGCGTTTGCTGTCGCACTGAACCGGATTCTGATGCGCTCGATCCTGATTACCGTGGTCATGACACTCGTGTTTGGCGCATTGGCCGTCATGATCTGGGTTGGCGGGCAGGATGTCATCAACGGCGCCATGTCGGCGGGCGAACTCACCGCATTTGTCGCCTATGCGGTGCTGGTCGCCACAGCTGTCGGCGCCATCAGCCAGGTTATCAGCGAGCTGCAACGCGCTGCCGGTGCCATGGAACGCCTGATGGAATTGCTGGAGGCCGAAAACCTGATTACCGCACCAGTCAACCCACGCCAGCTCAATGGCGAATTCAAGGGCTTGTTGCAATTGCAGGATCTGACCTTCTGCTACCCCTCGCGCCCGGAGACACCGGCCCTCAACCACATCAATTTGCAGGTGCGTCCTGGCGAGAGTCTGGCACTCGTTGGCCCCTCCGGTGCCGGCAAGTCCACACTGTTTGATCTCGTGCTGCGCTTCTACGATCCGCAGTCCGGTCATATCAGCCTCGATGGTATCAATATTCGCGAGTTGGACCCGAAATTGCTCCGCAGTCACATCGCCATCGTGTCGCAACAGCCCACCATGTTCACCGGCAATGTCTGGGATAACATTCGTTATGGGCGCCCGGACGCAAGCGATGATGAAGTACGCAGCGCAGCCGACGCTGCCTTCGCCAGCGAATTCATCGAACAACTGCCACAAGGCTATGACAGCTATCTCGGCGAATCCGGCATACGATTGTCGGGAGGACAGAAGCAGCGCATCGCGATTGCCCGCGCCATTCTGAAGGACCCCGAGATTCTGTTACTCGACGAGGCTACCAGTGCGCTGGATGCTGAAAGCGAACGCAAGGTGCAACTGGCACTGGAAAAGCTGATGAAGAACCGCACCTCACTCATCATTGCCCATCGTCTGGCCACGGTGAAAAACGTGGATCGCATCGCTGTGTTGGAAAGGGGTCATCTCATTGCCGAGGGGACGCACGCTGAATTGATGCAATCCTGTGATCTCTATGCAAACCTCGCCAATTTGCAGTTCAACGAAGTCGCACTGGCCGCCACCACGACGCGCGCATTACCCTGACTACGTCCCGGTTGGACCGGTTCTGCTGGAGGCTTGCATGGCAATAGCTGCATCGATCAATACACTTGCTGGATCATGCCTTTTTGAGTGCCTGCGCGACCGTGGCAGGTGCTTCGTCTTCTATCTCATGCTCTTCCTCGCATCCTGTTCACCAGAGCAGGAGCAGCCAACCGCTCTGACGCCCAACCAGGACCAGACCGCAACACTCGCAGCAAAGTACGGCGGCAGTGTGCGACTGATTGAGTCCAACGGCATTACCTTGCGTATCGTTGAAGCCGGCAGCGGCCCGCTCGTGGTTCTGGTTCACGGCTGGCCGGAGTCCTGGTACTCGTGGCGGCACCAGATTCAACCACTCGCGGCAGCTGGCTATCACGTCGTGGTACCTGATATGCGTGGTTATGGTGGCTCTTCCAGACCACCCAATATCGAGGATTATGACATTCGGCAACTGACTGCGGACGTAGCGGGTATTGTGCCCGCGGTTGGCGCAACACAGGCTATTGTCATCGGTCACGATTGGGGGGCACCGATCGCATGGCAGAGCGCCCTGCTCTATCCAGAGACCTTTACTGCAGTAATTGGCATGAGCGTTGTGTATTCCGGCCGCGCAGACAGGCGTCCAGTGGTAAAACTGCGACAGGACGCTGACGAAGATTTCTTTTATACGAGTTACTTCCAGACCCCTAGCGTGGCGGAAACGGAATTTGATGCGAACCCGCGCCAGCTCATCAGCCGGCTCTATACTTCCCGTTCTCCTGGCACTCCCACGCACCCACCGGAAGTCACCGATACTCGAGCCAGTGCGGGTGGCTGGCTGCCGCGCCTCGGCGAACCGGTGCGCCTGCCCGACTGGCTTAGCGAAGAAGATCTGAGCTATTACACCGCCCAATTCGAAGCGGCAGGTTTCGTCGGTGGTATCAACTACTACCGCAACAGCGCGCGCAACTGGGATCTCACGTCAGCTCTCGCCGGAGCGAAAATCAGGCAACCCGCATTATTCCTCGCAGGTGATCTCGACATCGTCAATCGAGGCGCGTCCCGCGACGAACTCGCCGCGCGTATGCAGCCTCACTTCGAAGACTTGCGCGATGTGATCCTGCTGCCCGGCATCGGGCATCGGGTTCAGCAGCAGGCACCAGAAGAAACCAATCAGATCGTGCTGGAGTTTCTCGCTTCTATTAATGGAACGGGCCAGTAATTGCTGATGGTCCGCAAGGCAAGTGATCACTCCTTACAAAAGGGGAAAACGGGGCCAGAGTAAAAATACAGTACTGTGTTTTTACCCTGACAGCTTTTTTCACCTGATTTCAATTTATCTATTCATTGACATACTGTGTATCGTACAGTAGTGTGCGGCGCATGGGTGATACTGAATCTGCTGTCAAGCTTGAACTGGAACTGCGCCGTGGTGCCATCGTGCTCGCCACACTTTCGCAGCTGCGCACACCGCGTTATGGCTATGACCTGCGCCAGGCATTGGCGGACAAGGGCATGCCGATCGAGGAAGGTACTTTGTATCCCCTGCTCAGGCGGCTCGAAGCTCAGGGTTTGCTGGACAGCAAATGGCAGATCGAAGACGGACCGCCTCGGCGCTACTACGTGATGAACGCAGCCGGGCTACGACTGTATGCAAGCATGACCGAATCGTGGAAGACACTGAATCAGGCCATGACCAAATTGTTCAAGAGTGCATGACGATGCCATTGCCACTGAATGAGGAGACAAAATGAAAGCATCAAACATGATCAGGTATTATATTACCGACGTGACGAACCGCCTTCCACGTAACATACGTGATGATGTTGGGTTCGAACTTGGAGCTTTGTTGCAGGAACAATTGCAGGAGAAAATAGCAAACCATCCCGATTCTGACGAAGCAGAGCAGACCCGGGAAATGCTGCAGGCTTTCGGTCACCCGCACGAGGTGGCGGCCCGCTATCGTCCACCAATCGAAATCATTGATCCCGTCGACTCGCACAGTTTTGTATTCGCCTCAATCGCCGGGATTATTGTCCTGTGGATTGCCGGCCTCGCCGACGTGCTGAAAGACTCCGCCGGCACTGACCGCGAATTCCTGACTCTGCTGAGCGAATGGTGGCTCGGTACAGGACTCGCTGCATTCTGGTGGCCAGGTTTCCTCGTCGTGTTTTTCGCCATCGCGTTCCGGGTTCGCAAACGCTGGCCACAGGTCCGGATCTGGCAAGCACGCAAGATCATTGTGAAAGATCCTGATCAGATCAACCGCGCGGGTTTGATCACGGTTGTGTTGTTTTATGCCATCGGGCTCGCCGTGCTGATTTCACCCGCCAGCCTGCTCGATTTCATCTTTGGTGGCCGCGCCGCGCCGGAAGCCTATCAGGCATTGAGCTATGCCCCGGAATTTTATCCCGTGCGAGCCATCTGGTTGTTCGGATTATTGGTGGCCGGTCTGCTGGTCCTGATTGTGTTGATCATCCACGGGCGCTGGAGCCCGACTCTCAGGCGGATCGATATGTTGCTTGCGGTTGCTGTGAGCGTAGTGCTGGTTTGGAACAGTGCTGCGGGCAATATTTTTGCCACCACTGCCACCGACCAGTTCGTCAAAGTGATTATCGGACTGATTGTGTTCTTTACTCTGCTGGACAAGGGCATGGCACTGTATCGTGAGCTACAGCGCAGCTATTCACCAAAACTCAATGCTGGCGCACACGTCTGATCAGTGAAAAAAGATCGCGCTACACCTGAGGTGGGACTTCAGTCGATGACGTTGTGATACACGTTCTGCACATCGTCCAGCTCGTTCAGCAGGTCCACGAGTTTCTCAAAAACTACGACATCTTCGCCTTCGAGTGAGATGGAATTTTGGGGCAGAAACTGAATCACGTCTGTTTCGAAATCCACTTCGCCTTTTGCATTGCCAAAGTTTTCGCAGATTGCGTGCCGGGCGAGACCGTACTCGCTGTCGGGTGCAAAAATGGTGATATGCCCGTCCTCGTTTTCGATTTCAATGACATCCACGTTGGCATTGAGCAGCGCTTCCAGAACAGCGTCTTCGTCATCGGCCCGGAATTTCAGAATCGTGCAATGATCAAACAGATGATTGACTGTGCCAGGGGTGCCAATCTTGGTCTTGGTCTTGACGAAGCATTGACGCACATCGCCAAAGGTGCGATTGGGATTGTCGGTCAGGCATTCCACGATAAGCATGCTGCCAGCTGGGCCGAAGCCTTCATAGCGCGCCACTGAAAAGTCCTCACCTCCAGCCCCGGATGCCTTGTCCATTGCCTTCTCTATTACATGGGCCGGCACCTGGTCTTTCTTGGCGCGCTCAAGCAGGCCGCGCAGTGCGAGATTGCCGGACGGGTCAGTGCCTCCTGCTTTCGCAGCCACATACAGCTCCCGCGCATATTTGCTGTAAATTCGGGTCTTGGTCTCAGCGGTTTTCGCCATCGACGCTTTGCGGTTTTGGTAGGCTCTTCCCATGGGTATTCAATGTCCTGCAGAAGCAAAATTAGCGGGGTTTTCAAAAAAAGCTCGGCATTATAAGCCAGTTTGGCGGCAGGTCGCCACTAACAGCAGCTGACGGCGTGAAACCACTCCGGCCTTCTCCATGAGTTACAGAACTTGCAGAATGACATTACCAACGCGCTTGCCGCTTTTCACGCAGCGATGTGCCTTCGCCATTTGCTCCATTGCAGACCCATCGCAGACCCATTGCAGACCGACCGTCCACCACTTATTTGGCCTGTTTCTGCATTTTTTCTGAAAACAAACAGCATGCGCGACAGCAGGCGAGCAGTCATGTACGCTGTCAGTTCCGGGTTGATATAACCTCGATTTATTATTTTGCCTGCGTCAGCAAGGAGTTCGTTCTATGCATACCACAGCACATATGTACGCGCATTTTCTGCGCACAACATTCTCAATTTTCTCACTGTTCCTTGCGCTGGGGTTCAGCAGCCTGAGCAGTGCTGATTTCATGGACGAGGTCGAGCATGGTTATGCCGACAGCGACGGCGTGAAGATTCATTATGCAGCTATCGGTGAAGGCCCCCTCGTCGTCATGATTCACGGCTTTCCCGATTTCTGGTACAGCTGGCGGCACCAGATGGAAGGCCTGCAAGACAACTTCAAGGTTGTCGCCATCGATCAGCGCGGCTACAACCTGAGTGACAAGCCGGAAGGCCAGGAAAATTATAGCATGCGTTATCTGGTGTCCGACGTTGCCGCCGTCATTCGGCATCTGGGCGCCGAGAAAGCAACCATTGTCGGACACGACTGGGGCGGCGCTGTCTCCTGGCAATTCGCCTTCGCCCTGCCGCAGATGGTGGAAAATCTGGTCATTCTCAATCTGCCACATCCAAACGGCATGGGTCGTGAGATGGCTGGCAATCAAGAACAACAGCAGAACAGTGACTATGCCCGCAAGTTTATCGCTGGCAGCCCGAGTGACCCGGATATTTTCTTCGGTGGCCCGATGAACCCACAGAGCCTGGCGGGATGGGTGAGTGATGCGAGCGCGCGGCCGTATTACGTCGAAGCTTTCGAGCGTTCCAGCTTTGATGGCATGCTCGCCTACTACAAGCAGAATTATCCGGGAGGCGCTGGCAGCAGCGCAACCGCCGCACCTCCAGCACCGCCGCGACTCGCCATGCCGGTGCTCGTATTCCATGGTTTACAGGATACCGCGCTGCATTCCGATGGCCTGAACAATACCTGGGACTGGATTGATGCCGACACCACGATCGTCACCGCACCCAATGCGGGTCACTTTGTGCAGCAGGATGCGGCAGAATTGGTGACTACGACTTTGAATTGGTGGTTGCTGGCTCGCAAGAAGTAAGGAAATAAGAGAAGGAGCAAAAAGGGTCGGGGTAAAATTTCCGGTGGATACCTGCATTTTTACTCTGACGCTGAACTCCCGCTAAACTCCTTCACCAAGCAATCAAGAAAAAACAGGAAGCCTTAATGGGCAAGCTGTTCGAGGAATTAAAACGTCGCAAGGTAGTCCGTGTCGCCGGGGTGTATGCGGTGGTGGCCTGGTTGTTGATTCAGGTGGCCAACAACATCGTACCAGCGCTGCAATTACCCGCCTGGACTAACACATTTCTTGTGGTGATGCTGCTGTTCGGCTTTCCGGTAGCGCTGGTGCTGGCATGGGCTTATGAAATCACTCCTGATGGTATCCGCTCTGATTCGGGAACCCAGTCCCAACAGCGAATTAGCCAAAGCGCCGCAATATTGCCCATCAACTACATCATCCTTGGCATTGTATTACTGGTCGCTGGGTTCCAGATTGCCGACCGCTTTATCGCTCCTGCACAACAATCGACATCTGATCAGCCGTCGTCAGAAAATACCGGTGACATGCGCGATGCGGCTACACTTGCCTTGCCCGAAACGCGCCTCGACATCGTCACGCCCGCGACTGAATTCCCTGCCGATTTTGCCCTCTCGCCAGATGGCCGCCAGATCGTATTTGTGGCCTCTGACGATAGTGGTGTATCACAACTGTGGCTGCGTTCACTGGCGTCGACCACCGCTCAACCAGTGCCAGGAACTGAAGGGGCACTACAGCCATTCTGGGCTCCCGATGGTCGCGCCATCGGCTTCTTCGCCGATGGCTTTCTGAAACGCGTGAATTCTGACGGCAGCGCACCACAAACCCTGGCCACATTAACTGGCTCCCCTCGCAGCGGAACCTGGGGAGCCGACAACATCCTGTTGTTTTCATCGAGCCTCACCCCTGACCTGACGCGCGTCTCCGCCACCGGCGGCGAGGCGATGACCTTAACGACAGCAAGGCTTGAGCTGTCAGTTCACCTTGATCCATATTTCCTGCCCGATGGTCAGCGATTTCTGTTTTATACCGGAGGTACACCAGACTCCGCAGGTATTTATCTCGGCAATCTCAATGGCACTGCCCCGGTCATGCTGACAGCTGCCGGGAGCGGAGCGAGATTTCATCCGGATGGTTGGATGTTATGGGTGCGGAACGGAGCGCTGACCGCCCAGCGGCTGGATCTGGAACAGGCAACGCTCGCGGGTGAACCGCTAACTGTCGCCGACGGGGTTATGGTAAGTAGTTTCAATTTGAGCGCCTTGTCTGTGGCGAGCACCGGTCTGATAGCCTATCGCACAGGAATAAACAGTGGGCAGCAACTCGTCTGGGTCGACCGCACTGGCACGGTGCTGGGCACCGCGTGGGGGCCGGATATAAACGCAAGAGGCGGGGTTGCCGGGCCATTGTCTCCCCGGCTGTCCGCGGACGGGCTTCGTGTGGCGGTGAGTCGGTCGGTACAGGGCAATGGGGATATCTGGTTGCTGGACGGAATGCGCCCCAGCCGCTTTACCTTTGACGCTGCACCAGACATTTGGCCCCTCTGGTCCCCCGACGGCAGCCGGATCGTATTCCGTTCACACCGACTGGGTGGCGGCAACCTTTACCAAAAGCCCAGCAACGGTGCAAGCGAAGAAACCCTGCTGGTCAGCTTCGAAGGGCTGATGACTCCCAACAGTTGGTCGACGGATGGCCGCTTCCTGCTGTATCACACCATCAATACGCAGATTGGCATCGATATATGGGCGGTGCCGATGACGGGCGATCCTGTGCCCTTCGTCGTCCTGCAGACTCCTTTTGATGAACGGGCAGCAGCATTCTCGCCGGATGGCCGCTGGGTGGCCTACCATTCGAACGCGTCGGGCCGGAATGAGGTTTATGTACGCGCCTTTATAGCGCCGGTCGACGCCGATGCCAGTGCCGCCACCGCCTTGAGCGGTTTGTGGCAGGTGTCCACGGCAGGGGGTATTAATCCCATCTGGAGTTCTGAAGGGCATGAGCTGTTCTACCTCGATCCGGATGGGAACATGGTGGCAGCACCGATCAATATTGCCGGGGACGTGCCTGAGGTAGGCGCCCCCATAGTGTTGTTTCCCTCACGTATTCTTGGTGGGGGAACAGAAGGTGGTCAGAGCCGGCAGTACGACGTGGCTCCCGACGGCCGCTTCCTGATCAACACTGTGGTCGGCGATGGCGCGACCGCGCCGATCACGCTGATCCAGAACTGGAATCCGGAAGCGGTGTACTGAACCGAGCCCTCTCTATTCGCGCTGAAATATTTCACCGTATTTGTTTTCAGTGGCCTGAACTTCAAACCCATCAAGAATATCGGAATTTCTTCCATCACCCATCGAGAGCTTTGCTTTAGTATCGAAAATGACCTTGCCTCCTTGCGCGAGGAGCGTTATGCACAATTGGATCTGTTCACCGAAAAGTTGCAGATTGAGTCCTGGGATCAGGAAGCGGCTCGGCACTATGGATTGATCAGAGCCATGCTGAAACGGAATGGCACGCTGATTGGAGGAAACGACCTGTTGATTGAGGCACATGCCAGAAGTGTTGCTGCGGTACTGGTGACAAACAACACCAAATAATTCAAACGCGTACCGGATTTGACTGTGGAAGACTGGAGCCAGCAATGCTGCAGACGCATCAACCCTGAGTTTTGAATCTGATGAGTCGGCTCAGGATGCCGAATCGCCCAGCATGCGCACTTCCCGTTGCGGAAACGGAATCTCGATCCCGTTGGCTTTGAGCACTTCGTGAATGATCTGGTTGCACTGGTACTTGGTGGCATAAAAGCTTTCTGTGCGTGCCCAGCAGCGAATGCCAATCTCGATGGCGCTGTCACCAAACCTGTCGATGCCCAGCTGTGGCGGGCGGGAAGCACTCAGGCTTTGCACATTGGCAAATCCGCGAGTGATCGCGGCAATTGCCGCTTTCACATCGCTCTCGTAGCCGATGCCAACACTGAGTTCAAGAATCGTGTCGGCTTGTGAATTGTGGATGATCTCACCGACGATATGCCGATTCGGGATGGTGATCATTTCCTCATCTTCGTTGCTGAGCAGTGTATAGGCCAGACGCACTTCCTTCACTACACCACAAACACCCTGCACGCGAATGGTGTCACCCACCACGAAAGGACGTGTGAAGATGATGCTGAGACCGGCACTGTAGTTGGATAACAAGCCTTGTATGGCCAATCCGGCACCGAGGCCGATCGCACCAAGTGCCGCAATGAATGGAGTGAGCTGGATACCGAGCTTCGGCAGGGCGATGAGAATGGCCGAGCCGATAATGGCCAGACGGGCGCAACTGCCGAAGAAATGACTCAGCGTAATGTCGAGATTGCGTTTCAGGCAAAGCTTCAACACCAGGTCGCCGAGACGCCTGCCGAGAAAGACACCAATTGCGAGTATGACGATGGAGCCCATCAGCTGGAAACTGTAGCTGACCAGATAGGTGGCTATCATGTTATAAATGGCACTGACCTGTTCCAGTTCCTGCATAAGTGCAACTCTCTTTGGAAAATTCGTTGAAGCGCGAATCTGGCGCTGAACTGATATGATGTCGACAGGCATTTTGCCACGGCCGATGGCCTGTGCAAACCATCGATACTGTGAGACTCCCTAATTGCTGTTATGAATGGTCCTGAATCTGAAAACAATCCGGTAAATTCCACGAGTGTGCAGGCCGACGACGGCACTGTGATGCTTGCCAATCGCCTGCGTAAAAACCTGCGCAACATCAGCAAATGGGCGCGCCAGCGCGACATCCAGTGTTATCGCCTGTATGACAATGATCTGCCCGAATATGCGTTTGCCATCGATGTGTATGGTGACAGGGTCAGCATGGCTGAATATCAGGCTCCGGCGAAGATTGCCGCCGTCAAGGTGCTGGAGAGACAACAGCAGGCTCTCAAGGCAGTGGCAGAAGTGCTGCAGATTGCTCCGGAATCCATTTACCTGAAAACGCGGCAACGGCAACGTGGCAAGAGCCAGTATGAAGTACAGGACCAGAGCCGGGAATTTTTCGTGGTGCGGGAAGGTGAGGCAAAACTGTGGGTGAATCTGCGCGATTATCTGGATACTGGATTATTTCTGGATCATCGGCCCATTCGTCGCTATATCTTTGAAAACTGCCGCGACAAGCGCTTTCTGAACCTGTTTTGTTACACAGGCAGCGCAACTGTGCAGGCGGCTCTTGGTGGTGCCAGATCCACGCTCAGCATCGACCTGTCCAATACCTATCTTGACTGGGCCCGGAAGAATTTTGGATTGAACGGCTTTGGCGGCAGCGCGCATCGCCTGAAACGGGAAGACTGCATCGAGTACCTGCAATCCAACACGGCGATGTTCGACCTGATCTTCCTCGATCCGCCAACCTTTTCCAACTCGAAAAGTTCCGAGCACGTGCTGGATATCCAGCGCGACCACCTTACCCTTATAAAGAATGCTATGAAAAAACTGGAGCCAGGTGGACTGTTGATCTTTTCGACGAACCTGCGCAATTTCAAATTCGATGAAGGATTGAAATCCAGGTTTGCGGTGCAGGATTTTACCAAACAGAGCATCGACAAGGATTTCGAGCGCAGCAGGAAAATCCACCAGACCTGGCTCATACGCCACGACTGATTGCCTGCATCCGGATCGGCTCGCTTGCAAGGCCAATCCCCGCTGCCTTACTATGCCGACCATGTTTCAGAATCTACGATTATTAGCTGTCTGCCTGGCGCTGGTTTCGCCAGTGTCAGCGATTGCGCAAACATCTGTGCAAATTCCTGCATTAAACGGCACTTGGGAGGGTCAGCTGGTGCGCGGTCGCGAGAACATGACGCTCGCGTTCACCTTCACTCTGGAGCAAGGTCTGTATGCTGCCGCCATCACCAGTGCCGCACTG
>SXGR01270982.1_pt1 | contig 11006 bp, 12 predicted proteins | sample 3174711 | NCBI WGS metagenome assembly SXGR01 (sample SAMN11356860, study PRJNA531348) | freshwater metagenome | isolation source: freshwater sample F1-60 | place: China: Fuxian Lake, Yuxi | collected 2017-12-25 | reverse complement strand
GCGTTTTGCATTGATCCGGCTGTACGGCGACATGTATCAATCGACGATGGATGCTCTGGTCAATCTTTATGATAGGCTTTCTCCATCCGGCTACGCGATTATCGACGACTACGGCGGTCTCAAGAATTGCCGCCGAGCGGTTCACGATTTTCTCGATCAGCGAAATCTGCGTCCGGACATCAAGGTCATCGACGATAGTGGCGTTTGGTGGCAGAAGTCCTGACTGCTGTTTCTGCCTTTACCAAAGGGGTTAGGGGATGGATCTCGGTCTCACCGGGCGCGTGGCGCTCGTCACGGGCGCAAGCAAGGGCATCGGCCGCGCTACCGCGCTTCTGCTGGCGGCGGAGGGTATGGATATCGCGCTCGTTGCGCGCAGCCGCGAGCCGCTGGAGGCGCTGACGAAAGAGATTGAGGCCAAGGGCCGCCAGGCGGTGGCGATTGCCGCCGACCTATCCGATCCGGGGGCAGCACAGACCACGACCGACACGACGGTGAAAGCGCTTGGCAGGCTGGACCTGCTGGTGAACTGCGCTGGCGCCACCAAGGGCGGCAGCTTTCTCACGCTCACCGATGCCGACTGGACCGACAGCTTTGGACTGAAGTTCTTCACTTACGTCCGAATGTCGAAGGTTGCATGGCCTCACCTCAAGTCCACGCGCGGCAACATCGTACATATCGCGGGCATCGCGGGCCGCACCGGCGCGTCGGGGTTTGACGCGGTTGGCGCCGTGAATGCGGCGCTCGCTTTGCTCACCAAGGCACAGGCCGATCGTGGCGTGACCGACGGGGTGCGTGTCAATGCGATCCATCCGGGCACCATCGACACCGGCCGGCTCACCACGCGGCTCGATCGCATGATGGCGGCGACGAAGTTGACCAGGGACGAGGCACTGAAGGCTCTGCTCGCTGACGAGAAGACCGAACGCGTCGGACGGCCGGAGGAGGTCGCGGCGCTGGTCGCGATGATCGCCGGTAAGCCTGCCGAATTCATGCAAGGCGCGATCATTGATATCGACGGCGGCAAGAATCGTGGTCTGTGAGTGGCTCAGATCGAGTCAAAATTGGTTCTGCGCCACAGTGCCGCCGTTAATTCGAATTGACCGCAGAGATGCGGGGCATGCCCGCTGCACCACGGATCGTACATGTGGTCATCGCAGAGTACCTCGGTACCGCCGTTGCAAAGGTTAGCAGCCGGTTAACGTTGCAATGCGCGCAGTGCATGCGATGCCTCTGCGCCACGCGCTTGGATTTTGCCTTCGCCCGATTGCCGACACGTTGCTCCGCTACTCTGGTGGTAGTCCGAATCTGGGGATTGCCGCGGTTCGGTCTGCGCGGGGTGTCTCTTTATGTCTATTGCGGGGGCGGAGCCTGGCATGGGCTCCTGGCTTGTCCGATTCTTCGTCGTGATGGTGTTGGGCGCTTCGCTGGCTGGCTGCGCAACGCGGCCGGGCCCCGAGGCGCTTAACGCGATGGCGGCGGCGCCAAACGCCAAGCTGGTGCGGATCCTGGTCGCCACCACGCGTGAGCGCGCCGATGCGGACACCAACGTCTTCACCGACGGCCGCTCGCGGACCATGAATTTCGCCGAGTTTACCGTCGCCATTCCGCCGAACCATGTCGCGGGCCAGATCGAGTTGCCGCGATCGGTCCCCGACCCGACCCGCGATTTCGTCGTGGTGGACCAGGCGATCCTGAGCAAGGCTGCGTTTCGCGACCGGCTCGTGCTGCGCCAGCGCGGCAAGCAGGACGTCGGTTTGTTCGTTCACGGCTACAACTACAATTTTCAGGAATCGCTGTTTCGTCTCGCGCAGATGGCTGCCGATTCCGGCCAGGAGTTGACGCCCGTGCTGTTCGCCTGGCCGTCGAAGGCAAGTGCGACAGGATACGTCGCTGATAAGGATTCCGCCGCCTACTCGCGTGACGATCTCGCGGAACTTCTGACCGTTATAACCTCCAATGCGCGGGTAGGTCGTGTGTTGTTGGCGGCGCACAGCATGGGCGGGGCAATCGCGATGGAATCACTGCGGCAGCTTCGGCTTGGTGGCAAAAATAATGTCATCGGGCGGCTCGATGTCGTTCTGGCGTCGCCTGATATCGATGTCGATCTGTTCCGCAAGCAGATCGAAGTGGTCGGCCCGCTGAAGCCGCCGCTTACGCTCCTGGTCGCGAAGGACGACCGCGCACTCTCGCTGTCCAGTCGAATCGCTGGCGAGCGCGCTCGCGCTGGCGCCGTCGACGTCAGCGATCCGCGAGTCCAGGAGGTGGCGCGGAACGCCAAGATACGCGTGGTCGATATCGGCGAGGTTTCGGCATCGAACCGATTCAACCACGACCGGTTTGTCCAGTTTGCGGCGCTATATCAGAGAACTGGGCAGCGGTCAGATGGCGATCCTGCCGATGATCTGCAACGCGCCGGCGCTTATGTGTTCCGCAGCATAGGCAGCGGCAGCGGCGTGTTTACAGAAGTCGGACGGGCCAGCCAATACCTTGGGCTCGACTGAGCCGCATAACCGTCAGTCCAGCGGCTGCATCTTCCGTCCTGCCCGCATCGCCCAGTTCTTCCATTCGCGGTTGAGTGTGTAGTCGCTGGTGCGTGCGATGACGGCGTCGACCTCGCCTTTGTAAAGGTATTTGATCTTTCCTATCGTCATCGACTGCATCTGAAGCTTCGCGTTCAGCTCCAGATAGTTCGAGATAAATACCGCGTTGCGGATCGAGATGCATGGGCCGGGGCAGCACGAGGCGCCGATGCTCGGCTTCTATTTCTCGATGGAGAACTGGGTTGCGGCCGGCAAGGCCGTGTGCGACCGGCTCACCAAGTGGCCCGAGATCGACATGGGCAAGGTGGTGTGTTCGGGCGCCAGCTTCGGCACGCTGTCCGGTCGAGCATTCCCTCCGGCTGGTCGAGCAGGTCAAGGCCCCCAAGCGCATCGTGGTTTGTCAGGACGCTGGCGAGAATAGTTTTTCTGCCATCCAGTCGCCCGTTAGCGGACGAAATTTGTAGCTGATATTGAAGCAGACGTGATTGCCTTCTTCATAAAGTACGAATTCGGATGGTCCCGACGCCGCCTTGGCAAGTCGCTCGCCTTCCTTGGGCGACATCAACGCATCGCCAGCACCATAGATCACAAGCAGCGGGCACTTGATGCGTGCTGCGGCGCCTTCCATCGTGATCAACTTCGCGATTTCGTAGGCTTCTGCGAGGTCGTTGGCGTGGCTGCGAACGCGAAAAACCTCCTGTGAAACGGAGGGCATTTTTGGCAGCACCTGGCCCCAGTCGTAGGGCCCGCAATTTGCGATGCAGGCCTTGAGGCGGGGTTCGCCGGAGGCCGCAAGTGGCGCATAGATCGCCCCGAGACTTTGTCCGACGATGCCGACCCTGTGGCCATCGACATCGGATCGCTTCTCGAGTGCGTCGATCACCGTGCCAATGACCTTGCCCCACTCGTGGGTGGTCGGCAGATGGAATGAAGTCTCGCCCTGACCTGGCCCGTCGAGCGTCAGCGCCGCCATCCCTCGAACGACGAACGCCTCGGCCCACGCGTGCAACTCCTCTTTGCAGGCATCGAGTCCTGGAAGGATGATTGCAACAGGCGGCCTGCCTCCATTGCGAGGCTTGCGCAGCCACGCTGCCATCTGAACGCCTCGATACGGAATCAGGATGCGCTCCAGCGGCGGATCGAGATGCGGCGCAGCTGCCGTGTAGCATCGGAGCATATTGTCGTGGGCCACCCGAAACTCATCGGGATGATCGGCAAACATGTGCTTTCCGTAATGATAGTAGATTGCGGCGCGAAGATAGGCCTCCGCCGCCGTCACGACGCGTCCGGCGTCCGCAGCGGCTTTCGCCAGCCTTTCGTGCGCGAGTGCCTCCGCGGACCAGGCCCGGCACCAGTCGTCCCAGCGGTCGATTGTCGCCTCAAGGCGCGCCTTGTCGTTGGGATCGACGCCGGTCGCCACGTATCGCGGACCGTTGTGCGAAAATGCGAGGTTGACCCGTTGATCGCTTGCCATACTCATCCTTCGGCGATTGAAGCCTAACCCCGGTGTCCCGAACCCGAAGTTCGCATAACTCTGCAACGCGAGTTAGAGCCAGATTGGAATGACTACACTGCGGTATTGTATCGGAGCGCTGGTCGCAGCGCGTGACTTGTTCAAGTCCATCGAAAATGACATCGTTATGCTCATGCGCCAGCCAGACGCGCTGCGCCGGATGAGCGTGGGGCGGCCTTGTTCGCGGTTGCGCAGCCGGCCGATCACTGTCTGAATCTTGCCAAATGGTCCAAATCTTTCGAAGCATGATTTCTTCGCTAGACACAGGAGCTTGGAATGAAGCGTTCAGTCCAGCGGCATGCCTTGGCCTTCGTGGCTGCGCTGACCCTGCAATTGTTGGTTGTTGCCGGCGACACTAGACGGGTTGCCGCGCAGGAATGGCCGAACTCGGCGGTGAAGATCATTGTGGTCGGCGGCGCCGGTGGTGGTGGCGATATCCTGGCGCGTCTCGTCGCCGAGCGCCTTTCGTCGGTTTTCAAACAAAACTTTGTGGTCGAGAATCGCGTCGGCGCAGGCGGGACGATTGGCAGTCAGGCCATCTCATCCGCGGCACCGGACGGCTACACCCTGGGCGCGCCGCTGCTCTCGTCGCTGTCGCTGGCGTCAGCAATCAATCCATCAGTGCAATACGACCCGTCGCGGGGGTTCACGCATATCGCGTACATTGCGGGGGCTCCCGTCGTGCTTACGTCGAGCCTAAAGACCAATGTCAAGACGCTGCCTGAATTCGTGCGTTACGCCCAGGCTAATCGCTTTACCTACGCCACCGCCGGGGTTGGCACGGACGGTCACTTGGCCGGAGAATTGATCGCAGAAAATCTCAAGCTTGCGAGCGATCACGTCTCCTACAAGAGCGCCGCGCAAGGCATGAGCGATATCGTCGCTGGCCACGTGTCCTTTGCGACCTTCAATTTTGGATCGTCGACCGCCTTTCTGCGCAGCAGTCAGGTCAATGGCGTCGCCGTCACGAGCCGCCAGCGCCTGCCCGATTATCCGAACCTGCCTACATTCAGCGAACTGGGTTATCCCAACGTTGTGATGACGACTTGGTATCTGCTTTCGGGTCCACCGAATTTGCCGGCAGACATTGTCGACAAGCTCAATCGGGAGGTTCGAAAATTCGTCGCAACGCCCGAGATGCAGCAGCGTTTTCGCCGCGATGGCTTGGTGTCCGAGGATATGTCGCCGGCTGAATTGAAGGCGTACGTTGCTTCGGAAAACACCCGCTGGAAGCCCCTCATCGAGAGCGTTAGGGCTCGATTGAAATAGTCAGGTCATCTTTTGGGCCAGTCTAGTGTCAGCCCTTCGCGTGACGCGAACAACGCCATGACCAGATCGCGCCTGCCGCGAAATCGGCGAACGTTTACAAAAGACACTTGCCGTCAATCCAGCGGCTGCATCTTCCGTCCTGCCCGCATCGCCCAGTTCTCCCATGCCCGGTTGAGCGTGTAGTCGCTGGTGCGTGCGATGACCGCGTCGACCTCGCCTTTGTAAAGGTACTTGATCTTTCCCATCGTCATCGACTGCATCTGCAGTTTGGCATTCAGCTCCAGATAGTTCGAGATGAACACCGCGTGGCGGATCGAGGTGCCGGCCACCACTGCGCCGTGGCCGCGCATCAGCGCGGTGCTGCCCTTGCCAAGACGCTTGGCGAGATCGCGGCCCATCGCCATCGAGTTCACCAGGAGGACGGTGTCGCCGAACTTGTCGTGCGAGTCCCACAGCGGCACGTCGTGGCCGATCGATGCACACATGTGCAGGAGCGGCTTGAGCTTGGTGTTGGTGATGCCGAACGGAATGGTGCTCGGCGAATGGTTGTGCACCACCGACATGACTTCAGGCCGCATTTCGTAGATCGCGCCGTGGATGAATCGCTCCGTGTAGGGCGCGTGTGTGGACTTGGCCTTCTTCGGATCGAGCGGTGTGCCGTCGAGCATGAACTCCATGATGTCGGAGGGCTCGATGCGCTCCGGCGCCCGCGCGCGCGACAGCAGGTAGCGGTCCTTGTGCTTGGGATGCCTTACGCTGACGTGGCCGAACGAATCGACGATGCCTTCGTTGGCGAGGATGCGGTTGGCGGTGACAAGCTCGTCGATCAGGTCGAATTTTCTGGCCATAGGGCTCCTCCAGGTGGAATGGTCAATGTCCCGTCGCCAATGCGGCGAGGCGTTGTGGATCGTCGGGCGCGCTGTTGCCCCGCCAGACGATGTGCATGTCCGGGCGCAGCAGGATCAGGTCGCGGCCATAAATGTCTCGGGCCGCGGCGTCCGGCACGTCCAGCACCGCGAACGGCGCACCAAGTGCTGCGAAGGCTTCGGTCAATCGGGTGGTGTCCGCCTTGGTTCCGCCGAGACGAAGCAGCGTGTAGCCGTCTCCAATTCGGTCCTGCATAGCAGTGCCGTCGTCGAGCCAGACGTGGGGCAGGCGGACGCCCGGGAACGTCGACGGCTTGTATTCGATAAAGTCGTAGGGCGGTGGCCCCTCGGGCTCGGACGCAATCAGCGGGGAAGCGTAGAAGTAGCCGAGTTCGGCGCCGATCATCTCGTTGGACTTGCGCTGCTCGACGTCCGCCAATGCGATCAGCCGCGCGCGCTCCGCGGCGCTCTCCGGCGCGCTGTAGTTGATCCCGGCCCTGATCTCGGAACGCCATTTGCGGCGGCCCTGGGAGGCGAATCGCGAGGCCGCAACGTTGTTCCGGCCAACCGGCCGCCGCTCGCCCTCATAGGACTGCAGCAAGCCCGGCCCGCCCCAGCCTTGCAGCGTCGCGGCCAGCTTCCACGACAGATCGACGGCGTCACCCACCCCCGAGTTCATGCCGAGCCCGCCGGTTGGGATCACCAGATGCACGGCGTCGCCGGCCAGGAACACGCGTCCGTCGGTGAAGCGGTCGGCCAGCAGCAGGTTCTGCCGCCATTCGCCGACCCATTGCATTTCATACTTGAGCCGCATGGCGATGGTCTTCTCGAACATCGCCGCCATGTCCTCGTCCTTCTCGACGACCGAATGCAGCGTGAAGTGTCGGGTGTCGTCCTGCAGGATGAGCTGAGTCGCCTGCGTGTCGACCACGTGATAGTGGCGACCCTTGCCGATCGGGATGCGTTCGAACAACTCATCGCAGCGCAACAGCGCCTGCCGCAGCTGCAGGATGTTGCCCTCGCCCTGCAGCGCGATGCCGAGCTGTTTACGCACGGTGCTGGCGCCGCCATCGCACCCGATCAGGTACTGCGCGGTGATCGTTTCGATCTTGCCGCTCTCATTCCTGATCTCGGCGGCGACGCCCTGTGCGTCCTGCGTGAACGAGATGAATTCGCAACCGTAGCGCACCGTCACGTTCGGGTCGGCGTCGGCGACCGACTTGAGCAGCGGCTCGACAGTGTATTGCGAAATGAGCTGATAGGGCTCCAGCGGCAGTGTGCCGTCGTTTCGCGAGGCGATCTCGCGTTTTGCCTGCTCCACCGATGGATAAGGCAGGTGCAGCAGTGGCGGCTCGACCAGGGAGGTGACGATGAACACATCCATCGGCACGTCGGCCGGCAGACCTGCGCTCCGGATACGGTCCGCGAGGCCCATGCGCCGGAAGATTTCCATGGTTCGGGCGTTGCAGCGCTCCATCTTGGGCAGCCGCTGCGGCGCCGCCTTGCGCTCGATCAGCGTGCAGCGAATGCCTCGGCGGCCGAGGTCGACTGCCAGCGTCAAGCCGACGGGCCCCGCGCCGACAATGAGAACCTGGGTATCCATTGGGGCTGGCACTCTCGGGCGGCGGCGAACCGCGCTATTCTGGGAATCGGGCGAGGGATAGCACAATGCCGCGTAGCCGAGGGAGGGTGGTGTTGCGCGGCCGGGCGGTCGAATGGTCCGCAATTCGCACAAGCCAGGCGGAGCCTTGACCACGATGGAATGGGTCCGCCGATTCTGGCGCGGAGATGTCCCACTTGCCCGGGCGTTCTGGGAGTACGCCGTGGGCTACGGCACCGTGGCGCATGTTGCGACCACAGGGCTCGCCTACGGTACGTATGTTGCGGGCGTCCCGCTGTGGCTTGCGGCCGTGGTGTTTTTCCTCGCCGCGCCCTACACGCTGCTGGCATCGGTTGGCGTTTGGCGCAGCGCGGGTCGCTATCGGGGGCCTGCCAAGTGGACGCTGGCCGCGCGGGTCGGCGTTCTGGCATGGGCGGTCGTGGTGACTTTGCTGTGAGGCATCAGGCAGCGCGCAGGGCGGGCATGACATGCCGCCCAAACAGTTCGACCGAGTGCTGCATTTCCGCAAGCGACAAGTCGCCGAACGCCATCTGACCGACCACGTAGTTGGCGCCGCAACCCGCCAGTTGCGGTTTGAGGAACGCCGTGATCGTTTCCGGCGCGCCCGCGATGCCCTGGCCCTGCGCAACCAGGGCGTCAAAACTTTTGGCATTCAGGCTCGAATTTGGCTTGGTGCCATGCATCTTGTGCAAATGCAGGAAGCTTGCGCGCCAGCGAAGATACGCGCGCCGCGCGATCGTCATTGCCTCGTCATCGGTGTTGGCGACGACAATGAACCGCACCATGCCCATCTTGGGTAGCGGCGTCTGCGCGCCCTGTACTTCGCGCCACACATCGCGGTAGCGCGCCATGGTGGCGCGCGTCACCGCCGGCATGTCGTTGTTGACGATGTGCAGGCCCTTGCGCGCGGCTCGTTCGGCGCTGTCGGGCGAATGCGCGCCATACCACAGCGGCGGGTGCGGCCTCTGCAGCGGCTCGAGCTCCAGCGGCACATTGTCGAATGTGTCGCGCGCGCCTCTGAACGAGACATGCTTCGATGCGAAGGCCTGGAGGATCAGCTCTAGCCGCTCGGCATAGATTTCCTGGCGCTGCTCCGCGTTCTCGCCGTAGTAAGAAATCTCGTAGCTTACCGAGCCCCGGCCGAATCCGATCTCCAACCGCCCGCCACTCAAGTGATCGAGCATGCAGATTTCCTCGATCATGCGCAGCGGATGATGAATGGGTAGCGCATAGACGAGGGTGCCAAAACGCAGCCGCGTGGTGCGCTGCGCGATCGCCGAAAGGAACACACTGGGCGAGGGGGCCAATCCGAGCGGCGTGAAATGATGCTCGGCGACATGGTAGGCGAAGAAGCCGGCGCGATCGAATGCTTCGATGACCTTGAGCCGTTCCTCGTAGTAGTCAGCGAGCGGCAGATCGTTGCGGTCGAGATGGTCGAAGATGCCGAATTCGAGGGTCATTCCTGCCACTCGATGTGAGCTCTGATGGCCTTGCGCGCCTCATCGACCCAGCCGTGCGGCTTCGCCTTCTCGATCATTGCGGACAGGTTCTGCTGCCAGGCCCGGTCGTTCGCCACCCCGTCAAAGCCGCGCAACGCGGCTTCGGAAACCCAGGAGATCTTGTCGTCGGGCAACTCGGCAATGCCCGCGAGCGCCTTGCGAACTTCGTCCAGCTTGGATGCATCGCCGATCACAACGAGCTTGAAGGCTCGGAAGTTGTCGCGATCCTCGAGCGTGACAGACGGGCGGCCGGCGTCGGCTTTGATGAACATGGTGCCGCCTACTGAAATGGCTTTTCGCCGTTCGCGGTCGGCACGTCGAAGCCGTTCAGCACGGTCGAAATCATGCTGTAGAGCCCCGCGGTGGCGATCAGCTCGATGGTGGTGTCGAGGCCGAACCGCTCGATCAGGCGGTCGTAGGTCGGCTGGCTCAGCACCTTGCCGGCCAACAGTTCGGCGACGGCGTCATAGGCCAGCAGTTCTTCGGGTTTCGCGGCGGTGGGCCGCTGCCGCGCCTTGATCGCCTCGATGGCTTCGTTGGGCAGGCCAAGGTCGCGGGCAATCGGTTCATGCACCGCCCAGGCGTATTGCGCCGACCAGTGCCGGGTGACGGTCAGCACGACGAGTTCGTAGATGCGCTTGTCGAGCTTGCCGTTGGCGCGAAGCGCATCGACCACGCCGCTGGCCGCCGTGGCCAGATCGGGGTTGCGCAGCATCACGGCAAACGGGCCGCCCAGCTTGGGCCTGTTCCCTTTGATTCTATCGTGGACCGCCCGCTGCTGGGGCGAAAGCTGCTCTACGGGAAGTGGATCGAGGCGGGCCAAGGGGTTCTCCGAGTGTCTATTTGAGCGGCTTGTCGCCGTTGGGCGTCGGGACGTCGAAACTCTTCAAGAATATCCCGACCATGGCGTAATAGCCCACCGTGCTGACAAGATCGACCGTGCCTTCGATGCCGAACCGTTCGATGGCGCGGTCGTAGGTCAGCTGGCTCAGCTCCTGGGTGCGCATCAACTCGGACGCGACGTCGTAAACCACGCGCTCGTCGTCGCGGTTGAAATCCGGTGGGTGTCTGTCGCGGATGGCCGCGATCACGTCGGGTGACACGCCGGCTGCCTCAGCGGCGGAGGCGTGCGACGACCACGCGTATTGCACCGTGAAGGCGCGACAAACCGTGATGACGGCAAGCTCGAACAGCCGCCGGTCGAGCACCTTGCTGTCGCGCAGCGCAATGCCGAACGCATTGGCGTGCTTGGCCAGCCTCGGATTGCGCAGCCAGATTGTGAACGGCCCGCGCACATTCTTGCGGGCGCCGGAAATCTCGGCGGCAACGCGTTCCTGCTCGGGTGTCAGCGCTGCGGGATCGAGCGGCGGGACGCGAGACATCTGCTACACATTCACCGGCGCGAGGGTCGGGCGGCCACGAACAAGGTCGGCCGCCTTCTCGGCGATCATCATCACAGGCGCGTTGATGTTGCCGCTGACGAGATCGGGCATCACCGAGGCGTCGACGATGCGAAGCCGCTCCACGCCAAACACCTTGCAGTCCGGGTCTACCACCGCCATGGCGTCACCGGCGTGGCCCATCTTGCAGGTGCCCATCGGGTGATGCAGCGTGATTGCCGTGTCGCGAATGTGAGCGTCGATGGCGGCATCCGACGATGATCCGGGCGCGACTTCCTTGGCGACGAACGAAGCGAGG
>SXGR01060024.1_pt1 | contig 11006 bp, 11 predicted proteins | sample 3174711 | NCBI WGS metagenome assembly SXGR01 (sample SAMN11356860, study PRJNA531348) | freshwater metagenome | isolation source: freshwater sample F1-60 | place: China: Fuxian Lake, Yuxi | collected 2017-12-25 | reverse complement strand
CGAGCCCACCAGCGGCAATACTGGCATTGCATTGGCGATGGCAGCAGCCATGCGTGGATTCAAGATGATTCTGCTGATGCCGGAAAATCTTAGTCTTGAACGTCGTCAGACCATGGCCGCTTATGGCGCCGAGATTATTCTGACGCCAAAGACGGGCGGAATGGAATATGCTCGGGATCTCGCAGAGCAAATGCAAAAGGAAGGTAAGGGCATTATTCTCGATCAGTTTGCCAATCCCGATAATCCTCGGGCGCATTACGAAGGCACTGCACCGGAGATCTGGCGCGACACAGAAGGCCGTGTGACTCATTTTGTCAGTGCGATGGGAACGACCGGCACCATCATGGGTGTCTCGAAGTTTCTGAAAGAAAAAAATCCTGACGTCCGTATTATTGGTGCGCACCCTGAAGAAGGCTCGCAAATCCCCGGTATTCGCAAGTGGCCTGAGGCTTATTTGCCAAAAATCTACGATCGCACTCGGGTCGATCAGGTTGAAAACGTCAGTCAGGCAGCAGCAGAACAGATGGCACGCCGAATGGCCGTGGAAGAGGGTATTTTTGCCGGCATTTCAGCGGCGGGTGCCTGCGAAGTTGCGCTTCGCATTTCCCAGACCACTGAAAATGCCGTTATCGTTTTTATTGTTTGTGACCGCGGTGATCGATATCTGTCAACAGGGGTATTTCCGGCGTAGCGACTGCGAAAGATCAACCGCATCAATTCAATCAGTGCACAATTTGGCACAAATGCTGATGCGGTTGGTAGAGGTACAGGTACAGGTAGAACAACGCCTTCACAGGCTATAACAAAAAGCTGCTCGCCTCGTTGACCTCTTGCGAGGCGAGCACTGGCTTATAAGCTAGTGCTCGCGTGGTCGTGCAGAATGCTGTTCGAAATCCTCGCCGCACCCTTGCCTGACGTCGTTACAGTCCTCGGCGGTGCGCCTAGTCAGCGACATTTTGTTACAGCCTGGCCGGATCGGGAGCTCGATGATTACGCGTTATGTTTGGGTTTGAATTGTTTGTCACTGATACGGAATTTCTCTCTCCGGTCACCCATCAGAACCCGTAATTCCCGAATGGTCAGATTACTGATTTCATGCATACGGATCAGCAGAGACGCGCCTACCGGCAATCGACGATGTCTGATCTTGCTGATCACCGGTGGCGCAACCTCCAGAGCACGCGACAACGCTGCATCAATTTTCAGGTTCAGCTTCTCAATTAGCGAATCGAGCAAATTATTTGGATCATAAGCCACCTGATCGGAGAGTCGATTGCTGTCTTGATTTTCAAACTGTGTTGTCATTTGAGTAGACATTACCTAAAACTGATGGTGAATGAAACGCGCCGGTTGGTAACATCAAGACATACTGCCGTCTCCCAATGTTCCCTCTCAACCCTTGCAACCGATATGTGTCATTTCCTTGAGAAACTCGCACAAAATTTCACTGGTGGGATTGGTACCGTCTTGCTCTTTGATCGTACGGTATCCGGCGTCCTTAGCCTACCAGCGATTGCGTTACCTATTATGCAATTGCTTCCTGAGTGACAATAAATTTCAGAAAGAACTGATAAAAACGTCAAATTTTCCTAAAGCTTCACGCCCTGCAAATTTATTGCTCTGGTTGTGACATTGGGGTCTCGCGATACTTGGCGTTATCAGTGTTCAACGAAAAACACCGATAATCGACCTAAAATTCGTCCACAAAGTCCTAATGCCTAGTTATCAATCAATTTCTAGATTACAAGTTTATTGTAGTTAACATAAAAATGTTTCGTTTTGAGAATCCACAAGTCGGCAAGGCAATTTTATTTCTCATTCAAGAAACGCATTCTTTTATCAGATGAATTTTTTGTGGCAAAGTTTTGGTAATTTAGTGCGGTCATGATTACTCGCAAATAACCGATGCAGTTTTATTCAACAGCAGAGAAAAAATCGGTGATCGTTCAGCTTGTCAAAAAAGAGAAGCATCGCCATCGATGACTGCTGGGTAAATCAAAAAGAAGCATGCATAGAAGCTTTAAAAAAGTCGCTAGCGTCGTGGCACTGTCTTGCCGCCCCTCCGTACTGGCCACGACGTTGCGTCTTGATAATGGCTTTTTTTAAATGCTTCTTAGTAGCGAAAATTTACCGACTTAATTTAGCCAAATCATGAATGCGCTGGTTCAACGCATCCCAACCAGTAATGCCCAAATCACAAAAGGTGTCCAGATTTTTTTCAACCAGTTGTGCGGTGTCTGGCAATGCAGTCAGTGCTGCATCGATACTAGATTCCCGTAACAAATGCAGCATAGGTAGGGGGGAGCGGTTAGTGCAATTGGTAATGTCATCAGCAGACGTGCCAATAAATCGATATTCGGGATGAAAGCTTGCAATCTGAAGAACTCCTTCAAGGTCACTTTCTGTAAGAAAGTCTGTCGTCCATCCGATAAATGCGTTGTATTCCTCAAAATTTTGCAGTACGAGAGGGTGGATAAGAAATGCCGTGTCAATGTCTGTGGGATCAGCGCTTAATAATGCATCAATCGCCGGGATCAAGTCTTCCATCAGCGCGGTCTCATTCTCTGCGCGACTCACGTAGAAGGCAATCTGATTATTGCGATGGACCGACTCTGCAAATGGACATAAATTTAATCCAATGACGGCCTTTTCGACCCATGCTCGTGTCAAAGCAATGATCTGATCATCAGCCATGTCATTTTTTGATCCTGCCGGATTGGGCGGGTAAGAAATCACAGGCGCTGACGTTGTTGTTGAACTGCCTTGCCAAGTTCGATTACGGTCATAGCGTAAAAAAAGCTGCGATTATACTGAGCGATTGCAAAAAAATTTGTCGTACCTAACCAGTAGAGCGTTGGCCGCTCACCGTCTTGTAAATCCACCAAGCCATAACCGATTGAGTCAGGAATACGATCGTTGATTGATATACCGGTATATTCCAATTCCTGACGGGTAAATTTCGCCTCGAGACTTTGACCTATCATGTTGGGCCAGGTGACATCAGTTTCATTAGACACTTTGACTGGGAAAACCAGTGGTTGATCTGATTGCCAACCATGGTGTGACAGAAAGCTTGCGATACTGCCGATGGCATCGGCGGGTGAACTTCGAAGATCGATTTTGCCATCCCCGTCAAAGTCCACCGCGAAACGGCGTATGCTACCTGGCATGAATTGGGGTAAGCCGATTGCGCCTGCAAAAGATCCATAAAAACTCAGCGGATCCCTATTATTTTCTCGAGCCAGAAGAAACAACTGCTTGAGCTCATCACGGAAATATTGCATGCGAGCTTCGCGATTGGTGGTCGGTGGGTATGCAAAAGCCAGTGTTGCAAGGGCATCTACAACGCGTACATCACCGGTTATCTTTCCGTACATCGTTTCCACACCCAGAATGCCGACGATGATCGCTGCGGGCACTCCAAATTCTGTCTCCGCACGTGTCAGTGCGGCCTCATATTTTTTCCAGAATGTCACCCCCGCTTGGAGGCGGATGGGTTCGATGAAGCGCTCGCGGTAAGCAGTCCAGTTTTTCAGTTTGCTGGGTGGCGGTGGATTGATCAACCGAACTACACTCTCGAGATGGTGCAATTTCGAAAATTGCGCCTTGAGCGTATCGCGCTGTAAGCCGTGCTGGTCGCTCAGGTCGTCAATCAGCTCAGCCACGCCACGCCATTGCGTAAAGTTGGTAAATTCTGGTTCATCAGCCGCCTTCGATGCTTGGATGGGCTTGGATTTTTGCGTTCTGCTCGGTTTCGCTGCGTCAGTATGCAGCGGCATCACCAGAATCAGCAGCGCAACGAGTGGAAAAAGGCAAGAAGACAAGCAGAGATTTTTCATTGACGGGCAGTTTCGAGGCATCAAAAAGGTAGGTCCAAGTATAGTCGATCAGGGGCCGTCGATCGGTGATGCCAAGGTTCGTCGTGCGTAATAAAGCGCTACCGGTTCAACACTGCAGTAGGCCCAGCCCATGCCCACGGTCTATTTCTCACATTCAGATTGCCTGTTGCATGAAATGGGCGAATGGCACCCCGAGTCGCCGCAGCGCTTGCGTGCTATCGAGGATCAGCTCATTGCCAGTGGCTTGTCCGGGCTTATTGCACGCCGTGATGCGCCGCTTGCCTCCATCGATGACATTCGGCGCGTGCATTCGGAGGCCGTAGTGGAGAGGATACGGACCCATCTGCCCGGCCAAGGCAATACAGGCTACTTTGCGCTCGACGCAGACACGCTGATCAATTCATACAGCTGGCAATCAGCCTTGCGAGCTGTTGGTACAGCAGTCGCCGCAACCGATGCTGTCATCTCGGGGGAATTCAACAGCGCTTTTTGCGCCGTTCGGCCGCCCGGCCACCACGCTACGCCGGCTACCTCCATGGGATTTTGCCTATTCAATAATATTGCGATTGCGATCCGTCACGCATTGGAGGTGCATGATCTCTCACGCGTAGCGGTAGTCGATTTCGATGTCCATTACGGGAACCGGACAGAGGCAGCTTTTCTCAATGACCCGCGCGTGCTGATGGTCAGTTTTTTCCAGTCACCCTTGTATCCTTACAGCGGCAACTATCCCAGCAGTGATCGTCCCTCGCATCTGGTGAATATTCCTGTGCCCGCCTACACGCGGGGTGATCGTATACGTGAGCTGATCCAGGAGAATTGGCTTCCAGCCTTGCATGCACATTGACCGCAAATGATAATTATCTCCGCCGGCTTCGATGCACATCGCGAAGATGCAATCGCCTCGATGGGGCTGATCGAAACCGACTATGCATGGATCACTCAGCAATTGGTTGCGTTGGCAGCGCAGTACGCGCAGGGTCGAATCGCCAGCTATCTCGAAGGTGGCTACCATTTATCTGCACTGGGCCGTAGTGTTATCGCCCTTGTGAAGGTACTTGCTGGTTTGACCTATGGTCGTGTCGGATAAGGCTGTCAGTCTTTTCTTTTAACCATGTTTGTCTCAGAAATCATTGTCAGGGAGGTGCTGGTTCAATAAAACTGGAGGCTTTTTCAGTGTCTCTCCAATTTATGCTTCACTGATATCTAAAAATAATAGTCAGTTAGCTATTACCTCTCTTTTTATCCATCGCTGCACGGTTGTATTTTTCAGCCAATATGTCCGTTGAATTTTTAGAAAGCTCCAACGTAGCGAAAAAATAAAAACCGTCAGCTTCGATATCCAATCCCTTTTTTCAATCAGATAGTTATTCAATTTCTTGTATTTATTTTTCAACGCATAATAAAAAACTGTTTATCCTTCATCATTTTGTGCGCTGATATCTGCGCCTCATCCAATGAGCATCATGGTGAGTTTGGTATTCTTTCTCTGTGTTACCAGCATGAGTGGTGTAACACCAAAATCATCGGGTTTATCAATGTCGGAGATTTGGACTGATACAACGCAATGTAATACCAGGATCATCGCGGTTTCCTGATGAGATAGGATAATTGCTGTTTGCAGGAGAAATGATAAATCGTTGGCTTGTATGTTTTTTTGGAATCGGTTGCAAGTAGTAACTTAAGGATCAAAGAACGGCCATTAAAGACAGCCTGTTCGAGAAGGTGGTTTCCTTTTGAATTCAGGATATCCGGGTTCGCTCCAGCCTCCAACAATCTCTTTACGATCCTACTGTTATTTCTTTTGATTGCAATTTCTAGTGGAGTCAAGTCACGCTTATTTTTCTGATCCAGCAGATTTGCTATCGATGCGCTCTACTTGTTAACAGGATTCATTGGACATTTTTTGAGGACTTCCGGTTCTCGAAGTGGTTCTATCATCTCTGTGCTGTTCTGACGTCAGGCGAGATGAAAGATTGAATTCAAATCGCTATTTTTTATGTCAATATCAGAAACGTTATTTATCAGTAGTTCGACGAGTTTCTTGTTTTTTGATTTTATCGCCGCCATCAATGCAGTTTTTTTCCTGACTCTGAAACAGAGAATTCGGGAGATTCCAAAACACGCTTGGCTATTTTCGCATTGCCATCCTCACAGGCAGCGATCAAGAATCGTGTTGAACGTGCTTGGCCGATTGGATCTGGAAACAGATTATGCTCTTTGCAAAATAAAAACTTTTGCTCTGAGTCATTATGCGATAGCAGTTCAACTAAAAAAAGCGGCACACGCCAATTCTCGTAGAATTTCAACCATGGGACACGATTGGGAACAATGTGAAACATAATTTTTTTTTTCGCATCGTCACTCATTTTTTCAAGCGTTCGATATTTCGGATCATGAATCTCTATGATTTCTTGAAGTTGAGTCATGGACCGATGGCAGGATGAGTATTCAATCAATATTTTTGGATTTTCATGGCCTCTCCATACCCTATAATTAGTAGATTGAGTAGTAGTGGTCGTCATCGTGACTTGAGTTGCAGTCAGCACGTGAGTTTTGTGGCTGCCTTGAACCACCATTGACATTTTTTATGTCGCATAATGTTGCATATGCTGCCAAATCTTTTCTGGATTAGGCATTCCGCCGTCGATTTTTTTGTGGGTAGTCACAAAACGCAATACATTTTTTTCTTGAAGAATTCCTTCTTTTGATGCGATTGTGCTTGCTTCGGACCAGTTAATCATATGGCCATCCGCATTCGTCATACCTTGTGCATAGTAGCCCGTATTGCATCCAAGATTATGAAAGCTGGTTTTTTCATTTTCGTGAAAAGCGAAGATTAGATTCAATACCTTTGATTGAAAAAAATAAATTTTCTTCGCCTGCGTAGGTATGAAAATTCATGAAGATAATGGTGTCGCTGCTAATCTCACTGGATTTTATTTTTTCTCGCAATGCATCTAGAAATTTTTATGTTTTTGGCATTGTTGAATTATTTTCGCATTATGAAAATCCTATTTTTGCTTTTCTTTAGTCCGTCTACAGAAAAATAATCGATTAATTGATTAATTCGTTATTTTTTTGTCTTATTCAGGTCGTCATAAAAAAAATGGGATGAGATGATTTTCTGACCGAATCTGTTTCTTGAAAATCATTTATTTTGCTAATCTCTTTAACAGACGGTAGCGAGTCTTCATTAAGTCTGTTTGGAATAGATTCATATTTTCCTCGTTGATTCAAGTAATTGATTTGATTGATCGGTCATCAAAAAATTTCTTCTATGAACTTAAGTGTTCAAATGATTTATAAAGTTTTTATAGTTCCATATTTTTCAAAAAATTTTGTAGTCGATGATCGCGCCAACACAACTATCGCTGGTTCAATCGGTTTGAAAAATTTCAAGGAAGGTAAGGTGACTTGCACAATGCCCTCGCGCGCGAGGGGATGGATTGATATCCCGAACGAGGCATAAGTTGTCTATACCCGCCTGTAGTGTGGTTTCCTGGGGTGGTCGGGGCTGCTGATATCGTTGATTAATGTCTTGCTGTTATGCCAAGACTATGGGCGGATGGGAAGTGGTGCACGTTTGTTTCCGGCTTGGAGATGGTGTGGCCAGCTGGGAGCAAGGCTGCGATGGCCGGATACGGTGTGTTGCCCGGTTAGAATATGAGCTTCCATAAGCTTTCGCCGTTAAGCCATGTCCATTCAGTGGTTCCCGGGTCATATGAACGCCGCGCGTAAGAAAGCCGCGGAGTCCATGGAAAAAGTCGACCTCGTTATTGAGGTGCTGGACGCTCGGGTGCCGCAGGCCAGCAGCAATCCCATGATCGAGTCGCTGCGCCGAGCTCGCCAGCGTCCTTGCCTGAAGTTACTGAACAAGAGCGACTTGGCTGATCCGGATGCAACCCGCGAATGGCTCTTGCATTATGCGGAGCAGCCGCAGGTGCATGCAGTAGCGATTTCATGCCGCAAGCCAGCTGAAATCACGAAAATCCCTGCGCTGGCCCTGAAGCTGGCGCCGCACCGCGGTACCAATTTGAAGCCACTGCGCGTGATGATCATGGGTATTCCCAACGTCGGCAAATCGACGCTGATGAATGCGCTGCTCAAGAAACGAGTCGCCAAGGTGGGTGATGAGCCGGCGGTGACCAAATCTCAGCAGCGTCTTTATCTGGGCAATAATATCGTACTGATCGATACGCCTGGACTGATGTGGCCAAAGATTGAGCATCCCACCGATGGGCTGATGCTTGCGGCCAGCCATGCGATCGGCGTGAATGCCATCATTGAAGAGGAGATCGCGACATTTCTGGCAGGCCTGCTGCTCGAGCGTTATTCGGCGCTCCTCGTGGCGCGCTATGGCGTCGCACTGGAGAATCTCGATGCAGTTGGTGTGATCGAGCATATTGCGGTGCGTCGAACCTACAGGCTGAAAGGGGGCGCCCCCGACTTTGAAAAAGCAGCGCACACCCTGTTGCAAGATTACCGCAGCGGCGCGCTCGGGCGCATTAGTCTGGAAACGCCCACCAACCGGATCGCTCTGCTGGCAAGCTATCAGCCGCCACCCTCACTGGCCGAGCCACAGGAAGTCCACGTTGACGACGAATCAGATTAAAAAAACAGATGGGAGACATGATGACGCAAAACGCAAGCCACCCTGATACCCCTTACGTCCTGCATGAGCGCGATGGCGGTATCGTCAAACTCAGCCTCAATCGCGGCGATAAACTCAACCCCTTGTCCGAGGAAATGCTTGCCGTCCTGCAGACCGAACTGGATGCGATTGCCAAGGATGCCACCGCAAGGGTAGTCATACTGGCTGCCAAAGGCAAAGCCTTTTGTGCTGGCCATGATCTCAAGCAGATGCGCACGGCGCCTTCAGCCGCGTATTACAAAAAGCTGTTTGATCAGTGCAGCAAAATGATGCTAAGTATTCACCAGATGCCGCAGCCTGTCATCGCGCGTGTGCATGGCACAGCGGCCGCCGCTGGTTGTCAGTTAGTGGCAATGTGTGATCTTGCAGTGGCATCGCACGAAGCAAAATTTGCTGTCTCTGGTATTAACTACGGTTTGTTCTGCTCCACGCCCTCCGTCGGACTATCGCGCAATATGGGCCGTAAGCAAGCGATGGAAATGCTGCTCACCGGCGAATTCATTGATGCGCAAGCAGCATGCGAGCGTGGACTCATCAATAGTGTTGTATCGCTGCAGGACTTGGATAAAACTATCTTTGCACTGGCCGAGAGCATCCTCGCCAAGCCAGCGGTTTCGATTGCGATGGGCAAGCAACTGTTTTACCGTCAGATTGAAATGGGAGTTTCGGCGGCCTACCAATTGGCCGGTGAAACTATGGCCTGCAACATGATGGATGAGGCTGCACTCGAGGGAGTGCAGGCCTTCATCGAAAAGCGCTCGCCAGCATGGCGCTAGCCAGCGTTTGCCCTCATATTGTTCGAATCTGGTATCCGCTGAATGTTCATTAGCCTGCTGGCGTACGTGTCTGTGCAGAGCAACCCACGTCGATCAAGCTGCGAGCTCAGCAAAGCAGATAGCCGTGCTGCATTCCTGCCGACATGTGAGGTGAGCTCTCGGTGCAGTAATAAGTAGGCCATGGCCCTCCATTATCTTTGAATTTCGTTCTGTCGATCTCTTGTGGTGATAGAAATATCAGTTGACACCCTTCGGGTATGATGACTTCCATCTGATCTCGGGATGTCGCGTTATTGAATAAATGAACTCTGACACCCCGGCTGTGTACGAAGGTGAATTGCACGTCTCGGATCGACCAGATATTGCTGCTGCTTGCATAATTTTTTTCACGTGCGGGAGTCACTGAAATGCCATGTACACATTGGAGCTGCATTCCAGCTTGCATGCAGCTCATTCGAAAATTTCCTGCGGGATTTGCGATAGACAAATTCTTGTACGCGGAGCCTTCATAACAAAATGCCGGATAGTACTCGAGGATTCGCAGTGCTTCGCAAAAAAGTTCATAAAGGGGTTCAGTGATTTTCGCCAACGTCCTAACACCGTAGTAGTGCCATATGCGTGCCGAATTATTGATGGCATTAAAGCTACCGGAATGGGAACTTGAATAATCCAGCAACGCAAGGCAATGCGCCATCTTCAGTTGTGGCGCCATCATCGATACTTTTTCTTTTACGTATTGCTTTTCGTGCGCATTTAGCATAATGCCGAGTTGGTGAAGCGTTTTTTCGCCGATAACATCGATGAGTGCCATTCGGTCTTCTGACTTCATGCTCGCCCAGCTATCTGCGAAATCACTGATCAGTGATTGGCGATGCATTGGATTGATGGCGATTTCCAGACTGACAACTGGGATACTGACGTCGTAGTTATCAAAGAATTGCCCCATCGATGATAAGTCCTCGATCAGTTGCCACGCCTGTGCGCGAAGCTTTGCCTGAGGTGAGTTATCTGGCATCGTGACATCACCGACCGATTCATAGGCCATCATCGTTTCTTCGTAGATGGATTGCCGGTATTGAACATCGATAGCCGTGGTCTGATTTTTTGATTGGCCACTGATTCTTACGTTTCTAAGTGCTTAAGAACAATCCATGGTGAGTTGCGCGAGTCGTGATTTTTCTGCCAACGTTTTACATAACTGCCGTGTTTGTCTGAAAATAACATTAGAAAACATGTCCCCTCCAATAGTTGGTTGGATAATTGAATTATTGTTTATCGGACAATCCGTTCAATCAAAACCATCCGAATGTACGTTAAGTGACCGATGTGAGCATTAGTTCGATGAATCGAGCGATGCAGCATTGAGCGAACACAACGCGTTTTTTGTCTGGGCGCAGAAAGTTCATTAATCGATTTTTTACGCGATTAAAAAATTCGGAAGACGGCTTGATCTGGAGTGGGAAGAGTATTTTTTCTGTCTGTGCAGACGCTGGATGTCCGCTGGAGTCTTGACTTGAGGATGTTGAGATCTTGCAGTATTTCAAGAGTCAAACCGAGAATGAATGAGCAGAAAAAATCTGCCTGAAGTCGCCATAAAAGAGCCTGTAAATAAAATTGTGTAAATGCCGACGGCCTATTAACCTCCTACAGGGGAAACCGTCATGCAAGGCACAACTATGGAACGCAGCAAACTACAGGCCCTAGCGGCCGAACTGGCCAAAGACATTAAAACCGAGG
>SXGR01316968.1_pt1 | contig 11007 bp, 3 predicted proteins | sample 3174711 | NCBI WGS metagenome assembly SXGR01 (sample SAMN11356860, study PRJNA531348) | freshwater metagenome | isolation source: freshwater sample F1-60 | place: China: Fuxian Lake, Yuxi | collected 2017-12-25 | reverse complement strand
GCAGCGCTGGCCGACCCGCAAGACGAAAGGTTGGTCGCCGAGAACGCGGTATTCGGTCTCCCGGTAAGCAGCGAGGGTCTCTGCGTCAATTAAGGTCGTATTCGTCATGTATTTATGCCCACTACCCTCGGCTCAGCCACTACCCGGCCTTGCCCCGCCGGTCCGATTCATCTTACGAAAATTTTCCCCTATCCTGCTCTTTTCTACCGACCACCCCACGGGACCCCCCGCCATGCCCTCCCCCGCCTCCGGAATCCTCACGATCCCCGAAATAGCGAAGTACCTGAAGGTCACCGAGAAGACCATCTACAAGCTCGCGAGCGCGAGGAGGATTCCAGCCTTCAAGGTGGGCGGGAGATGGCGGTTTTCGAAGACGGATATCGATGCTCGGATTACAAGACAATCTGTTGTTCATAGCACGCCGCAGCGCTAACCAAAGATTTAAGGACGGGACACACCATGGATGTCTTTAACTTCCGAGACCGTTTGATTGGCGATTACGAGTCTTTCACGCGAAGCTTTACGAGGCCGAGAGCGGGCGACATCAAGACGTACCTACAAGCGCAATACGATGCTGGCGTCTTTTGGCCCGCCCCTCTGATTCAGCTCAATCCGAGTTTCGTAAGCGGAGGAAGCGTCGAGCAGCTAGTTGAAGAGCACCTGTTACATAAAGAGTGCGCTCGGATTTTTCGCGCTGGGAAGTCGAGCGACAGTATTGGCGTCACACTGCGTCTTCACAAGCATCAAGAAGAAGCGATCCGTGCGGCTCAACGAAAAGAGAGCTACGTCCTGACCACAGGAACTGGCTCGGGAAAATCACTGAGCTACTTCATTCCGATCGTTGATCACATACTTCGCGAACGCGCAGCGGGCCAGAACAAGCCACGCGTTAGTGCAATTGTCATTTATCCGATGAATGCTCTCGCGAACAGCCAGAGAGAAGAGCTCACGCGCTTTCTCAATCTCGGATATCCCGGCGGCAAGGGGCCCGTGACCTTTGCTCGATACACTGGACAAGAAAGTAGTGAAGAGCGCGATGAAATCGCGCGAAATCCGCCTGACATCATTCTGACTAACTTCATGATGTTGGAGCTGATGATGACGCGGCAGGACGAGGTCGATAAGGCCATCGTACGCGCTGCGTCAGGGCTGAAATTTTTGGTGCTCGATGAGCTGCACACCTACCGCGGTCGCCAAGGCGCCGATGTCGCTCTACTTGTCCGTCGGGTGCGTGCGGCGCTTAATCCTGACCTGCTGTGCGTCGGCACATCGGCAACGATGGCGACTGAGGGTACGCCTGAGGAGCGAAACGGTGTCGTCGCGGGAGTAGCTAGCAAGCTCTTTGGAACGAACGTCAGCGCGAACAACGTCATCACCGAAACGCTCCAGCGCGTTACGGTCGGTGATGAAATTCCTAAAGCTGACGCATTGAAAGAGGCGCTGACCGCGGTACTGCCCGCCAGCGCGGACTTTGAAATTTTGAAAGCGCACCCACTTGCTGTTTGGGTAGAGCTTAATCTCGGGCTACGCCAAGAGGCAGGAAAGTGGGTCCGCGCTAAGCCGAGAACGGTTTTAGATGCAGCGAAAGAGCTTGCGAAGACAACCGGCATAGACAGCAAACACTGCTTGTCACAGCTTGAGAAATTTCTGTTGTTGGCTTACGCGACGAAACGCGATCCGAAGGATGATCGCAGCCGGCTTTTTGCATTCCGCCTTCACCAATTTATCTCTGGCGCGGGCGACCTCTTTGCAACACTGGAGCCCGAAAATGATCGTTATCTCGATGTGCGTGGGCAGCAGTTTCAACCCGGACACACGGACAAGCGACTGTTCAACGCGGTGTTCTGCCGAGAATGTGGGCAGGAATACTTCCCGGTTTGGGCGACGGGGTCGAAGAACAATCCTGACTCTTTTGAACCCCGAGACATCGGAGACCGAAATCGCGAGGATCAGGACGAGGATGATGGCGCGAAGTTCGGCTTTCTCATGCCGCACACCGAGCCGGAGTTCAATGCCGAGGATTTAGACAAGTACCCTGAAGACTGGGTCGACTTCGCGCGCCAAACCCCAGCAATTAAAAGTAACTACAAGCGTTATAGACCCATCGCGGTGACCGTCTCGCCGTCCGGCGCTGCCGCGGGCGATGGCCTTCCCGCTTACTTCATTCCCGGCTCATTCCGTTTTTGTCTTTGCTGCGGAGCCAGCTACGACGCCACTGTGCGCAGCGATATGTCGAAGCTTTCGACGCTCAGCTCCGAAGGCAGAAGCTCCGCGACAACCGTCTTAACCCTCGGCGCAATGCGGTACCTTCTGGAGGACGCTCACGAGCTCAAACCCGAGGCGAAGAAACTTCTCGGCTTCACCGACAACCGGCAAGACGCGTCGCTTCAGGCTGGGCACTTCAACGACTTTATCCAAATCCTCCTGCTCCGCGGCGCACTGCTCGCCGCGGTTCAAAAAGTTGGTCAGTTAACAGACGAGGTTTTGTCGCAACTCATTTACGAGATTTTGGCGCTTTCAAAACCGGAGTTCATGGCGAACCCGGAGGCTCGATTCCTCGCCGAGGATCAAGCTCGTAGAGCGCTGAAGGACATTCTCGGCTACCGGCTCTATTTCGATTTGCGCCGTGGATGGCGGATCACCAACCCAAATCTCGAGCAGCTGAATCTGCTTCAAATCGGGTATCAATCGCTTGAGGAGGTCTGCGCAGAGCAAAGTCTCTGGGAAAGCGCGCCCGCTCTTCTTGCAAAGGGAACGCCCGCCGATCGTGAGAGCGCCGCGCGGGGACTCCTCGATCACATGCGTAAGCAACTGTGCATCAAGGCGCGATATCTTGATGCGGACCAGCAAGAGCAAATCAAGCAGTCGAGCTACAGTCACCTGCGTGATCCATGGGCGCTCAGCGAATACGAGAATCTCCAGCCCTCGCGCTACCTGATCCTCGGGTCACGTCCTCAACAGATAAACCAACAGGATGAGCGCGCGGCTTATTTGTCGTACCGGTCAGCCTTCAAGCGCGTCTTGTCTAAGCCGAGCTTTTGGACGGATCAAGCGCAGGGTCATCTACCGCCGAAATTTAACGAGGAGTTCTTCAACAGCCTGATTAATTCGCTCTTGGACGCACTGACACAGGGCGGGCTCATCCAGCCGCTTGAGGCTCCGGGAAAGCGAAATGCCTATCAGGTCACCGCAGCTGCGCTCGTTTGGAAACTCGGCGAGGCCGCCGAAGGGGATGGAGAAAGCAGCAATCCGTTCTTCCGAGATCTTTATCTCAATGTTGCAAGAGCTCTACTGCAGAACAGCACGCTGCTGAAGTCGCTGGAGGCTCGCGAGCACACTGCCCAGGTTGACGCCGCGGACCGAGAGGATCGTGAGAAGCGATTCCGCGCCGCAGAGCTTCCAATCCTATTTTGTTCGCCGACAATGGAGCTCGGAGTCGATATCTCTGATCTCAATACGGTGTATCTCCGTAATGCGCCGCCGACGCCTGCGAACTACGCTCAGCGCAGCGGACGCGCCGGAAGAAGCGGACAGCCTGCGCTTGTCGTGACTTACTGCGCAGCAAAAAGCCCGCACGATCAATACTATTTTGCTGAGCCGGTACGAATGGTCGCCGGCAGCGTAACCCCACCGCTGCTCGATCTTGCCAACGAAGATTTGCTTCGAAGTCATCTTCATGCGGTCTGGCTCGCCGAGACACACCAGAAACTATCCGGCTCGGTTAGTGAACTTCTGAAGATGGACGATGTAAAGCTTCCTCTTCGGGAAGATCTCCTCACCAGCATGGATACTTCACCGCCCCGCGAGCGCGCCGATAAGGTGTTCTCCGCGGTACTTGGTATGTTGACATCAGAACTCACTCCAAGCCTTGCAACCTGGTACGTCACAGGCTGGGCCGAGCGAATGATCAAGCAGGCGTACCGCCAGTTCGACAACGCGCTCGAGCGTTGGAGAACGCTTTACAAAACGACGACGCAGCAAATGGATGCAGCACACGCCGTGCGCATGAACGCCGCAGCGACCCAGAGGGATCGCGATGAGGCCGGTCGTCGTTACTATGAGGCTCAGACACAGCAGGACTTGCTCCTGCAATCATCGAAAACGATGAACTCTGATTTTTATACTTATCGATACCTCGCCAGTCAGGGCTTCTTGCCTGGTTACAATTTCCCGCGTCTGCCCCTGATGGCGTTTGTTCCCGCTCGTAAAGAACGCGTTAGTAAAGACTCGTTCCTAACCCGTCCCAGGTTTCTCGGACTTGCTGAGTTCGGCCCGCGCAGCATCATCTATCACGAAGGCAGCCAGTATCGCGTCCGCAAAGTGCTACTGGGCGTGCGGGAACAAACTGGTGGCGAGTCCAACAGCCCGTTGTTACCGGTGCGTATGGCGCGCATGTGCCCCGTGTGTGGGTACGGCCATTTCGGCGATCAACTTCAGCTAGAGCGATGCGTGTCCTGTAGCAGCGTACTGGAGGGTGGACTTTCTCTTCCGAATCTCTACCGCATCGAGAATGTCAGTACACGCCGCGCCACACGAATCACCTCAGATGAAGAAGAGCGTGTTCGCCAAGGGTACGAGATGCTGACGACCTTACAGTTCGCTGAGGAGAACGGTGTTCCGGAGGTCGTCAAAACCCGGTTTGAGATCGAAGGGCAGGATCTCCTCACGGTTCAGTACGGTCCGGCCGCGACCGTTTGGCGACTCAATCTTGGATGGAAGCGCCGAAAGGAAAAATCGATTTACGGCTTCAACATCGATCCGACCACCGGGATCTGGGCAAAGGACTCGCAAGCACCGGAAGACGATGATGCGAGCGAAACAGGCGCCTCGGTGCAGCGAATCGTCCCGTTTGTAGAAGACCGACGGAATGTGCTCGTGCTCCATCCGGGAGCACAACTCGAAGAAGAGGCAATGGTCACGCTGCAATATATGATCAAGCGGGGAATCGAGGCCGAGTTCCAGTTGGAGGAGGCGGAACTCGCTGCAGAGCCTCTACCCCGCCGAGAGCAGCGAAATACCATCCTATTATATGAATCAGCAGAGGGTGGTGCAGGCGTACTTACCCGCCTCGCGAATGATCCATCCGCACTGCGACGGGTCGCAGAACGTGCGCTTCGTGTAGCGCACTACGCCCCAAAGAATGGCAAGTGGGTGGTCGACGAGCTGGAGGACACCGATAAGACCTGCGAGGCCGGCTGCTATCGCTGTCTGCTCTCTTACGGCAACCAAACTGATCATCGATCGATCCAACGAAAGAACGAGGTGGTACTCGACTTGTTGTGTCGTCTCACACAGGCGGAGGCACAACGCGGCACCGCGGGTCGCAGCTCGGATGAGCAATATGAAGAGCTCGATCGTCTATCTGGCAGCAGCTTGGAGAAGGCGTGGCTGGCAACCGTACGACGAGCGGGCTATCGCCTTCCCGATAAGGCGCAGTTCTCGATGAGTGACTATATGGTCCGTCCGGACTTTGGTTATAGCGGCGACTCTCCCGCTTTGATTTTCATCGATGGACCACATCACGAGTCGGACTACCAAATGCATCTCGATGAGGAAAAGAACAAACAATTACGTGACGCGGGATTTGAGGTCATTCGATTTCCGAAAGAATCCTCTGCATGGCCTGAGCTATTCGGACGTTATCCGGACGTCTTCGGTCGAGGCTCTGCGAAGTGAGCGTCAACTATCAACCGGGCAGTCTCGTTAAAGCGAGAGGGCGCGGGTGGGTGGTTCTTCCTGAATCCTCTGATGAGACGCTGCATCTGCGACCGTTAGGGGCTAGCGACGATGAATCTACCGTCGTCTATTTACCTCTCGAGCGTCAGGCGATCGAATCCGCTACCTTCCCTTCTCCGCAGCTCAGTCAAGCGGGAACGCAAGTTGCGGGACTCTTGTTACGCGATGCCATGCGTCTTGCTTTTCGTGCGGGCGCTGGCCCCTTTCGAAGCTTTGGCAATCTCGCCTTTGAGCCTCGCGCGTACCAGTTGGTACCGCTTCTCATGGCGCTCAAGATGGACACGGTACGCCTGCTCATCGCGGATGACGTCGGTATTGGTAAGACCGTTGAAGCGGGGTTGATTGTCAGAGAACTGCTCGATCGAGGTGAAATCACTCGGTTTACGGTTTTGTGCCCCCCGCACCTTTGCGAGCAATGGCAAGGCGAACTACAAAAGAAATTCAACATCGCCTCCGAGGTAGTCACGACCGGTACGGCGGCGCGTTTGGAGCGAGGATTGCCGGCCGGCACATCGCTGTTCGATACCTATCCGGTAACCATCGTCAGCCTGGACTACGTCAAGCAAGATCGTCGCGTAGACGAATTCCTCCGCGCCTGCCCTGAGCTTGTCATCGTAGACGAGGCGCACACCTGCGTGCAGGCGAGTAACAGCGCGCGACATCAACGCTACAAAGTGCTCTCTGGACTCTCTGAGAATCGAGAACGGCATATGGTATTGCTCACCGCAACACCACACAGCGGGGATGAGGATGCCTTTTATAATTTGCTCGGACTTTTGAATCGCGATTTCTCGGAACTGCGATCACTCTCCGGCGCACCAAGAGATAAATTGCGCGAACGCCTCGCGAGTCACTTCGTGCAACGGCGACGAGCCGATATCGCTGAGTGGCAAGACTCCTCAGTCTTTCCAGACCGCCTCAGCCGTGAGGCAGCCTATAAGCTTGGCGGTGAATGGGGCGTACTTTTCAACTCGGTGCTCGATTACGCACAGAAAATCGTCGAGTCCGTTAAAGACGAATCTTTAGTCCGCCAACGCATGAACTGGTGGGCTGCTCTGGCCCTGCTCCGCTGTATCAGCTCAAGCCCAGCGGCGGCAGCTGCGACGCTCCGCACCCGAATCAAAACCCTCTCTGAAGGAACCGACGAAACAAGGCTCGCTGAACTTGAGCGTGCCGGTGCAGAGACCGTTTATGACGGTGACAACGATGGCAATTTGTCGTCGGATGACAGTCAACCCGGCGGACTACTCGGCGCCGATGACTCCGCTCATCCCGATGCACCTATCCTCGATGAGTTTATCGAGCGCGCAGAGGCTCTCCGAGGCCCTGAAAAAGACGGCAAGTTGAAGGCATTAATCGTCCAACTTGAGGAGATCGTCAAAGCCGGTCATAACCCAGTCGTATTCTGTCGATACATTCCAACAGCTCACTACGTCGCCGAGTATCTGAAAGCAAAGTTTGCCAAGCCCGATTTCCCGGTGGAGGTCATCACCGGGGAACTCGCCCCAAAAGAGCGAGAGGAGAAGGTCGAGAAAATCTCCGAAACAAGTCGGCACATTTTGGTGGCCACGGACTGTTTATCGGAGGGCATCAACCTCCAGGGGGCTTTCGATGCCGTGCTTCATTACGACCTGTCGTGGAATCCGACCCGTCATGAACAACGAGAGGGTCGCGTCGACCGCTTTGGCCAAAAGTCGCCCGTCGTCAGAACCGTACTGCTTTACGGCGAAAATAATCCCGTAGATGGGGCGGTACTCCAGGTAATCCTCCGTAAAGCGGAGCGTATCCGTAAGGAACTTGGCGTCTCGGTACCCATGCCGGATAACTCTGGCAAGGTCATGCAGGCGGTGATGGAGGGCGTGCTCTTCAAGCGCGGATCGAGCGGCGGCTCCAAAACGGCAGATCTATTCGGCTTTGAGGATATCGAGGCAACGGTCAGCAAAGACTGGGAAAGCGCGCGGGAGAAGGCTGCGCAAAATCGAACGATCTTTGCGCAGCGTCGCTTGACACCCGCCGACGTGCTACCGGAGTGGAATAAAGCAATCGCATCGATGGGCAGTCAGGCGGATGTCGAGCGATTCATTCGCCGTGCAGCAGAACGTCTTCAGGCGGCCCTGCAGCCTCACCAGGGGGGCTACAAGCTCCCCGTTCATCACCTACCGAAGCCCCTGCGAGAGCGACTGGAAGCCGCAGGAATTACGGACAACACCTACCGTGTGGAATTCTTAAATCCCGCTGACCCCCGACACATACATCGGAGCCACCCGTTGGTCGCGGCCTTCGCCGACTACTTAACCGAGCGTGCGCTAGACGGAACGAGTCCTGAATTAGCCGCCCGCTGCGGCGCCGTGTTCACCCGAGATGTTCAATCGCGTACCGTAGTCGCCCTACTGCGGCTACGCTCGCAGCTCTCGATCACCTATCGACGATCGCATCGGGTAGCTCTCTCGGAAGAGGCGCTAGTCGTCGCTTTTCGCGTAGGCGCATCACCGGAGCTACTCAGCGACACGGATGCGGCCGCGCTCATGGCCGCCGAGCCTGCTCGCAATATGGACCCCGCTCGTCGTGACCGAGAGGTTGGTCAGGCGCTTGCGGAAATACCCTCGATGCAAACAGCGCTCTCGACTCTCGCGACTCAACGTGCCGAGCAGCTGCTTGAAGATCATCGTCGTGTACGCGAGGCGTCCGAGGCGCGATTCCTCAAGTACGGCGTCACCGCATGCCTCCCCGTCGATGTAATCGGGCTCTATGTGCTTCTGCCCGCGCCGAGTCTCTGATCATGAAAAAGCCTGACTTGAATCTCGACGCCCTTCGTATCGAGGGTAGTCTTCTCCCGGCGGAGTTCATCCAAAAGCTCTTGGAGCTCTCTGCCGAACACCAAGCGGCTAGCGACTACGGCGTTCCCCCGGGGCTGAATCTCAAGGACGAAATCGGCCGCTACTGGCGTATTGCCACGGCGTTATGGAGTGATTTCAACGCGCGATGCAATCGAGCTGGCGCCGATCCTGAAAAGCTAACTCAGTCCCACTGGCTAGTTCCCCTTTTTACTCGTGTACTCGGCTACGAAAACTGGACCGCCATACCAGGCGAAAATATTGGTGAGCGCCGATTCCCACTAACGCACAAGCTGGGCGTGACGCCAATTCTGCTCGCGCCAAGAACCATTGATATTGATCGAGGCGATACACGGTTCGCGCCGGAGGGACGCCGCCGGTCCGCGCATTCAACGCTTCAGGAGTATCTGAACGCCAATGAACATGCCCAATGGGGCATCGTCACCAATGGCAATGTTCTACGCATCCTTCGAGATAACCCCAGCTTGACGCGTCCGGCGTACATCGAAGCGGATCTATCTCGGATATTCACCGAAGAACGCTACGCAGACTTCGTCGCTCTGTGGCTTTTGGTTCATTCAACACGATTTGGTGATAGTGACGCGAAGCATAGCGATCAACCGCCGATTCTTGAGCGCTGGCATGGTCAGGCACAGGTCACCGGGGAGCGCGCGCTTGAGAATCTCCGCGATGGCGTGACCGACGCTCTCAGACAACTCGGAAACGGGTTTATTGCGCACCCTTCGAATACTGCTCTGCGGGCTGCCCTGAGCGAGGATCGCTTATCCACCGAGGAATATTTCAAGCAGCTGCTCCGACTGGTGTATCGGCTGATTCTCCTCTACACCGCAGAAGATCGCGGGCTGTTGCACTCACCTTCGGCGACACCAATTCAGAGGGAAATCTACGCGAAAGGCTACAGCGCAGATCTGCTACGAGAACGCGCCCTACGAGGTCGACGCGATCGACACGCAGATCTATGGCAAGGGGTGCTCGTGACAGTGCGAGGGCTTGCCACGGGCGCAACTCCTCTTGGTCTGCCGGCTCTAGGTGGCCTCTTCGCAACGGACAAGTGTCCTGACCTTGATACTGCAGAACTGCCCAACAGCGCACTGCTTGGCGCCATACGCGCGTTATGTTTTTTCCGGTCGGGCGCAGTGTTAGCTCGAATCAACTACCGAGACATGGATACCGAAGAACTCGGGAGCGTGTACGAAAGCCTTCTGGAACTTCAGCCTACGATTAACGTCGATGCGAATCCTTGGATTTTCAGCTTTGTAGGTGACGATGCGCAAGGCGATACTCGCGGCTCGGCGCGAAAGCTGACAGGTAGCTACTACACGCCAGATTCACTGGTTCAGGAGCTCATCAAGTCCGCGTTAGAACCGAAGATCGACGAAGCGCTCAAACAACCCGATCCACGATCGGCCCTGCTGTCGCTCAAAGTCGTCGATCCAGCGTCCGGATCAGGTCACTTTTTGCTCGCCGCCGCCCGTCGTATCGCGGCAGAGATTGCTCATATTGACGCTGCGAGCGATATCCCCGAGGCACAGGCCTTTAGGCTCGCGCTCCGCGAGGTCGTCGCCCGATGCATTTATGGCGTTGATTTGAATCCGCTCGCCGTTGAACTCTGCAAAACCGCTCTTTGGCTAGAAACTCTCGAGCCGGGTAAACCGCTCGGATTCCTTGACCACCATATTCGTCACGGTAACTCGCTGATCGGAATTCTGGACCCTTCCATCATGCAGGAGGGAATCCCCGACGAGGCTTATACAGCGCTGTCCGGTGACGATAAGAGGGTATGTACAGCGCTCAAGAAAAGTAACCGAGCTCAGGCCGGTGGCAGACAGGCCGGGCTCTTTGGCAACGATGCCGGAGCGGCGACGGCAAACGTGCACGCTGTGCTCGACTTGATGCCAGAAGATACCGTCGAGGCTATCGAGGTGAAGCGCGCTGCGTTTGAAAGCGCCGAAGCTGACGACAATCTGGCCAGAGAGAGACTTCGTGGAGACCTTTTTTGTGCGGCTTTTTTTGCACCTAAGACAGAACTCAATAGACTTTGTGTTCCGCTATCTGGCGATCTGAACCAGGCGGCCGACGGGCAACCCGTTCGATCCGGTGTTGCAGCACTCACGCAACGCCTTTCGGCTGAACATCATTTCTTTCACTGGCGCCTTGCGTTCCCTGAGGTCTTTGCCAAAGGCGGTTTTGATGTGGTGCTGGCAAATCCGCCGTGGGAGCGGATCAAACTTCAAGAACAAGAGTTCTTCAGCATCCGTCGACCCGATATTGCGGAAGCTCCTAACGCAGCCGCTCGAACTCGCTTGATCAACTCACTCAATAGCGACGATGCGACTCCCGCTGATCGCCGAGTCTTCCAAGCCTTCGTCAACGCGAAACGCTCCGCCGAAGCAAGCAGTCTCTTTGCGCACGACAG
>SXGR01002093.1_pt1 | contig 11007 bp, 10 predicted proteins | sample 3174711 | NCBI WGS metagenome assembly SXGR01 (sample SAMN11356860, study PRJNA531348) | freshwater metagenome | isolation source: freshwater sample F1-60 | place: China: Fuxian Lake, Yuxi | collected 2017-12-25 | reverse complement strand
GCGGGCGGGCGCCCGACAAGTCCGCTGAGAAACACTCATTCCATGCTTTGACTGTACCACCGCAGTGCTCAAATGCAAAAATCGGGCGACAATGTGGCGCATTCGCGATCTTTGCCCTCGCCGCGGATCAGTTTCCGCTCGTTCACTTGCTCTTGGCGGTGGTCGTGTGGCGGGAAATAGCGCGATCGGTCTAGGAGATATCCACTGCGAGTTTGAAAAATTAGAAAATTTTCAAATCACCGGTGTCATTGCTGCTTCAGCGCAGTCGATCGCGGTCTGAAGTGTCATTGCTGCTTCAGCGCAGTCGATCGCGGTCTGAACCAGCAATACATCAAATCCCGCAGTCATACTCCGGCATCGGATCATCAATCCACGGCTCGATGACGAGTTGGTTGCGATCGAAGTTGGCCGATGCCGCCACCGATTCCCCACCGATTCCCCCGCCGGCGGCCCCGTGCTTGGCGCGATGCGAACGCCATGCTTGCAAATCTCATTCACCCACTGGTCTATGCCCCCGGAGCCAACATGCCGCAAGATGCGCTCGATGATCTGCGCGTCATTGATGAGTGACACAATGATCAATCAAATGGGGCGCATCTCGTGATGACATTGAGGACACAACAGCGGATCGATTTTATTTAAGATGCCCTCGATCAGTATAGAGGGATAGGTAATCTGCCGTTACCAATCATATCCACATTTGATCTTTCCAAATTCTAACGGGAGCTCGATTATATGCTTCACAGTTTTTGGTATTTCACCGGATTTCAATTTTTTGCTAATTTATAATCCCAACAAACTCCCCAACTACACGAAGTTCATTCACCGTATCTGGATCAATCGTTATAGGCTTTAAATTGAAATCCATGGAATCTGGTTCGAGACAAATTTTTAGATGAGACCAAGAATCTTCTGTCTGGGATTTCTCGCTCCGATAGATTTTCACAGTGTATTGTCCGCCGTTATCGGGGTCTTGGATGTCGCGGCTTTGAACAATGACGACTTTGCCGTTTCTGGATCCACCTGAGGGTTCACGGAAGAGACACCACGAACCGTTGGGAATGCGTTTGTTCATCGACTCGCCTACTACTTGCGCGATGAAGAATCCGGGCTTGGCGGTGAAGTGGTCAGGGAGTTCGGCGTATTGGCAATCCTGCAACCATTGTTCTTTGCTGAAATCACCGGCAGCGATTTTGATGTCGAAGATAGGAACGGCATTCGGGCAGTCGACTGCTTCCTCATGCATGAGAATGCGATAAGGGTAGGCTGGAACAGTGTTAGAGATTGCGGCTTCCTCGAATACTGGGATTAGCGCACCGACTCCTTGTGTTTGCAGATAGAGATTCGTTTCGGGATCGTTGGAATAAACATAACAACCCTTCGTTCCGCGGGTCATCAGTGTGCGATAGGTATTCTTGATGATCAGATCGGCTGTTTTGCGAGCGGTTATTAGATCGGACTTGAGCAAACCTTTATAACCCTTGATCGAAGAGTCGCCTGAGGAACGTTTGGCGCCATCGGTGATGACCACGCCATTCCGAACTACGAGATCAGGACCGATGATCACTCCGACATAATCGAGTTCCAATCCTTGGCACGTGTGAATGCAACCAACTTCGCGCACGGAATCCGGTTTCACGATCCAGAGCGCTCCGTCTTCGCTTAAATTCCATTTTGCCTTGAATTCACCGTGGTCTAGTTGAATATCGAAAGCAGTTGGAGATTTTTTCGATGCCCAGTCCCAACAATAACCCGCAACCATGCGGGCTTTGTTGTTTATGCTGTTTCGTTTGTAGATGATTTCTTTGAGCTCTGTTGCGGAATCGCACACTTTGAATTCGTAGTTCGCTCCTTTCAGTGTGGTATTGGCGGTTTCACGAATTTGCAGAACCCGATCAATCCAGGCTAAGTAACCGTCTGAACCGTTGCAACGAAACTGGGATTCGAGATCGAGTTCTGTGACTTTTGCGCCCAACGATTCAGACCAAGATCGAATCTGATTTTTGTTTCCGATATCCTTCCAATGAATCCGTTGATCTTCATCAAGAAAAAAGACGGTGAATGTGGAGGCGTTGATGAGTTCCTTGATTTGGTTTTCGCCAAGATTGCTGAACAGTCCAGATTTCTCATTCAGGCGATGGGCTTCATCAACGATCAATCCTTGAAATGTATTAGCGGGTGTTTTCGTGAAAGCACCGGAACTGACGAAGAGATTGGTGATTCGGGATTTTTTGAGAGCTCCTGTAAGCTTACTCTGATAGACCTCCCGCGGCGCGCTGTTCTTCGTGACATATTTTGAAACCAGTTCGCGATTCGTCAGCTCGACGAGCAGGTTGATCGCGACCACGGTTTTCCCAGTCCCCGGACCACCGTTGACGATAAGAACGTTTTTATTATCTGGCGTGGATGACGAAGCCAAGTGGAGGGCGGTTTCGTAGACGACTTTCTGTTCATCGATCAAAAAGAACTCGCGGTTTCCCTGCATGAGCGAAGCCAGGTGATCCGCTAACCCTTTTGAGGGTCGAATTCTTCCATCTCGTATCCGATACATGGTTTGTCCATCGTCGCCATATTTGACGTGAGACTTGATGAACTCGCGGAGCTTCTTCGCATCGTCTCTAAGAAACGCGGGTGCGAGATTGGTATGCTGTGCGTAAAACGGATCGTGAATCACAGCTCCAGAGGCACAGTTGTGCAGATAGGCGCAGGGGCGAAGATGAATCGGATCACTTCGAACTGTTTCATTGAAATCCTCAATCAGCATCGCGTATGACCACGCTTGATAAGACGGATGGTTCACCTCTCGCTCGCCACTTGCGAATCGAGTGCTCACGATCGCATCCTTGTTGGTGGCGCTGGCCTCCGTCCATTGCTTCAGTTCAATAATTACTGCGGAGCGCTGACCATCATCGCGAGTGCCAGTGATGATAAAATCGACACGTTTGCTGCTTTGTGGAATGTTGAACTCGATCGCGACACCGGCGTTGTTTGGAATTCCGGCATCCTCCATAACTGTATCCATGTGCCGTAGTGAGTTTTTCCAAGAGTTAAGTTCACTGGCACCCACCTTTCCACCAAGATTTCTCTGGAAGGACTCGTGGACGATTTCCTCGATCTTGTTGGACAGGATATCCTCACGAAACTGGGTTTTGTTGGCGAGGTAGACGATCATTTTGGTTCAAGGTCTAGAGGCCGTCTGCATATCAGGACGAGAACGGACAATCGGCTCCAAGCCCGCTGCAAGATCGCGGGCGATGGCTTTGGCAGCAGCACGTTGAGTGCCGCTTCTGCACCGATGAAGTCCGGATCGTCCAGAGGCTTGACGGGGCTAGGGCGGCTTGAGGGTATGCGATAGGTGGCAGATTCTTCCATAAGCTTGTCGGGTTGACGGTTGTCGTGCGAATCCATAAGTAGCGGCGGATTATTGATAGGAATTCGCTTTTCCAGCGTCGCGGGCGAGCGCCCGACAATTGATAGGAATTCGCTTTTCCAGCGTCGCGGGCGGGCGCCCGACAAGTCCGCTGAGAAACACTTATTCCATGCTTTGACTGTACCACCGCGGTGCTTGAGTGCAAATATCGGGCGACAATATGGCGCACTCGGACATTGCCCTGGTCGCGGAGCGATTCCCGTGCGTCCCCCATCGCCTCGACGGTGGTCGTGTGGCGCAAATGAACGCAATGATTTCATGCGACATCCGCGGCGATTTGAAAAACTAGCAAATTTTCAAATCACCGGTGTCATTGCTGCTTACGCGCTGCGTATCGCACTACGAATCTGTAATCAAATCCCGCAGTCATACTCCGGCATCGGATCGTCAAGCCACGGCTCGATGACGAGTTGGTTGCGATCGAAGTTGGCCGATGCCGCCAACGATGCCGCCACCGAATCCCCCACCGGCGGCCTAGTGCTTGGCGCGATGCGAACGCCGTGATTTCAAACCTCATTCACCCAAAGGTCTACGCCCCCGGAGCCAACATGCCGCAAGATGCGTTCGATGATCTGCGAATCGTTGATGAGCGACGCAATGATCAGTCAAATGGGGCGCATCTCGTGATGACATTGAGGACACAACAGCGGATCAACTTCCCAGACTTTCATGATCAAGCTTGATGAGCTCGCGCCACGATCGTGACGGGATGCACCGCGGCTTCGGCGCGAGATGCTCGATGATTTCCACAGTTGAGTTTGCTCCCGCGCTTGCTTTGGCGCCACACCCCTGCTCTGCTGTTGTTGTGGACTCGCGCGCGGCATTCTCCTGTGCCTCCTCCGCACGCTTCCTGCGCTGACCGCGCATCTTGTTGGAATATTTCCTTTTCTGAGCTGAAATCAGATTCGGATTCACCAACAACAAAATTCGAGTCATCTTCACTCATTGTCTCACTCCTGTTGATGTTTGGGGTGCGTAGTAATAAATATCTGCTCGGATAAGTCATTGACATTTGGAGTCAGAACAACCACATGGTGAATCTGTCCTCCCAATCCAGAATCCCCGTGGGACAATGAACTTTCTGTGAATCAAGGCTCAAGGTTCACTTCCTGGACAATTTCCCTCTGCACGTCATCGCCTAAGTGAAAAGATATCAACAATCGAACTGAAACCATCAACCTAGCATCCTCTTCATTTGAACATGATCTAAAATAGTCTTTCAAAATTTTTCGGATTTCGACGGTCGAAACAGATACTTCAGGTATCACATTGGGAATGCAAATAAATTTGACTGCTAGTGGATCATTTGAGTTGAGTGCGGTCATGGCTAAATTGCGATTTATATTCAATTGTTCGAGGTACCATGAATAGTCCAATTTAATGGGAGCGATGGCGGAGATATTACGAAGCACATCGTCCTGCAATATTGTTCCCGTAAGTATGCTGTGGCTAAGCAAATTTTCATATGCTTTAAGTGCTTCATTCATGTAAAACTCCCTTCAATCTAGTATGCAGGAAACCATGATCCGATGGGAAACCAAACTTGGTAGAACATTGCCCAATCCCAAAAAGGACTGCAGAAATAACAATTAGCTGCATCAAACAATACAGATTATGAGAGTAGAAAAGCATTGGCTTTCCTTTATATGAGTTTCGTTGATATTTTCCCATTAAGTTTGGTCCTTTCCAATGAAGTTAAATAACAGTGTGTCAATGATGGTTTTACCTGCATCTGAAAGAGAATATAACTTCTCTCCATTTTCTACTTTAGTATTCAATTATTCCATCCTTTTCTATTATAGATATTATATTTTCTAAAAAAGGACTGTCTGGATTCAAATCGTTTGAACCCCCAATTGCTGGTTTGAGGTATTCCATAAGAAGTGAGTTAAGATCTTTCATTGGAATCGCCGCTTCGCAGTGGATTTGTCGGGCGCACGCCCGCAACGCTGGAAAAGCGAATTCCTTTCATCAACTGTTTTGTTCTGTCGGATCATTTTTTTCGATCGCAAATCAGACATTTTTTATCCAACCCTAGGCTTGATTTCTAAGAGGTGTTCGAAGGCTGCAAGGGGAAGAGCTCCCCAGAGTTCACTTGATTCGGTGAGTGGCTCAATCTGAAACGCTTTCCGGGAAGAACAACTCTTGTTCAAAGCGGGCATGCGTTTCGGGGAAGAAGAACCCTCGAGACAATTTTGCATTTGTTTCGGGGAAGAAAAACCCTCGAAGAAATCGGACAAGTCACTCTCGCTGATTCTGCAGATGAATCCTGTGTTCGATTGAGCAGTTCGGAACTGCGTAATGCACACAGCGTGGACCTCTGGTTCCGTCTGGTCTTGCATTTTCATCATCATGCCGCAAAAGCTGTAGATGACTGCGAATGAGGTTCCGGTATTCTCCGATGCCGACTCGAACTGCGCGATGAGTTGATTCCCGCATTCGATGAGTGCAACTGTATTCTTTCCTCCGCGGTTCTTCGTCTCAAGCGTCCTTCCCCACCAGACGCCGGTTTCGGTCAGGATATACACGAAGTCCTCGATGCCATTGCCGAGTGTACGTACCCTCGTCAAGAGGGTTGCCAACTCCGCTGAGGAGAATTGGGCGGAGATGTCGGAACGGGCAACGACACGGTCAACCTCTGAAAGCTGCCCAAAATCAGGAGCTACTGCGCCGATTGTCCCATTGAGAAACGGGTGGTGTGCGTTCGGGAGGAATGCAAATTGGACATTCTCCTCATGGTCCGAGAACCTGATGTCGCGTGTGACAATGTTTCCCTCGGTTGAGTCACCACGCTGGATTTCAATTGCTGTATACATTGTTGTTTCCTTTATTCACGATGGATTTGCTTGACATGACTTCCTTTGCTGCTATACTGTTCTTCTGCGCCTGAATACCAACCTGAATGTCTTTCAGACTATTCTGCTGCGCTGCCTATAAACTGAAACGGGAAAGTCTCCTTTGGGTCTTCCGTATAGTTTAGTTCATTCCCGTGATGAAGAATTCAAATCCGCGGGGACGATGGCGGCAGAGTCGCAATAATCCAGTTGTCCCGATCTCGCCCTCGCTTTCGACGAGAAATTTCTCTCGGATTATTCAGTCACGTTGCCGCGTCGCCCTTTCGATTTGTGGGCGGTGTGGATCAAGGTGAGGGTGCAGACCGAGCCACGCGAAAGCCCCAGCAAGGATTGTGCAACTTGGGATCTGCGCAGCGACGCCACGACGGTCGGCATTGATCGGACGACAGTCCACCGCGCCTCACCCGGTACTTGCCAAGTTCTGGTCCATGTGGATCAATGACATGGTCACCGCAGTCGGTGAAATAGTGGGCGGAGTAATAATCCTCGCACCACTGGTCAATATCGCCGATCATGCCGTAGAAACCAAGCGCATTTGGCATTTTATCGCGGGGCGGCGTCGTCTCTCCGCCGCGACACGCATACTCCCACTCGGCCTCCGTCGGAAGTCGGAACCCAAACTTTGCACAGAACGCCTGACATGTGTTCCAAGAACCGCTCACGTAATGGAAGTCGTCGCTAGGTGGGATCGGAGTTGTTCCTGCGCCCATAAGGCGTAGCCATGCCTCATACGTGACTAAGGTCTCTGCAAGGTAGAATGGCTTCGAGATCGTGACTTGGTGAGCGGGACGCTCATTCTCCTCGGCTTCATTGTCGCCATCACGCGCGCCCATCATGAATGTGCCTGGGGGCACGAGCAGCATTACAATACCAGTACCTCTATCGCGAACCTTCCAAGGTAAACCAGTCGCGACGATTCGACTATAATAGGTGCTCAGACGAGCTTCCGCCAATCGATCCCTTAACAGATGGAGTGGGAGCCGTTTTATACCGAGAGCTCTCTGCGCCACAGCTCGTTTAGTAGCAGTGAAAACAACCTGTGGAGCTGGATCCTGTAGCACAACCTCCGCCCACGTATCAAGATCAGCTGGCTGCTGGTTCGCAACGGTTGCTTCGACTTCTTTCTGACGGTTCGCAACAATTTCTTCGATTCTCTTGGGGAGATACTTTATAGGGTCGCTGTTTTCGGGACCACACCATTTTGCTGTGCCGCTAACGATGACAACATCCCCACAGATGAGTTCGTCAAAGTACTCCCGCTTCGATCGCGAGAGCATTGTCGCAATATAGTTCAGTGGCAGAGCATTTTCCTCACCCGCGGCCTGTCTAAAAAACATCGTATCGCTAGTCAAGTCCAATCCGATCTCATTCCAGCAGCCCAATTTCAAACCCATCTGATTCCATTTGTGTTCGCCAAATGCCGCGCTGATTGATTCGGGATCCTCGAAGTCGATGAGTGTCATTGTTCCGTCTGTCCTGAGGTGAAGCATTCTCGCTATTGGTATGGAATCGCAGGTAACCCACTTCATCGCCGTGGGCAGGAATTCGGTGTGTTCTGCATTTAGAAGTTCTAGACGGCAGCGGTTGCATTCCTCGTCAGAGACTCCATGATCACGAAGTGCACTGCCTATTGACCTCACGGTGCCAAAACTGTGCCAGTGCCATAATCTGACCGTGATATGGGGGTATCTAATGCACATACTGTAAGTGTATTCCTATGATGAAAAATTGATCGCGCCACTGCTGCATGTCGCCGAGACCACACTCGCTCCATTGCTACCGCTTCATCCCGTTCGCGACCTGGGCAATGAATCGTGCCATGATTTGCAGCGATGACACCGTGTCCTTGATCACAACGAAATTTCCCAAACCGTACATGCGAGCGCCAAGCTCGTTGTCATACGCATTGGCGATGCCGATCCCGTACACCTCGATCCTGCAAACTTTTCGGCATGCCTCCGAGACCGCTCTGACATGGTCGAGAGCTTTCCCTCCGCTGTAGTCAGCGCCGTGAGGACTTCCGTCCGAGATCACGAAGATGATCTTGCGGTCAAACGCGCCATAGTCTGCCTGAAATCTGCGGGCCGTGTCTTGGATGGCGAAGCCGTCGTGATTCTCGCACCGTCCTTTCATTTGCATGCATGAGGCGATTTCAGTCGCACGGGGAGTCAGATACTCGCGGATACAGCAACCGAGAGCGAGGATACCCTCCTCCGCTGTATGACCATAGATTGAGGCGACGACTCCGTGAATCCCTTTCAGTCCTTCGGCGAGGCAAATCGCAACGTTGCGCGCCTCGGTGATTTTTTCGCCCCCCATCGATCCACTTTCATCGACAAGCAAACACACCGCAATTCGCTTCGTTCGCACTTGGTCCATTTGGCACATGACTCGATCATCGTCAAGGCGCAGCTTGAAGAGACTGTTCTCATCGATATCTCCACTTCGGTGGCCAAACGACGGTAAGCGCGGCTCGGTGTTTCGAAACATCATGCACTTGCGAATCGCGGCGATTGAACTCGAATAGGTTCTGACCAATTCCGCGAACGCTTGGCGATCTTCTGCCGACGCGCTCATTGGAAGAGTCACGGTCGGAATTTGGGGGACCGCGAGCGCATCCTTGTCATAGCGACACGAAATGGAGACGTCTCGATCCTCTTCAGGGGCGAAATCCGCGGACTGGTTCGCAAGTTCATGGTCCACACGGTTGGAGACCTGCACGCCGAACAGTGAGGTGTCGCAGATGATCGGCATCCCCCTTCCACGGAAAATGCTCTCTCTCTCCCTGTTTCCGCAGACTAGGGCAGGTCTAGGCGATTCTCCAGAAGTTCGTCGTGCCTCTTTGACGGGGAAGAGTTCCGAAATCTTCACGGCAATCTCCATCGCTGTGCGAAAGCGATCCTCCGCTGCGATTTCGTGGGCGAGCGCGTCAATTGCGATCTGAAGGCACGGGAGATAGCACGCGGGAACGCGGAGCTGTCCGCTGGGGTTCAAGAGGCTCCAACTCACCACGACTGCGGCGCCATCGACGCAAGGACGTTTCGTGGTGTTGTCCACATATCTCTGTACATCCTGCTTGCTCGCAGAGGATCTCGCAGCATCGCGGGCGAGATAGGGGGCGAATCCCGCCCAATCATCGATGACCTGGTGTCGAGCAATCATGGTTTCAATCGCTTCCCAGATTCGCAATGCACATCGGTGCACTGAGCAACCCTTTGCGAGAGAGCGCGCTTCGATCGATTCGTTAAACGCACGGACATCAACGGTATCGCGGAGCATTGCGGCGAGGTAGACCTTGCCGGTCATGCCGTCGACAGCCTGATCCGGAATCGCCATGCATTTGAGGTCGACGAGATCGTCTGGAGAGAGAATGATCTCTGGAGACTGGGGACTATTCGTTGAAGATCCACTCGACCAACGCACCGCGATAACCCTTTCGCCTTTGCTGTTACCGATTATGTTTGCCGATGTTTGCAGTTGGTTCAGAAGTGACTGGAGCAGGGACGCTATAAATTCCTTTGCTTCCGAGTGGCGCATGTACCTCGAACGCGGTGCATCCTCCGTGAAGACCGATCCGAGGCAACTGATCCAGCTACGCGAGCCGGTTACGGGGGTCACGAGGACTGTGCGAAAGTCGAATGTGTACCGATCGAACCAGCCGCGCGAAGCAATGAGAGATTTTCCGATTGATTCGTGTTGCATCGTTAGTTCCGCATCCCGTCGATCGTGGCTGTACCGAGATCAATGTTTATTCCGAATTTGCCTTGAATCAACTGGAGGATCGCGGCGCGTTCGCTGTTCGTCCCCCCCTCGGCAGTGAAAAGATTCGTCATCGTGAATTGGAGTGTGTTCACACCGTCAAGCACGAAGTCTTCAGCGACCGCAATCAACTGGCGCGTCGAGAACCCAGTTGAGAAGGACGCCCCGAGACCGGAGGCTTTGCGGCGGACTTGATTGGCGATATCGACCAACTTCGCCGCGTCCGCCGACTTGATGCCAGTACGCTTTTCGAGCAATTCCACTTCCTTTTCACGCGTGAGGTACTGGACCTCGACGATGCGCGCAAAGCGATCGCGAAGTGCGATGTCGGTCGTCGAGGTTCCCGTATAGGCCGAGCCTTCGTTCATCGTCGCGAAGAAGATTGTCCGCGCGCCGACGTGGATGCGGTCGCCCTTCTCTTCGAGATAAGTGAAACCGCGATGATCGAGCAGTGGAAGAAGCGTGTTTAGTACATTCGGATGAACGCGATTGATCTCGTCGAACAGGATGACGTGACCTCCAGCGCAAATCGCGCGATCGAACTGCGATTCGTGCCAGACAATGTCGCCGCCGCTGATGGTCTTGTAACCGAACCAGTCGCGAGGCTCCTTGAGGTTGGCGCAATCCATGATCAACAGTGGCATCCCTTGGAGCGCCGCAAATTGCATCGCCATTTCGGTCTTTCCGGCGCCGTGCGCTCCCTGAAGCATGACTTTTTGGGTGCGACTGGGGGAGAGCTTGGAAATTCTGGCAAAGAGCCGCTCGATCTCTGGGGTAATAAAGTAAGAATTGTTTACCGCAGGGGTAAAGACTCCGTTATATTTGGTGGTCGAGATCGTGATGGGCGACATATTGTGCTTCTTTCTGTCCCAATAGGGACTGTGTTGTGAGGTCGAAAAACATTTTCGTCCTACACCTGCAAAGTTTTTCCGATTTCGGGCAAAATCTTTTGTTGGGGGCGAT
>SXGR01074284.1_pt1 | contig 11008 bp, 10 predicted proteins | sample 3174711 | NCBI WGS metagenome assembly SXGR01 (sample SAMN11356860, study PRJNA531348) | freshwater metagenome | isolation source: freshwater sample F1-60 | place: China: Fuxian Lake, Yuxi | collected 2017-12-25 | reverse complement strand
GCTGAGTGCTGCGATGGCCATGACCCAGGCTCCATCCACCGGGACCGGTTGCAGCAGCCGATAGAATCCGACGAAGGCGATGCCGATGGCCGTGAGCAACAAGATGAACGAATTCAGAAACGCGGCAATGACGCCGGCCCGGTGATAGCCGAAGGTTCTGGCCTCTGTAGCAGGCCTGGCGGCGAGGAGATGAACATAGAGGGCCAGAAAGAGAGAGCCCTGGTCGACGAGGTTATGGCCTGCGTCGCTCATGAGCCCGATGCTATTGAGAATCCATCCACCGATGAACTCTGCGACGATGATCGCGGCGTTCAGCGCCAGGGCGAGCGTGAGACGGAAGCGGAGATTTTCGTAGGAGGCCGAAGTAGACATTGGTGATAGTTTCGCACGGTCTTTGGGTCTCAGCAAGCCTTCAGGGGAGGGGCAGGCGCCTGGCTGTGCCACGCCAGGTTTACTTCACCTTGGTCCCAGGATCCACGTCTTCGAGGATGGTGGCAAGGCCGCGCACTTCGCTGTCTCCTGCGGCCAGGACCATGCCTTGGGATTCGATGCCCATGAGCTTGGCCGGCTTGAGGTTCGCGACAATGATGATCAGTTTGCCGATCAGGGCCTCCGGCTCGTATTTCTTGCCGATGCCTGCAACGATTTGTCGTTGCTCCCCTCCCTCGCCAAGGCTGACTTGCAGCTTGAGGAGTTTTTCAGATTTTGGCACTCGCTCTGCGCTGATGACCTTCGCGGTCTTGAGATGAATCTTCATGAAGTCGTCGATGGTGATCTGCGCCGGTGCGGCTGGCCCAGCAGCAGTTATTGGCGGTGGCGCGGGAATAGCCGGCGTTGGGATTGCTGCGGTCGATTGCGGGGGAATGGTTGCGTCGCTCACGGTCTTCGCTCCTTGTGGTTGTGCTTCGATGCGAGGGAAGAGGCCAGGGCCCTTGCAAATTTTGGTTTGAGGAAACGGCGCGCCCCATTCGTAGGCTGTTTGTGGTAGCGGTTTTGAAAAGTCCCACAAAAGACCGAGTTGCTGGGCCAGTTGCCCAGCCGTGTGCGGCATGTAGGGATAGAGCAGGACAGAGATTAAGCGCAGCGCTCTCGAAGCGGTATGCAGGACGGTGTTGAGCTGTGGGAGGCTGTCGGGACTCTTGGCCAGTTTCCAGGGTGCAGCCTTGTCGATGTATTCGTCGCAGAGACCGATGAGTTCCCAGATGGCCTGGAGGTTTTCCCGAAAGGCGAGGGAACAGAATCCATGCTCGATTTTTCCCGGGAGGCTGGTCGCGGCAGCGGCAATCTTCGCTTCCAATTCCGGTAGGGCCGGAGGACCGGCAGCGGGAATCGTGCTATTGGCGAACCGCTCGATCATCGTCAAGGTGCGGCTCAGGAGATTGCCGATCCCGTTGGCCAAGTCGCTGTTGAGGATGGTGACCATGGTGGTTTGTGAAAAGTCTCCGTCCTGTCCGAAGGGCACTTCCCGAAACAGGAAATGCCGGAATGCATCGGCGCCGATGGTTTCGATTATCTTGTGTGGGGCCACAACATTGCCGCGGCTCTTCGACATCTTTTCGCCATTGACGGTCCACCAGCCATGGGCGAAGATCATTTTCGGTAGCGGCAGGTTCAGCGCCATGAGCATCGTGGACCAGTAGACTGCGTGGGTGGTCAGAATATCTTTCCCCACTAAATGAACCGAGGCAGGCCAGAACTGATCGAAGGAGGGCTTCTTTGAGAGATATTCCAAGGCTGAGACATAGTTCACCAGCGCGTCGAACCAGACGTAGGTCACGCAGTCCTTGTCGAAGGGGAGCTCGATGCCCCAGGAGAGGCGCGATTTGGGGCGGGAGATCGAGAGGTTGCCGAGGGTTTGCGTCGTCAGAAACCCCAGAACTTCGTTGCGCCGCGATTCTGGGCGGATGAAGTCGGGATGTTGTGTGATGTGCTGGATCAGGCGCTCCTGATACTGCCCCATCTTGAAAAAGTAGTTGTGTTCGCTGAGCTGTTCCACCGGACGTTTGCAGTCTGGGCAGAGGCCGCCTGTGACATCCTTCTCCGTCCAGAACCGTTCATCGAAGGTGCAGTACCAGCCAGTGTAATCGGCTTTGTAAATCAGACCTGCATCGAAGAGCTGTTGCAGATAGCGCTGAACCACCGACTTGTGCGGGGCATCGGTCGTCCGGATGAAGGCGTCGTGCGAGATGTTCAGCCTCTTCCAGAGTTCCTGAAACTGGGGGGCGAGCCTGTCGCAATGGGCCTGCGCATCGATGCCAGCTTTGACGGCGGCCTGCTGAACCTTTTGCCCATGTTCATCGAGCCCTGTGAGGAAGAATACGTCGCGCCCACGCAGGCGCCAGTAGCGGGCCAGGACGTCGGCCGCTACGGTGGTATAGGCATGCCCGAGATGGGGCACGTCGTTCACGTAATAGATCGGCGTCGTGATGTAGAAGCTGTTGGGATTACTCATGGGGCGTCACAAAAGATAGCAGGTAATAAACGGCGAAAGCTAGGCTGGCAGAGGGGCGGACGACAGGGTGAGCGCATCGCGCAGGCGGAGCAGGATCATTTCCAGCGCCATCTGGAGATTGAGATGACGCGTGGCTCGCTGCTCGGTCAGTTCGATTTCACGGAGCAGGCCCAGCAATGCATCGGTATCGGCTTGCTGCGCGTAGGATTCCAGCGTGGTGAGGTCATCGAGGTTGAGGATCTGGTCGCGATCTCCTCCAACCTGGATCACGACGAGGTCGCGGATCCACCGAGTCATCCAGGCGAGGATGCCCTGGGCCTTGTCTGCTTTGGCAATCGCTTCCGCCGAAGACAGGATGGACCCGATCGATTGCAAGGATTGGGGCCGGACCAAGTCCACGAGTTCTTGTTGGCGCTGGCGCGTGTCTTTTACGTCGGACGTGAGGGCTTCCCCTATACGGCCTTCGCTAATGATGGCGAGGAATCGCGCGTCTGACGGAGGGATTTCACGTTTGAGAATGAGCGCGGCCTCCACCTGGGTGCGAGCCAGGGTCGTGAAGCGTAGGGCCTGACAGCGTGACCGGATGGTCGCAGGGAGGGAGGCGGGGCGGCTGGCGATCAGGAGAAAGAGACTGTGGCCTGGCGGTTCTTCCAATGTTTTGAGTAAAGCATTGGCCGCGCCGATCGTCATGCGGTCTGCGTCGTTGATCAAGCAGATTTTTCGCTCGCCGATAAGCGGGCGATACATGATCTGATGTTCGATCTCGCGGACCTGTTCGATTTTAATTTGCTGGGTGGCCTGTTCTGGGTCCGGTTCGATGACGAAAAAGTCCGGATGGGTGCGGGCTTCAATTTGTTGGCAGGACCGACAGGTTCCACAACTGTCGAGGCCTTCTGTGTCCGGCGGCCGTTCGCAGCTGAGCGCTTGCGCGAAGCGAATGGCCGTCAATCGTTTCCCGATCGCTTCTTCCCCATGGAACAGGTAGGCGTGAGCCAATCGCTCATGGGCGACGGCGGCTTGTAGGAGCATAATGGATTGCTGATGGCCGATACAGTCCCGAAAGGGCATGTTAGCTCCGGCTGCGTGACAACCGACGAGGTTTACCGATCCAGCCTAGCACGATCTCTGTAAGCTCGTCCCGGACTTCTTGCGAGGGCCGATTTGCATTCACGACTTTCATGCGGCCTGGTTCTTCTGCTGCGAGAGCCAGAAAGCCCCGTCGCACCTTGCTATGGAAACGTTCTGCCTCCCGGTCCAGTCGATTCTGCGGGCCACGATCGGCTCTCCTCCTGGCCAAGCCCACGGAAATCGGGAGGTCAAGGACGAGGGTCAGGTCCGGCGCCAGTCCGTCTGTCGCGACCTCGTTGGACTCTTTCAGCCATTGCAGATCAAGGCCTCGCGCGAATCCTTGATAGGCCAAGGTGGAATCGGAGAATCGGTCGCAGAGCACGATTGTGCCCTTCCGTAAGGCCGGTTTGATGAAGTGTGTGACGTGCTGGCTTCTCGCCGCGAGAATGAGGAAGGCTTCCGCTTGAGGCGTGACCGGTTCTTTTGACGAGACAGTGAGGAGAATATGGCGGATCGCTTCAGCTGTCGCAGTGCCACCCGGCTCTCTCGTTCGGAGTACGCGATAGCCTGCCTTGGTCAGCATCTTGGCGAGGTAACTGATCTGGGTGCTTTTCCCGCTACCCTCGGTCCCCTCCAGGGTAATGAAGAGACCGCGAGTCTCCCGTTTTTTTATGCCCATTGAGCTGGTTCTTTCACCGGTGGAGAAAACGGGCGGGATAGTATTCCAAGTTGTTGAAAATAGCAAGAAAAGGCTTGCGAGGCCCTCATCATTCTCTGTATGATGGGGGCCTACTTGCGGCGGCTCTTATTTATGCTGAAAACCTCGCTAAAACGCTACTTTCTGACAGGCCTGCTGGTCATTATCCCCCTGTGGGGAACTGTCATCATTTTAAAGACCCTTTTTGTGGCGGTGGATGGGATTTTGGGAGACCTCCTGGTCCGGCTGGTGCCGAGTCATTATGTGCCGGGATTGGGGATTCTTTCGTTGATTCTGTTGGTGCTAGTGACCGGACTCTTTGCCACGAACTTTATGGGCAAGCAAATCGTGAAGTGGTGGGAGGCATTATTGAACCGTGTGCCACTCGTGCGGGGGGTCTACTCGACCTTGAGGTCCATGATGGACATTTTGTCGTTTGCCGATTCCGATCATCCCTCCTACAACCGCGTCGTGCTGATCCAGTTTCCCAAGAACGGCAGCTATTGTTTCGCTTTCGTGACCGGCTCGACGAAAGGGGAGATGCAGGGTCTCGCGCAGGCGCCCTTGCTTCATGTCTATGTGCCGACGTCGCCGAATCCGACGTCTGGCTATTTCCTCTTGGTGCCGGAGCATGAAGTTGCTTCTATCGATATGAGCGTAGAGGAGGCGATGAAGCTCATCGTCTCAGGCGGGCTCTGTTCACCTTCCGCGTCCCTGTCCGCGGCCGTGATGGCCGCGACGAAGCAGAGTATGGCCAAGCAGCCTGAGTCGGGAGTGCCGATCCGATGAGCCGCTCACGAACCACTGAACCTGCAGCGGTGAAGAAGCAGGCCAACTCAGACCGACAGGGAAAGATCCCTGGCCTCGCAGTGGTTGTTATGGCGGCTGGGCAGGGGGCACGCATGTGCTCAAAGCAGGCGAAGGTGTTACATCCTGTGGCAGGCCAGGCGATGGTGCTCTATTCGGTCGGACTCGCATTGCGCGTCGCCGGAGAGCCTGTGGCGGTCGTGGTCGGTCATCAGGCAGAGCCGGTTCGCCAGGCGATCGATCAATTGGTGTCGGACAAGAAGAGCGCGCGTGTGTCGATCGTCGAACAACGGAAACAATTAGGCACGGGCCATGCGGTGTTGCAGAGCCGTCCGGTGTTCGGGGTGGGCAAGCGGGGCGCTCCTTCCAGCTATTTGATTCTGAATGGCGATACACCGCTACTCCGAGAAAAGACCGTGCGTGAACTTCTGCGCGTGCATAAAACGGAGCGTGCGATCGTGACTCTGCTGACCGCGGAGATGGACGACGCGAGCGGCTATGGGCGGGTCGTCCGTGCTCCTTCAGCCGAACGGAGTGTCGTTTGCATCGTCGAGGATCGTGACGCCAGCGCCGCGGAGCGAGCGATTCATGAAATCAACGTGGGCACCTATGTGGTCGACGGAGAGTTTCTCTTTAGCGCGCTGGAAAAACTTGACCCCAGCAATGCTCAGGGTGAATATTATTTGACGGATATCGTCCGGCTTGCGGAACGTGCCGGGCGGCGCATCGCAGCGGTCGTGCTTGACGATCCTGACGAGGGACTGGGCGTGAATACGAGGAGGCAGCTCGCCGAGGCGGAGCAGGTCGTGCGGTGGCAGATCCGAGACCGGTGGCTGGATGCGGGGGTGACGATGCTCGATCCTGCTTCGGTCTGGATCGACGAGACCGTCACGATCGGGAAAGACACGGTGCTCTATCCTAACGTGACGCTCGAAGGGACGACGGCCATCGGAGCAGATTGCCTGGTGCGCTCCCATACGCGATTGACGGATTGCACTGTCGGGAACGGCGTTGAGATTTTGGATCACTGTGTCTGTACCGATTCGCAGATCGAGGACGAGGCGCGCCTGGGCCCCTTCGCGCATCTGCGGCCCGGCGTGGTGGTGCGAAAGAAGGCCAAGGTCGGGAACTTTGTTGAGATGAAGAACACCGATCTAGGCGAGGGCTCGCAGGCGAACCATCTCAGCTATCTGGGGGATGCGAAGATCGGGAAAAGGGTCAACATTGGTGCCGGGACCATCACCTGCAACTACGACGGGTCGCGAAAGTTTCAAACAGTCATCAGGGATGGGGCTTTCCTCGGGAGCAACACCCAGCTGGTTGCGCCGGTAACGGTGGGAGCAGGAGCCGTCATCGCAGCCGGCACCACGGTCACGGAGGATGTGCCGGCGCATGCGTTGGCGATCTCGCGGGTGGTACAAGTGAATCGCGCAGGATGGGCGGCGCGCCGCCGCGCCTTAGCGACAGCAGTACCGGGTAAGGCGGCGAAGAAGCCCGTGGCACGCCAATCCAAAAGTCGGAGATAGGTAGCGCGTATGTGTGGAATCGTCGGATATGTGGGCGATCAGGCATCGGTACCGATTCTCATCGGCGGCCTGGCGAAGCTGGAGTATCGAGGGTACGACTCGGCCGGCGTTGCGGTGCTGCAAGGCGAGAAGATTGAAATCCGCCGCAGCGTCGGCAAGCTGGCCAATCTTCAGAAGTCGCTCAAGGAAAAAGAGCTCGCCGGCACCGTGGGGATCGGCCACACGCGCTGGGCGACACACGGAAGGCCTTCGGAGCAAAACGCCCACCCGCACCGCTCGAAGAGCTGCGTGCTGGTGCATAACGGCATCATCGAAAACTATCAACCGTTGAAACAGGAGTTGGAGAAGGAAGGGTACAAGTTTCACTCGGAAACGGATACGGAAGTAGTCGCGCACCTGATCGACAAATATTTCCAGCCTGGCGTGACGCTGGCTGAGGCGGTGCGGGCGGCGACCAAAGACGTGCGAGGCAGTTATGCGCTCGCGGTTATTTCAGAGCGGGAACCGGGAACGATGATCGCGGCGCGCGCGGGTTGTCCGCTGGTCGTGGGCGCAACGGCCACAGCGTCCTTTGTTGCCTCGGATGCCATGGCGATGCTGGCCCATACCCGCGACGTGACCTACCTCGAAGAGGGGGATGTGGCGGTTGTGACCGCGACGGATATCTCTCTTACCGATATCGAGGGCCGTCCGGTGAAACGGAAATTGACGAAGATCACCTGGGATGCCTCCGCGGCAGAAAAAGGTGGCTTGCCGCATTTCATGTTGAAGGAGATTCACGAGCAGCCGCAGACAATCCTGGATACGATGCGCGGGCGGTATTCCTACGATACCGGCGAGGCCGATCTGCCGGATATCGGCTTGACGCCGAAAGAGTTTGCCGCAGTCGGACGGATTTGGATCGTGGCCTGCGGCACTTCGTGGCATGCGGGGCTGGTGGGGAAGTATCTGCTGGAGGAGATGGTGCGCACGCCGGTGCAGGTGGATATCGCCAGCGAATTCCGCTATCGCGATCCGCTGGTTAAGAAAGAGGATCTCTTCATCACGATCTCGCAGTCCGGCGAGACGGCCGACACGCTGGCCGCAGCGCGTGAAGCGAAAAAGAAGGGGGCGCGGGTCGTTTCGATCGTGAATGTGATGGGGAGCACCCTGGCCCGCGAGTCGCACGGAATCCTCTATACCCATTGCGGGCCAGAGATCGGCGTCGCCTCGACCAAGGCCTTCACGGCGCAGCTTACAGGGCTCTACATGTTGGCGCTCCATTTAGGGCGCGTGCGCGGCACTCTGGGGGTTGCGGACGGGAAGGCCTGGCTCGACCGTCTCGTGCGGCTCCCGGTTTTGGTTGAGCAGGTGCTCGGCCGCGAGGCGGAGATCGTGGCGATTGCCAAGCGGTATTACAAGAAGCAGAATTTCTTGTTTCTCGGGCGCGGTATCAACTTTCCGATCGCGCTGGAAGGGGCTCTGAAGCTGAAGGAAGTATCCTATATCCATGCCGAAGGCTATGCAGCGGGAGAGATGAAGCATGGTCCGATCGCGCTCATCGACAAGGACATGCCGGTGGTTGTGTTGGCGCCGAAGGACCGGTTGTACGAAAAGACCGTGAGCAATCTGATGGAAGTGAAGGCCCGGCGCGCGCCGGTGATTGCGTTGGTGGCGGAAGGCGAGCGGGAGTTGGGGAAGATCGCTGATGCGATCTTCACGATTCCCGACACGCATCCCTTGCTCTCCCCAATTTTGTTTACGATTCCCTTGCAGCTCTTGGCCTATCATATCGCCGTGCTGCGGGGAGCAGATGTGGATCAGCCACGAAACTTGGCCAAGAGCGTGACGGTAGAGTAGTTTCGTTAGGGGGTCAGGAGGATCGTGGTTTCATAGTCCGATACAAGCTCTTGATACGGACTCAGGGGCTAATGATCGGCGGTTCGTACACCCCTTATCAGGCCAAGTTGTCGGACAAGATCATTCATCTCAGGGACTCAGGGGGGCTCACCTACAAGGCTATAGCCAAGTCCCTAATAGCTCAAGGCTACCTTTCCCCTCGTGGCTTCCAACTTGGGGCTGAAAGCGTCTTCTCCATCTATAAAAAGCGCAAAATACGCGATACCAGACTACAGACGCCACCAAGTATCAAAATCTGTGACATCGTCATTGAACACTTGAAATAGCTTTCCGTGCCTCTACTATCCAGGCCTGGGAGCTGTCCGCATCGAGGACATGAGGCCTCTTCACCCCGCAATAAGACTGCTGTTACCAAATTAATGTGGAGGTTGTGACCACTCCTAGGCTCTCCAGGTTCTCCAGGTTCTCCAGGCTCTCCAGGCTCTCCAGACCCTTCCAGACCTTCCAGACCGCTCTAGGCCCTTCAGATCCTTCCAGACCGCTCTAGGCCCTTCAGACGCCCTTAAAGTGTGGCATTTTGCCACATTTAGGCCCTCAAGTAACAGTTGCTGGACCCCTCCAGCAGTTCCGCGCAAACACGTTTGGGGAGTCTCCCCAGCTTAGAAATTTCTGTGTCTGAGAAAGTGACTGGACAATATGCGAAAAAAGTGTTATAATACAACGAGTTAGAGAAGCAAGTGCGTGTCAGCTTAATATGGAGGTTGTGACCACGAAAATGACTTGACAATATGTGGAAAAAGTGTTACAATACAGGAAGTTAAATTAGAAAGTGCGTATCATTTCAATGTGGAGGTTGTGACCACTCCTAGGCTCTCCAGGTTCTCCAGGTTCTCCAGGTTCTCCAGGCTCTCCAGGCTCTCCAGGTTTTCCAGGTTCTCCAGGCTCTCCAGGCTCTCCAGACCCTTCCAGACCTTCCAGACCGCTCTAGGCCCTTCAGATCCTTCCAGACCGCTCTAGGCCCTTCAGACGCCCTTAAAGTGTGGCATTTTTGCCACATTTAGGCCCTCTGAAAATAAATATGTGTTTTTACCTAAAAAACCCCGTTAACGGGGTTCTGCCTGACTAAATAGCTATAGGGAGGCGTGCTCATCGATGAAGTACTCATATACTAATACCAAGTCCAAGTGGTCCCATGGGATGCCATGGGATGACCATTCTCGATGTTTGGAGGCGGTCAAGCAGAAAAACTGGAATATCGAGTGGATAACGAAAGAACTGGCTACGGCCGACGGCCCGCTGGTTTTCGGCTCATTGGATCACCAGAATCCACGCCATCGAGATTCTATGAGTCTCCTTGCGACCCATTTCCTCAGACAGGTTTTACAACGTTGTCCGAAGAAAGACCTCTGGGCGCCGAACCTGAAACGGCTCATGACTGTCGAGGCGAAAGAAGTCGAAGGGGTAGGCGACCACCTCCATTTTATTATGGAAGCCCCGAGTACGATGACCGTCCAGGACTTCTGTCGGCTCTGTGAAACGCGATGGATATCGATTGCGACCCGCGACCTTTGGGCCACAAAGCCCCACCTCGCGCTTCCCAACGACCAGGCGGCGATCGTTTATAGCCGCCTCGCCCATGTAACGCCAGTGATGGAGGAGAAGGGGGGATTGTCGGGAGCCGTGAAATATGTACTGAAATGGATCCATTTAAACCAGGATGAAGGGAGACCAGATCGCTGCGGTCGTATACTCTTAGAGCCACGTCCTCAGGTCACAAATAATGGACATAGTGTTCAGCATACCTTGCTTTAGAACACTACTAGTACTCTTAGAGCCACGTCCTCAGTCCCCAAACAATGGACAGTAGTAGGTCCAAACTATTGGACCCCCGGGTGATTCCATTCATACCACGACTACCCCTCTGGACCGCCTGAGAAAGTCAAAGCCTTGCCCAAAATCAATAAAGGATGTTTAAAAAGTGTTATAATACAACGAGTTAGAGAAGCAAGTGCGTATCAGTTTAGTATGGAGGTTGTGACCACGAATACGAGTTTTTTTAACAGTACTAAAGGAGTTGTATGTCAACGATGTCGAAATTTCTGTTTCATCTCGAGCCAGACCTGTTAGAAGCCCTGACAGAGATCGCCCACGAAACCCATACTTCGAAAGGAAATTTCATCCGCCAATCGCTACGCCGAAACATTGACCTTGCGAAACACGTCGAGCTACCACTGCTCAGGTCCTATCACCACAAAAGGATATTCGCGAGCACCCCGAATCGCAAGGAGTTCGAGTGATGCTGTCCTTCCGGGAGTTTCTCGCACTGAAAGATACGACGCTACTAACGGAAAATGAAGCGGTCGCACGCGGTAAGTTCAGTGTGTTAGTGGCGGCGCTGCGAGAACTAGAATCCGCAATGACAAAACTCGAGAGTATTGGACTTTTCACAAGGGAGAATACGAAATGAAAAAACAGCTTGAGCAGCTCCGCCTCGACACCAGATGGGACCTGAAGACACGACAACAGACACTACGCGACTGGCTGATACGGACTGAGCGTCATTCGCTCCAGTGTAAGAATGCGACCTTAACTATCACGACCGACGTCGAGCCGGCCAAG
>SXGR01059787.1_pt1 | contig 11008 bp, 10 predicted proteins | sample 3174711 | NCBI WGS metagenome assembly SXGR01 (sample SAMN11356860, study PRJNA531348) | freshwater metagenome | isolation source: freshwater sample F1-60 | place: China: Fuxian Lake, Yuxi | collected 2017-12-25 | reverse complement strand
CGATGAGCTGCTCCTGCGCGGGATGGTCTTTCGCCAGGTCGAACTGGGCAAGCGAGGCGTTGCCCAGGATGCTGGTCAGGATGTTGTTGACATCGTGCGCGATGCCGCCGGCAAGCGTGCCGATGGCCTCCATCTTCTGTGCCTGGTGGAACTGGTCCAGGAGGTTCGCCCTTTCGCGCTCCGCGCGCTTGCGCTCGGTGATGTCCGTCCTGAGGCTGACGATGCCGCCGTCGGGGGTCTTGTTCTCGCGCAATTCGATGACGCGACCGTCCGCCAACTCGTACTCATGCGTGCCGGATGGATTCCTGTGGCGCGCGAGTCGTGCGGCGATGTACTGCTCGTCGTCTTCGAACTCGCCGACGGGCCGGCCGGATTCCGCGTGCGCACGCATCAACGTCTCGAAGCTCGCGCCGGGCTCGATCAAGTGCGCGACGGTCGGATAGAAGTGCTTGTATTGGTCGTTGAAAAGTATCAGCCGGTCGTCCTTGTCGTAGAGCGCGAAGCCATCCTTGACGCTGCCGATGGCGGCGATGAAATCGGCGCGAAGTGTCGCCGCTTCGCGCCTGGATTCTTCCGCCGCGACGAGCAATCGCGCCGCCGCGCGATGCTCGATGGCGAGGAAGCCGATGACACCCACGCCGGAGAGCGCGGTGAGCGCGATGTAGAGAAATAGGTCCACATGGGCGCCCGCGCTGGCGCCCACGACCTTCCGGTACCCCTCGATGTCGATGATTGAAGCTTGGATCACGGGCTGATAGGCGTCCTGAATCGCGTCCAGGTCGTGCCGCAGCGTGGCGAACGTGCCCAAGTCGCTGCGCCGCAGCCCATCCAGGCGCGCTTCCATCCGCTGCAAGACAGCGAATGCCGTCTCCGTTCCCTCGACCACGCCCGCGATCGTGCGAGCAGACGCGCCTTCCTCGCTCTCTAAAATTAGCGGAAAGCGGCTCCAAAGGATGTCATAGCGCTCCATGAGCGCGGCGTGATCGGTCGAAGCATCACCAAGCGCATAGCGATCGAGTGCGCCCGCGAAGCGCGACTGCTCAACTTGAGCCTGAACGATGGCCCATGCGCCCGTGCGATAGCGCTGGGCGTATTCCTCCTCCTCATGAATGACGTGATCGATCGTCAGTGCCGTGCCGATGGCAAAGACGATCGCGAGCGTCGCGATGGAGAGGGCGCCGCGCGCGGTCCGGGTCTTCGTCATTTGATCTGGAGTTCCTTGAGCTGCCATACCATCCGGCTGTGATGCTCGATGTTGCGAATCTCCTTGTGGTCGTCCAAGGGATAGACGATCCACAAGGGGCCCTTCTCGCGGATGCTCATCGCTTTGCCGTTCTGCCGGTAGGCCACGATCACCTTGTACTTCGCGGCATCCGCCGCGGGAAATTCGAAGGCATAGTCGTTGATGGCGACCGCACGAACGGTCTGCCCCGCGGCACCCACGGTTTCCATGAGCGCGGTGAGCCGGACACCCTCGAATGTCTGGACGCCCTTGGTCCACGGCGTCGAGGTCTTGATCTCTGCCTTGGGCAGGGCCTCCAGCATCGCCATGTCGAAGGCCGCCCCTGTTGGCGTGTTCTTGTTGGACACGCCTTCCGTGACCGTGAGCACGACCTTGCCCTTGGGGGCGGGGATTGCCGTTTGGGCGGAAAGCGGAACCGCGTGCAAGACGATGGCGAGCGCGGCGATACCGAGGCCACGGAAGAGGACAGTCGCAGAATGCATGGGGGATGTCTCCGGTGGCGAATAGAAGCCGGGCAACGCTGCGGCGTTGCCGATGGCCGCGATCCTCGGTTGCAATCGTTAATCGAACTTTAACGTCGCTTAACGCGCCAAGAAATCGGCTGTATGCGTGGGGATTCCTTTACTTTTTCGGCGCATTGCGCGCCGCCCATCCGTCGGGATCGCCGAGAAACTCCTCGATCGCCGCATGGGTCGCGTCGGGAAAATCCTTGCCGGCGCGGGATTCCGCCAGCACGTCGTGCCACGTGGCAAGCGCGTGCAGGCGCACGCCGATGGCCGCCAGGCTCGCCACGCTCTGCGGAAAGATCCCGTAGTGGAAGACGACGATCACATCGCTCACGCTCCCGCCGGCCGTGCGCAGCGCGTTGATGAAATTGTGCTTGCTGCCGCCATCGGTCGCCAAGTCCTCGGCCAAGAGCACGCGCCAGCCCTCCTTCATGGCACCCTCGATCTGGGCGTTGCGTCCGAAGCCCTTGGGTTGCTTGCGCACGTAGAGCATGGGCAGGTTCAGGCGGTCCGCGAGCCAGGCGCCGTAGGGAATGCCGGCGGTCTCCCCGCCCGCGATGGCGTCAAGCGCCTCCGCGCCGATGTCGCGGCGCACGAGCGCGGCCATCGCGTCGATGATGAGGCTGCGCTCCTTGGGGAAGGAGATGATCTTGCGGCAGTCGATGTACACGGGGCTCACGCGTCCCGAGGTGAACACATAGGGTTCCTCGGGCCGGAAATTGACGGCGCGAATGTCGAGCAGGGCGCGTGCGACCGCGCGGGCGGTGCGGGCGGATTCGGACATGGCAGGGCGGCTCCTGGGCGGTCGCGACGGGTTTAGAGCGCTGCCCGTGGCCTGACAAGGTGCGGATGGCTCCTCCCCGTGCCTTGGCGTAGAAAAGGACGGACATCAGAGGGGAAGGGGGCACTATGGCCGAGCATGCCGTCTTTATTCGTGCGGCCGCGCACGTGCTGGACGCGGAGGCGCCTCGCACGGACGTCGACATCCTCATCCGAGGGAACCGCATCGCCGAGATCGGTCCTCGGTTGCCGCCGCCGCCGGGTGCCAAGGTCATCGAGGGGCGCGGCAAGCTCGTCGCACCCGGCCTCGTCAACGCCCACTGGCATTCCGCCATGCAGACCTCGCCGGGCACGGCCGACCGGCTCGATCACAAGCGCTTCATGTGGCTGAACCAGGCGGACACCGCAAACCGGTCGGGCGAGGAGATCGAGATCGCGGCCGCCTTGGGCGTCATCCAGATGCTTCGCTCGGGCACGACCGCGGTGATGGACCATTTCCCCGAGCAGCGCTTCGAGGTCGCCGACGTGGCGGCGGCGGTCAATGCGTTCGAAAAAAGCGGGATGCGCGCCGTGGTGGCGCTGCGCATCTACGACGGCGAGTACACGGACATCATGCCGGACGCCGCGCAGGCGACGCCCGAACTCACGCGCGCCATCGCGGAGAACAACCCGCTGGTGCCCCGGCCGCTCGCCGAAAGCATCGCCATCGCCGAGGACTCGATTCGGCGCTTCGACGGCGGCGCCGGTGGTCGCGTCCGCGTCTTCCCCGCGCCGTCCAATCCGCTGCGCTGCTCGGACGCCTTCCTCGTCGCTTGCCACGAGCTGGCCGTGCGGACCAACACGGGCGTCCACTGCCACATGCTCGAGACCAAGACCCAGGCCGATGTCGCGGCGAAACGCTATGGCCGAACCATGATCGCGCAGCTGGACGCGCTTGGCGCCTTCGATGGGCGGTGGTCGTGCGCGCACTGCAATTGGGTGACGGCCGATGACATGGCGATCATGGCGCGAACGGGCGCCATTGCGGTCTTCAATCCCGAGAGCAACTTGAAGATCGGTTCGGGCATTCCGCCCATTCCGGCCCTTCTTGCGGCGGGCGTGCGTTGCGCCGTCGGCACGGACGGGGCCAGCACCAACGACAACCTGATCCTCCAGGACGCCATGCAGCTCGTCGCCATTCTCCATCGCGCCGGCGAACGCGACCGCTCGCGCTGGGTGACGGTCGAGGACGCCGTCCATATGGCGACGGTGGGCGGTGCCGCCGCCATCCTCGAGCCCGAACTGGGGCGCGTCGCCGTCGGGCAGAAGGCCGATCTGGTGCTCTACGATCTCGATCAATCGTGGTGGGTGCCGCTTAACGACGTGGCGCAGCAGTTCGTCTTCGGCGAGCGTGGCGGATCGGTTCGCCATGTCCTCGTGGACGGCAAGGTCGTGATCGAAGACGGTCGCTTGACCACCATCGACGAGGCCGCGGTGATCGCGGCGGCGAAGGACTTGCTCAAGACCACGCGCGTGCGCAACACCCGCATCCAAGCCATCGCCGACGCCTTCGCGCGCGCGGACTAGGCCGTGCCCCGCGCGCTCGCCTTCGCGCTGACGTGGTTGGCATTCATGGCCGCGTGGGGTGGGCCCGCGCGGGCTGCGGAGGAGGCGGTGGTGGCGGTCGAGCGCGCCGCCATCCGTATGGGCCCTGGGACCCATCATAAGGCGATCCGGCAGGCCAAGAAGGGCGAGCGCCTTGCGGTCGAGGATCTGGAGGGTTCTTGGGCGCGCCTGCGCGGCGGCGGCTACGTGGCGCTCAAGGACGTGCGCGTGGGGCAGGCCGCCGATCCCGTGGCCGAGCGCGAGGATGCCTTCCTCGATTGGGCGGTCTCGCGCGGCAATGTGGTGGAACTGACGGTGCGCGACCGCGGCACGGTTTGGGTCATCCTGGGCGCGGAGGCCTATCGTTCGGAGGACGGCCTCAAGCAGGCGGCGCGCGATCTTGCGTGCGGCTATCGCCGGATCACCGGGATGGCGGGGCCCGCCGTCGTCACCATCTGGCCGGAATCGGGCGTTGGCGAGCGCTGGGCGGCCCGCGAGACCTGCAAGTAGTTCATCCCATCAACAGCGCATCGAGGTCGGTGGTGTCGAGTGCACCGGCCGCCATCTCGCGGGCAAGCACGCCGCGGACCAGGACGGCCGCGCGGTCCGCCGTTGCCAGCACGCCAAGCGCGTTCTGTTCCGCCACCAGGACGGCCACGCCCGAAGCTGCGATGCGCCGTAGGGCGGCGAAGACCTCGCGCGCGAGGGCCGGCGCCAGGCCAAGGGTGGGCTCGTCGAGCATGAGGGCGCGCGGCGCCTGCATGAGCGCGCGGCCAATGGCGACCCTCTGCTGCTCGCCGCCCGAAAGCGTCCAGCCGCGCGCGTCGAGCCGTGCCGCGATGGCCGGGAAGAGCGCCAGCACGCGCGCCATCCGTTCCCGTCGCTCCGCGGCGCCAACGCGCGCCGCTACGTCGAGGTTCTCGCGCGCGGTCAGGCCCGGGAACAGACGTCGGCCCTCGGGCACGTAGGCAAGGCCGGCGCGCGCTCGCGCCCAGGCGGGCTTGCGCGAAACATCGACGCCGGCCAGGCGGACGGTGCCCTCGCATGTGCCAAGGCCCATCGTGGCGCGAAGCAGGCTCGACTTTCCTGCACCATTGGCTCCAAGAACGGCGACAACCTCGCCGGGTGCGACTGCAAGCGTCACCTCCGAGACGGCACGCACGCCGCCGTGCTCCACGCGCAGCCGCTCGACCGAGAGTGCGGCCGTGTCCATCCGGTTCATGACACCGCCCCAAGGTAGGCGGCGATCACGGCGGGATCGGATCTGACGGCATCCGGTGCGCCGAGCGCGATCAATCGGCCGCGGTCGAGGCAGGCCACGCGATCAGCGGCGGCGAAAAGAAAATTGATGTCGTGATCGACGAGAATCACGGCCGCCCCGTCGCCTGCGAGCGCGCGCAAGTGTCCGGCCAGGGCCGTCTTCTCCGTGCTCGAAAGCCCGGCGCCCGGTTCGTCGAGTACCAGCACACGCGGGCGAAGCGCCGCGGCCCGCGCACATTCGACGAGCCGGCGCGCGCCGGCGGGAAGGGCGTCGGCAGTGCGGGCCGCGAAGGACGCCACCCCAAAGCGCCGAAGCCATGCGCCCGCCTCCCGGCGTGCCGTTGCGAGGTCGGGCGCACGACGCGGCCACCAGGAGGCGAGGTGCCGCGCTTCGTCTCGGGCCATCACGGCCAGCGCCACATTGTCGAGAGCAGAATGCCGGCCCAGGAGATCGGTTGATTGAAAACTCCGCGCGATGCCGAGGCGCGCAACGCCGTGCGGTGGGCAGCCCGTTATGTCCGCCTCGCCCCAGCGGACCGTCCCGTCGTCGGGCCGGACGAACCCGGTCACGACGCTCAAGAGCGTCGACTTGCCCGATCCGTTCGCCCCCATGAGGGCCAGGACTTCGCCGGGCTGCAGCGCGAACGAGACGCCCTCCAGTGCGGTAACGCCGCCGAAACGCTTCGTGATGCGGTCGAGCGCGAGTGTGCGTCCTTCGACAGCCATGCGCACGCCCTGCGGCGGCGCCTCATCCTCGGGCACGCCAACCGAGGACGTCCGCAGGCCGGCAAGACGTTCGAGTATGCCGGCCAGGCCCTCCGGCACCGCAATCACGAAGACCAAAAGGGCGACGCCGTAGAGAAGGAGGTAAAGGCGCTCGAACTCGCGGAACCACTCCGGCAGATGGACGAGCAGGAGCGCGCCCAGCACGGCGCCCGCCACGCGCGTTCGTCCGCCGATGACCGCCATGGTCAGGCACGCGACCATCACCGGCAATTCGAGGGCCTCGGGCGAGACGACGCCCACCACATGGGCATGAAGCGCGCCGGCGGCGCCGCCGAAGGCCGCACTCAGAAGGAAGGCGCCGAAGCGCGCCTGAATCGCGTCGAGGCCCAGGGCGGCGGCGGCCATCGGCTTCTCGCGCAGGCAGCTAAGCGCCAAGGCGCGCGCGCCGGACGTCGCACGATGGGCGAACCATGCCGCCATGCCGACCGCGGCCCAGACGAGAAGCGCAAGCGTAAGGCCTTTGCCCGACGACCAGGTGCCGATGCGGATGTCGGGCACGCCGGGCAGGCCATTGGCGCCGCCGGTCAACTCTTCCGCGTGCAAGGCGGCCAAGAGTGCGGCCTGGGCCAACACCAAGGTGGCGAGGGCGAAGTAGTGGGTCTCCAGCCGCAGGACGGGCACCGCCACGAGGGCGGCCGCCACGACCGGGATCGCAATGGCGGCCGGGAAGGTGACGGGGAAGGGCAGACCGTGGCCCGCGCCCAAGATGGCGGTCGTGTAGGCCCCGAGGCCGAAGAACGCGCCCTGGGCGAGGGAGAGCACGCCCAGATGGCCGAACACGAGCTGATAGCCCATGACGAGAATCGCGTAACAGCCCGCCATCGCGAAGATGCGCAGGCCATAGGCATCCGCGAACATGATCGCGTAGAGCGCGAGTGCGCCCGCGCCCAGCAAACCGAGCCACACCGCGGCCGGGCGCGCCGTGGCGAGTGCCGTCATGCGCGCCGACCCTGGTCTTCGCCGAGAAGGCCGCTCGGGCGAACGAGAAGGATGGCGAGCACGGCGGCATAGAGAAGCGCCTCCGCCATCGGCTGCGACAACCATGTCGCCACGAAAACCTCGAAGGCAGCGACGATCAGGGCACCCAACACGGCCCCCGCCCAGCGCCCCCATCCGCCGATCACGACCGCGATATAGGCCTTGAGCATGAGCGCGCTCCCCTCCGTGGGCGTCACGAAGTAGCGCGGGGCCAAGAGTAGGCCGGCGGCACCGGCTAGCGCGGCAGCGGCGGCGAAGATGGCGAGGATTGCCGCACCGGTGCGGATGCCCAGGGCTTCCGCCATCTCCCTGTCTTCTGCGGTCGCGCGCATGCGCCGGCCAAGCTGGGTGCGCCGCATGAGCAGCCACAAGGAGGACGCGAGGACGAGAGACACGGCGATGACGGCCATGGATTGGCGGTCCAGAACCAGACCGCCCCAAGTGACGTGGCCCGTGCCCGCGGCCGGCGGCCCCGTGCGCGGTGCGGCGCCGAAGATCCAGTTGGCGCCGTTCTGGAGCATGAGGCCCACCGCGATGGTGCTGACGAAGACGGCCGTGGGTGGTTTTCGGGCGAGCGGCACATAGGCGAGCACGCCGAGCGCCACGCCGAGCGCCACCATCAGCAGGAGAACGGCGGGCAGAAGGGCGAGACCCGAGGCGGGCCAGAACTGCGCTCCGGCGACGGCAAGAAAACCGCCCGCCATGACCAGATCGCCATGCGCGAAGTTGACCGCGCCGACCGCGTTGAGCACGAGGACGAAGCCGAGCGCCACGAGCGCATAGGCGCAGCCCAGCGCCAGCGCGTCGAAACCGACTTGGAGGACCGCCGCAGCGCCCACGGACGGCGTCAGGGCTTGGGCGTGCCGGCGTAGCGCTTGACGAGGCGCGGCGTGCGGCTTTGGCCGTCATAGCAGACGATGACCGCATCGTGCGCCATGTTGCCCTTGCCATCCGAACGGTAGGTCATGGCGACGCCGGCATGGCTCTGGCCCGCAAGATGCGCGCGCACCGCCTCGCCCGTCCGTGCGCCCTTGGATATGGCTTCGATGGCCATGCGCACGGCGTCGTATTGGGCCAGCGCAAAGCCGTCCGGCTCGGCGCCGAACCGCTTCCGGTAGGCAAGGGTAAATCGCTCTAATTCCGGCGCTCCGCCCGAGACGGGCGAGGAGCCCGATTCCGCACACACACCGGCCAATTCCGCCGGTTCGAGCAGGGCCGCAGTCGTGGGCTGGTGCATGGCGGAGCCCGCCACGATCGGCAGGCCCAGGCGCTGTGCGGCGGCCTGCTTGACGAGCAGGGCCGTCGGGCCCGCATGAAGCTGGAGCAAGAGCACGTCCGCGCCCGAGGCGCGCGCCTTGGCGAGGCTCGCCGAAAAATCCTTGATCGAGAGCGCGAGCGATTCCTCGTGGACGACGCTCGCGCCCATGCGCGCGAGATTGTCCTGGAGCGCGTCGCGACCGCTCTGCCCATAAGCGGTGGTCTGATAGAGGATGGCCGCGCGCGTGCGCTTCAAATCCTCGACGGCATAGCGTGCCTGCGCGGCCTTGACCACGGGATCGGCGGGGAAAAACCGGAACACAAAGGCATTGCCCATCTCCGTCAAGCGCGCGGTGCCGGACACCGTGAGAAGGGGCACCTTGGCCTGTTCCGCCACGGGCATCATGGCAAGCATCTGCGGGCCGAAAATGGAGGCGGCCACCGCCGCGACGCGCGGGCGCGCGAGAACGCGCGCGAGCGCGTTGAGCGCGCTCTCGGCCGAGGCGGCGGTGTCGGCTTCCTCGGTTGCGACGCCGAGCGCGGTCGGCGCTTCCTCGAGCGCGAGGAGGGCGCCGTTTCGTTGGCTGGTGCCTTCGAGTGCCAAGGGGCCCGTCGTCGGCACGGCGATGGGGATACGCACGGTGTCTGCGCGCGCGTCGGCGGTTCCCCAAAGCAGGACGATCGCCACGGCAAACGGCACGATCCAAGACGACGATACGGGGCGAAACTGCATGGCCCGTGGCGCTCCCTCCGCTGGCATGACCCAGTTCAGGTTCGGTGGGTGTGATCTCAGCCTCGCCCACAATGGGCGCGGCACCCCAGCCTCACGCGGCAAGGATCGAGCATGGGTGCGCGCGGCGCGCCCTGTCAAGGCAAGGTCAGTGCCGCGTGGCGAGACGGCGGGCGATGCGGTCAAGGACCGGCGACAAGTCCAGGCGCCAATCGGGCGGATCGATGCCGTACCGGCTCTTGAGCCGTGACAAGTCGAGCCGCGAGTTGAGCGGGCGCACCGCTTCGCCTGGGCGCGCCGTGGTGATGGTGGGCGCGATGTGGCGGCAGGCGAGAACAACACCGCGGGCGGCAAGGCCTTCGACGATGGCGCGGGCGAGATCGAGGCGCGAGACCTCGCCTCCCGCGCAGGCGTGGAACAGGCCGGGGTTCTCGCGTACCGCCGCGCGCGGATCGGTGCCCGCGTGAAGGATCGTCACGACGATGTCTGCCAGGCGGTCCGCCGAGGTTGGGGCCCCCACTTGGTCGGCGACGACGTGAAGCTCTTCGGACACGTGCGCCTTCTCGGCGATGACGGTCACGAAATTTCGACCCGGTTCCGCGTAGAGCCAGCTCGTCCGCACCACCGCCGCCCTGGCGCCGGAGACGAGAACCGCCGTGTCGCCCTCAAGCTTGCTGCGGCCGTAGGCGTTCTGCGGGTCGGGCGCGTCGTCCTCCCGCCACGGCTTCTCGCCTGTCCCCGAATAGACGTAGTCGGTCGAGATATGGACCAGAGCCGCCGCATTGCGCTCGGCCCAACGCGCGAGCGCAGTCGGCGCCTGGGCGTTGACGGACACCGCGCGAGAAACCTCGGCCTCGGCGCGGTCAACGGCGGTGTAGGCCGCCGCGTTCACGATCACGTCGGGGCGAAGCGCGTCGAGGAACGGCGCGACGGATGCCGGCGCCTCAAGGTCGAGCGCGGCTCGCCCGGGAACCGTGAGCGAGCCGAGCGCACCCAATCGCGGTGCCAAGGCGCGACCCAGTTGTCCCGAGCCGCCAAGGAGGAGCAGCCGCACTAGGCGCCCGCGTAAAGCGGCAGGACCTTGGCTTCCGCGAGCGCGGGGGCCAAGCGGTCCCGCTCCGAGAGCACGGCCTCGCGGACAGGCCAATCGATGCCAATGGCCGGGTCGTTCCAACGCACCACACGCTCGTGCCCGGGCGCGTAGTACTCGGTGCACTTGTAGAGCACGACCGCCTCCTCGCTGGTGGCGACGAAGCCGTGCGCGAGGCCGGGTGGAATCCAGAATTGGCGGCGGTTGGAGGCGGACAGCTCCACCCCCGTCCAATGGCCAAAGCGTGGGCTGCCCCGGCGTACGTCCACCGCGACGTCGAAGATGCAGCCTTCCAGCACGGAAATGAGCTTGCCCTGGGGATCGGGCTCTTGAAAATGGAGTCCGCGAACGACGCCCCGGCGCGAGCGCGACATGTTGTCCTGCACGAACGCGCCGGGAATTCCGGCAGCCCGGTAGCGTTCGTCCTGCCATAGTTCGAGGAAGAATCCGCGCGCGTCCTCGTGAACCGTCGGCTCGACGATCAGAACTTCGGGCAATGCGGTGGGTATCACGCGCACGGTGCCTACCCGCGCGAAGGCAGGGCGGCGAGATAGGTGGCGTAGGGCGACGGCTCGAGCGCGCGCGCCAATGCGATCAGGCGTTCCGCGTCGATCAGTCCCATGCGCCACGCCACCTCTTCGGGCGAGCCGATCTTCAAGCCTTGCCGTTCCTCCATCGTCTCGACGAAATTGGAGGCGCGTGCCAGCGATTCGGGCGTTCCCGTGTCGAGCCAGGCGAAGCCGCGCCCGAGAATCTCGCTGCGCAGCCGGCCTTGCGAGAGATAGCGGTTGTTG
>SXGR01167554.1_pt1 | contig 11011 bp, 11 predicted proteins | sample 3174711 | NCBI WGS metagenome assembly SXGR01 (sample SAMN11356860, study PRJNA531348) | freshwater metagenome | isolation source: freshwater sample F1-60 | place: China: Fuxian Lake, Yuxi | collected 2017-12-25 | reverse complement strand
TCGGTGACCGACGTCGCCGTGCTCGTCGTGGCGGCGGACGACGGCTTCATGCCGCAGACCGAGGAAGCCCTCAAGTTCGCGCAGAAGCACGCCAGCGCCATCGTGGCCGCGATCAACAAGGTCGACGCCAAGGGCGCCAACATCGACCGGGTGAAGCAGCAAATGCAGCAGCGCAACCTCACCCCGGAAGACTGGGGCGGCGAGACCATCACCAGCCCCGTGTCGGCGCTCAAGGGCACCGGCATGACCGAGCTGCTCGAATCCATCCTCCTTCAGGCCGAGGTCCTCGACCTCAAGGCCAACGCGAAGTGCCCCGCCCAAGGCGTCGTCATCGAATCCCAGATGGAGACCGGCCGCGGCCCCACCGCCACCGTCATCGTCCAGAAAGGCACCCTCAAGCCCGGCGATTCGTTCGTCTGCGGCGAGACCTGGTGCAAGGTGCGCGCGCTCATGGACGAACGCGGCAACCGCATGACCGCCGCCGCCCCCGGCGCCCCGGCGCTCGTGCTCGGCTGGGACGCCGTGCCGGCCCCCGGCGCCAAGTTCAAGACCGTCAAGAACGACCGCGAGGCCCGCGAGATCGCCGAAGAGGCCGCCCTCGCCGCCCGCAAGGCCGCCGAGGCCCAGCAACAGGCCCCGAACACCGGCGCCCGCCCCGGCATGTCGGACCTCGAACGCCTCATGGCCGCCTTGGCCCAGGACAAGGAGAAGATCCTCCGCGTCCTGCTCAAGGCCGACGTCAACGGCACGCTCGAAGCCCTCGAAGGCTGCCTCCGCGACATCAAGTCGGCGAAGGTCCGCCTCGAAGTCGTCGGCGGCTCCGTCGGCCCCGTGACCCAAGGCGACGTCGCCCTGGCCGAGGCCTCCAAGGCCCTCATCGTCGCCTTCGACACCAAGCTCGAGAACGGCGTCCAGCCGCAGCTCAAGCGCACCGGCGTCCGCCTGATCACCCATGACATCATCTACGAGCTGATCACGCTCGTGAAGGACGCCATGGCCGAACTCCTCGACCCCGAGGTCCGCGAGAACAAGCTCGGCGCCGCCGAGGTGCGCGCGGTCTTCCCGCTCGGCAAGGAGCACAAGGTCGCCGGCTGCATGGTCACCGAAGGCCTCATCCGGCGCGCCGCCAAGGCCCGCGTGGTGCGAGCCGGCAAGGTCGTCCACCACGGTCCGGTCGAGACGCTGCGCCGCTTCAAGGACGACGCCTCCGAAGTCAAGGCGGGCTTCGAGTGCGGCATCAAGCTCGGCGGCTACGACGAGTACCAGCCCGGCGACGTCATCGAAGCCGTCGAGATGGTGCAGACCCGCCCGTCGCTCTGACCCATGTCGCAACGCCAGCTCCGCGTCGCCGAACTGATCCAGCGCGAGGTCTCCTCCGCCCTGCGGCAGTCCTGGCCGACCGAAGCGGCGCTGATCACCATCACCGTGGCGAGCGTCTCCCCTGACCTCCGCCAGTGCCGCGTCGGCTACGCCGTCTCGGGCGACGACGCCGAACGCAAGAAGGCCCGCGCTTTCCTCAAGCGCGTGCGCTCGGAGCTGCGTTCCACGGTCGGCGGCATCCTCCAGATGAAGCACACCCCGGACATCCTCTTCGCCGAGGACGACATCACCGGCGGCGTGGCGCGCGTGCAGGCCCTGCTGGACGAGATGGCCCGCAAGGACCGGGCCGTCGGCCCGCCGAAGGAAGACTAGGCCGGCGGGGCGACTTCGGGGAAATCCTTCAAGGCCTCGCGGACCACCGCGGCCCGGCGGCGGTCCCGTCCGTCGCTGTCGAGCTCCTGGCCGGCGCGCGCCTGGACATGGGCCGGCTGGCCCTCGATCATGAGGCGGTCGACGAGGTGGCGGCGCTCTTCCGGCAGGCAGCCCAGGTCGCAGGCGAGCCGGAGGTGCGAGAGCATGTTCATGGCCTCCGAGCTCGTCAGCAGGCGGGCGGAACGCAGCACCCCGAGCGAACGGGCGAGCCGGTCGACGAACTTCTCGCCTTCCTCCTCGGCCAGCTTGCGGCGGGCGTTCCACTCCTGCTCGACCACGTGCTTGATCCAACCGCCGAGGTGCCTGAGGATCGCGTCTTCGGAGAGCCCGAGCGTCTGCTGGTTCGAGATCTGGAAGACGTTGCCCGCCGCCTCCGTGCCCTCCCCCAGCCAGCCGCGCACGGCGAGCCCGTCCTGGTTCAGGGCGCGCGTGACCTTGTCCATGTGACCCGCGAGGCAGAGCCCCGGCAGGTGCACCATCGCGGAGGCGCGCAGGCCCGTGCCGACGTTGGTCGGGCAGGCGGTGAGGTACCCGAGGCGGTCGGAAAACGCCAGCGGCAAGGCGGCGCCGAGGGCGTCGTCGAGCTGCTCGGCGATATGCCAGGTGCCCCGCAGGTGCCAGCCGGCCTTGACCACCTGGAGCCGCAGGTGATCCTCTTCGTTGACCATCACGGAGCACGTCTGGTCGCGGCTGATGACCGCCGCGCCCAGCTTGCCGCCCGCGAGCTCCTTGGAGACGAGGTGACGCTCGACGAGCACGGCACGGTCGCGGTCGCCCAGCTCGGCCATGCGGAAGACGTGACCGCGCCGGAACTTCGGCAACGCCTCGAGCGCCGTGACGCAGCGGTCGGCGATCTCCTTGCGCTGGGGGACCTTGGCCCAGCCGGGGAACGGCAGGCCGGCGAGGTTGCGGGCCAGCCGGATGCGCGTGCTGAGCACGATCGCCTGCTGGGCGCCCAGCAGATGCGTCAGTTCGCTCTCGGCGGCGAGGATGTCTTCGACGGACATGGTCAGGAGGGGGCGAGCTGGCGCTCGAGGGCGGCGACCTCGTCGCGGAGGCGGGCGGCGGCTTCGTAATCTTCGGCGGCGACGGCCTTGGCCATCTCCGCGCGGGCGTCCTCGAGTCGGCGGCGGAGCCGGGCGAGAGGGATGACGCCGGCCGGGGCCCGGCCGACATGGGCGGTCTCGTGCTGGACCTTGAGGAGCAGGCCGCCCAGGGCTTCGCCGAAAGTCTCCCAGCAGGCCGGGCAGCCGAGCCGGCCGCGCTTGCGGAAATCCAAGTCGGTGAAGCCGCAGTGCGGGCAGGTGAGCGCGGGGGCGGGCGTGGCGGCCGCCAAGGCGTCGGCCAGCTGGAAGACCGCCGGATCGGTGGCGCCCCCCTTCTGGGCGCAGGACTCGCAAAGGTGCACCTTGGTGACCTTGCCGTGGACGACCTGCGAAAGGTGGACCGTGGCGGTCTCCTCGCACAACGAGCATCGTATGGGCTTCGCCATCGGCCTCGACTCAACGACAAGCGTGCGGATTGGCAAGGGCAAGCGGGGGCGGGGTTTGACTTCGCGCCCGGCGGACGCTTGATGAATGTCCGTCCGATGTCCTCCCAGCCACGCATCGTCATCACCGGCCTCGGCCTCACGGCCCCCAACGGCAACTCGCTGACCGAGTTCCGGGCCAACCTGCTGGCCGGCAAGGCCCGCATCGCCGTGATCGACGTCCGGCACATGGGCCCCCAGCCGGCCGGAGTCTGCGATTTCGACGCCACGAAATGGCAGAAACGAAAGGAAATCCGCAACGGCACGCGGGTCGGCTCGATCTCCATCTACTGCGCCCGCGAGGCCCTCGCCGACGCCGGACTCGACTGGGACAAGGTCGACAAGTCCCGGGTGGGCGTGTACCTCGGCATCACCGAGCACGGCAACGTCGAGACGGAGAACGAGATCCACAACATCTCCCAGTTCGGCAACGACACCAAGTACTGGACGCACCATCACAACCCCCGCACGGTGGCCAACAATCCGGCCGGCGAGGTGACGATGAACATGGGGATCACCGGCCCGCACTACACGATCGGCGCCGCCTGCGCCGCCGGCAACGCCGGCCTGATCCAGGCGGCCCAGATGCTCCAGCTGGGCGAAGTCGACGTCGCCTTCGCCGGGGGCGTCTCCGAGTCCATCCACACCTTCGGCATCTTCGCGGGCTTCAAGAACCAAGGCGCGCTCGGCGCGCATGCGGATCCGACGAAGGCCTCCCGGCCCTTCGACAAGAACCGCAACGGCATCGTCATCTCCGAAGGAGGGGCCATCTACGTCCTCGAGCGGCTGGACGACGCCCTCGCCCGCGGCGCGCGCATCATCGCCGAGATCGCCGGCTGGTGCATCAACTCGGACGCCACCGACGCCGTCCTGCCCAATCCCGAACGCCAGACCGAATGCGTCCGGATGGCCCTCCGCCGGGCCGGCATGAGCCCGCAGGACATCGACATCGTCTCCACCCACGCGACCGCCACGGCCTTGGGTGATGTCCAGGAATGCACGGCCTTGCGCGCGGTCTTCGCCGACTGCCCGGGAACCCGGATCAACAACACCAAGAGCTTCATCGGACACTGCATGGGCGCCGCCGGCGCCTTGGAACTGGCCGGCAACCTGCCTTCGTTCGCGGACGGCTGGGTCCACCCGACCATCAACATCGACGAACTCGACCCCGAATGCGCCCTGCCGGGCCTGGTGATCAACCACCCCGTGAAGGCCGCCAAGGTGGAAACCATCCTGAACAACTCCTTCGGCATGCTGGGCATCAATTCCGCCCTCATCGTCAAGAAATATGGGGTTGCCTGACGGTAAACCCCCGTTTCATACATTCTCCTGCCAACATGACCAAGGAAGACATCAAACAGGTGGTGCTCGACATCATCGCCGACATCGCCCCCGACGAGGATCTGGCCGCGGTCAAGCCAGAGGTGAGGTTGCGCGACCAGCTCTCCCTCGACTCGATGGACTTCCTGGACATCGTCATGGAACTCCGCAAGAAACACGGCATCGAGGTGCCCGAAGCGGACTACGTGCAGCTGGCCTCCCTCGATTCCTGCGCGGAATACCTTCATCCGAAGTTCGCCGCCAAAGGCAAATAATCCGCCTGGGGCTGGTTTTCCGGGCATTCCGCCCGACCGGGAGGGGGCCGGCAGTTTTCTGGATTTGCGGTACGTTGATTGTCTCCGCAAAGTCTTGCCGTGCGATTCGCCCGTTTCTTTCTCTCCGCCCTGGCCCTGACCGTCGCCCGAGAGGCCCCCGCCGACACGGTCCACCTCCGCCGTTCCGGCAACGCGACCGTGATCCCGTTCGAATACATCACGCAGGACGAGACCACCATCGTCGTGAAGCGTCAGGACAACGACACGGTGCTCACCTACAAATGGGAGGACCTGGACCAAGACTGGATCCGGAAGAACAACCCCAAGGTCTGGTCGGAGAGGCAGCTGCTGCTCGCCGCCCCTAAGTCCGACGGCAAGACGCCCGGCATCGCCCCGGACGCAGACCCCTTCGCCCAGCAGGCGGCGGCCACCGATATCAGGTCGCTCACCAAGAACCTGCTCGTCTCGCTCCAGGACGGCATGAAAGGCATGTCCCTCTCCGCGAACCGCGTCGACGTGGTGTGCGCCGAATTCCAGATGGACGAAGGCCAGTTCTGGCTGGGCTTCGACGACCTGAAGCGGGCAAGCCTGCTCGAAGCAAGGCCGGAAAGCACCCAGCGGACCGGAACCTCCCCGGAGGAGCCGCGGGACGTCGATTCGAAGACCAAGACAAAAAACAAGCCCGGCTCCAAGGCCAAGGTGCGCTCGGCGGAAAGCATGGCGGCCGAAGCCGCGGCTCGGAAGGATTTCGAAACCGGGTCGCGGCCCTACAACACGCTGGGCTACCTGCGCATGCTCGCCGAAGGCGGCACGAAGGCGAAACCAGCCTGGATGATGCTGCGCCGCTCGGCCACCGATCGCGAGACGATGCGGACGACCCTGCTCAAGCACGCCAAGCAGGCCGGCGAACTTTCGGAAAAGCCCGAAGGGAAGGCCTCCCGGACGGAACTGCTGGTGCTCAAGAAGGCCTTGGAGAACTGCGCGGAGTCGGTCGGGCGGATCACGCGGGAAACCATCGCCGTCGAAGGCCGCCTGCAGTCCGACTGCCGCGCGGTGCTCACCCTCGCCCTGCGCTGAAGTTCCGGCCGGAGCGCAAAGAGACCGGCCGCCTCCCCTGAGGAAGACGGCCGGTTGGGAATGGTGGAGCCTATCGGGCTTGAACCGACGACCTCTTGCATGCCATGCAAGCGCTCGACCCACTGAGCTAAGGCCCCGTGAAATGGGATGGTTAACAAAGGTGACCGGGAGGGCACGGTCAACGCTTTTTTCCCGCTCTTCCGAGTCTCTGGTTGCCAATGGGCGGCGGCTCCTTTGCCTTCCCCTCGTGGAAGAGTCCGAAAACCTGCCAGAACCAGCCGAACCGGGCTCCGCAACCCGCGCCCACGACGAGAAAGGTCGCGCCTCCGGCGGCATCCGCATCGAGAAGGATTACATCGAGACCCTCCCCGTAGGCGAATGGACCGGACCGATCGAGCTCATCGAATCGGAAAAAGACGCCGAGAAGGCCATCACCGCTCTCGCGCGCGACCGCGTCCTGGGCTTCGACACCGAGACCAAGCCGTCCCACACCCGGGGCGAATACAACCTGCCGTCGATCCTGCAGCTAGCCGGCGAGCACCACATCTTCGTTTTCCGGCTGGACCACTGCGGCGGCATCCCCCTGGCCTTCCCGGTGCTCTGCAACGACCGCCAGGCCAAGGTCGGCGTCGCCGTGCGCGACGACGTCAAGAACCTGCGCGCGCGCGCGCCGTTCGACGACCGCGGCTTCATCGATATCGCCGACCATACCAAGAAGACCGGCCTCGTGAACACCGGCCTGCAGGCGCTGGCCGCCCATTTCCTCGGGCTGCAGATGAAGAAGTCCAAGAAGGTCCAGACTTCCAACTGGGCCAAGCCGCTCGACGAACGGCAGATCCAATACGCCGCCAACGACGCTTGGTTCAGCCGCGAGCTGTACCTGAAGCTCGAGAAGGACGGCCTGATCCCGCGGTTCGAATGACCCCGGAAGCCGCCCGCGCCGCCCAAGCCCTGGCCCTGGGCGCGACCCGCCGGCACATCTTCCTCTGCGTGAAGTCCGCGCAGCAGGCATGCTGTGGAGGCGAACTGGCGGCCAGGTCCTGGGAGCACCTCAAGGCCAGGCTGAAGCAGCTCGGGCTGGCGGAACGAGGCGGCATCCAGCGCACGAAAGCCGACTGCCTGCGCATCTGCGTGGACGGCCCGGTGGCCGTAGTGTACCCGGAAGGGGTATGGTACGGACGATGCACGCCGGAGAACCTCGACCGCGTCATCACCGAGCACCTGGTCGGCGGGCAGGTCGTGGGGGATCTGGTGATCGCCGGGCCTACTTCGGCCTAGCCTCTTTCCTCTTCGGGATATCGAGCTTCTGGGCCAGCGCACGCAGCTTGGCATGAAGTTCCGCGTACGGCACGTCCTGGACGGCCGAGCCGTCCTTGGCCGCCATCGCCGCCGCGACGCCCGCTGATTCGCCGAGGATCATCCAGACGGGCTCCATCCGGATCGAGGTCATGGCGATGTGGCTCGCGGAGACGCAGACCGGGACGAGCAGGTTCGCGCATTGCGCCTTCTTGGGCACGATCGAGCGATAAGGGATCCGGTAGATGCCTCGGTGCTCTTCCTCGAGGTAGAGCATGGAGTAATAACCGCCCATCAGGGCGACCCTCCCGTCGAGCGCGACGGTGGCGTAAGGCCATTCGTCGACGCCATACGAGGCCAGGCCGACGGAATCGGCGGGGCTGGTCCGTCCCTCCAGGTCCTTCTGGGTGACGACGTAATCCGAGACCATGCGCCGGGCCTCGCGGACATAGAGCTGATGCGGATAACCCTTGGTGTCGTCGAAGGCGCCCTTCTCCAGCCCGACGCTGAGGGCGAGCTCTTTCTGCTTCGCGGGCACGCTGGGATCGGTGCGCAGGAAATGGGTCATGCCCCGGACGAAATCCTGCTGCTGCTTCCAGATCCGCGCGCGCGTCGCGTAATCACCGTCCGCATAGCCGGCGTTGTGGCCGTAGTTCGTCGGGGCGAACAACGCGCGGGCCAGATTGCCGGCGCCGCCGGAGTAGACCCGCCCGCCGCTCGTCTCCCAGCCGTCGACCTTGCCCCGCATCACGCGGCCGGAAAGGATGTCCACGCCCTGCCGGAAGGCCCGGCGATAGAGCTCGAACTGCCGCGGGTCGTAGTCCGCCGGCGGCTCGATGGGCAGGCTTTCTCCTTTGAAGACGAAGCGCCAGCGGAAGCCGTAGCCCATCGTGAGCTTGTCCGCCTCCCCGACCGGCGCGACCGGCGTCGCTTGCAGGCCGGGCAACAGACCGCTCCGCGGATCGCCGGCTTCGACGTAGGGGTCGATCGCATAGACCGACATCGGCGGCTGCGCTCCGGCCAGGCTCTCGCCGTAAGTCGACCTCGCCTCACGGCCGAAGGCGTAGGCAACGCCGGCGCGGGCCATGAGGTCGCCTTCATACGAGCAGTCGAGGAAGACCTTGGCCTTGATGACGCGCGCCATGGCCTTGGTCGGCTTCTCCGGCGGGCAGCCATATTCGTCGTAAGGGGCGAAATCCAGGTCGACCTGGCGGATGCGTCCGGCGGCCTTCAGGGCCGCGCTGACCCGATGCTCGAAGAGCACCGTGACGCCGGCGGACCTCAGCATCTCCGCGAAGGCCGTCCGATATCCGGCGTCCTTGAAGTCCTTCTTCAAGATCGGCCGCGTCGAGCCGCTCACGGCCTCTTCCCGGCCCCAGTCGACGTGCATCAGGCCGCCCCCGGTCATGCCGCCCAGCCAACGGCTCGGTTCGACCACGAGGACCTGGGCGCCTTCCTTGGCGGCGGCGCAGGCCGCCATGACCCCGCTGGCGGTGCCGCCATAGACGCAGACATCAAAGGAGTCGGCGGCACGCAGGGTCGCCAGGCAGAGAAAGAGAACGGCGAGAAGGCGCGACATGGGGGCATCCCTTTGCTAGTCCGCGCCCGCCCGATGTCAAAGCGGGCTTACTCCAGGGCCTTCGCGACGGCCTTCGCGAGCTCTTCGGAGTCAGGCTCGACGTCGGAACCGAAACGCGCGATCAGCCTGCCGTCGGCGCCGATGAGGAACTTGTTGAAGTTCCAACCCACGGGCCCGGGATGGCCGGCGTCCTTGCCGGTGAGCTTCGCGAACAGCGGGTGCGCGTCACCCCCCTTGATGGCGACCTTGGCGAACATCGGGAACGTGACCTTGAAGTTCGTCTTGCAGAACTTCTTGATCTCTTTCTCCGACGCGGGCTCCTGTCCGCCGAAATCGTTGCAAGGGAAGGCGGCGACCACGAGGCCCTTGGATCTGTATTGTTCGTACAAGGACTGGAGGCCGGCATACTGACGCGTGTAACCACACTGGCTGGCGACATTGACGACGAGCCAGGCTTTGCCGCCCTTTGTCGCGCCAAGCGTCGTCGGCTTGCCGTCGATGTCCTTGACCGGGATACCGAGCAGGCCGGGGGCTTCTTCCGCCGAGGCGAAGACGGCGAACAGGAGCAGGGCGCAGGCTATGTGATTCATAGCCCTATTGATATGAGGAAAACGAGGGGGCGCAAGCATGTCGAAAAACCAAATCCCCTTGAAGGCGCCTGTGCGGAAATATCATCAATGTCGCTATGAAACGCAACCTCCTCCCCCTCGCCCTCCTGGTCGCCGCGCTCAGCGTCGGCTGCGCGTCGCAACCCGTCGTGCAGAGCCGCGGCAACCTGCAAGAGTTCGCCCGGCAAGGCGCGACCTATCACCTGGACGCCCGTCGTTCCGGGCTCGATGAAAACGAGCTCCGCGGGCTCCGCGAACGCCTGCGGAAGGCCGGCCTGAGCCCCGCTTCGGCGGAAACCGCAAAGCTGCTCGTCACGCTGTCGAGCGAGCTTCAATCCATGACCGAGCGCCGCCACACGGGCGGCAAGAACGGCGTCGCCTACGACCACCGGACCGATGAACGACGCCTCACGCTCACCGTGTCCGAGAACCGCCCCGGAGCCGGACAGGTCCTGACGGAGCGCCGCCATACGGGCGGCAAGAACGGCGTCGCCTACGACCACCGGATCGGCGGGCGCGGACTCATCATGGAAGTCAGCTCGTCGGACTCGGGTTCGACCGCGCCGGCGAGGCTGCTCAGCGCGGCCCTCGCCGCGCTCGGCGACTGAATCCGGACGGGTCTGCGCTCACGGCGGAGCCGGCCTTGGCCGGACTCCGCTTTTTTCGCTCCAGATAGACGCCCGCCTTTCAAGCCGGGCGCCCGACGCGCGGACGTCCTTCGGCCGCGGGCTTATACCACTCTTCCTGGTCTTCCTCGATCGACACCTGGCCTCCCGTTTTCTCGTGGTTCAGCCGCCAGCCATGGAGCGACTCGAAAGCGGCATGGTCGATATAGTCCACGGCGAGGTCGATGTCCACCTTGCCGCCGGCGGGCAGCGCGGAAAGTTCCGCGTTGAGCTTGGGAACGCAAGCGAAGGTGAGCGTGCCGCGGATGACCACCTTGCTGACGCCGTCCTCCAGGCGCTTCTCGATCCGGACCGACGAGAGCCGCCGGATGGCGTAGAAGACCGAGACCGCGATGCCGATGCCCACGCCGGCGAGCAGGTTGACGCAGGTGACGCCGAGCACGGTCGCCCAGTAGATCCGGACCTCCCGGTGGACCGTGAGCTCGCGGATGTGGTGGAAATTGACGAGGTTGACGCCGACGTGCACCAGGAGGCCCGCAAGGACGGCGAGCGGGATGCTTTCGATCAGCGACCCGAGGAACAGCACGCAGAGGAGGATCCACACGCCGTGGAGGATCGCCGACCAACGGGAGGCGCCGCCGGCGTTGATGTTGGCCGAAGACCGGACGATGACGCCGGTGATGGGAAGCCCGCCGAGCAGGCCGGAGACGAGGTTGCCGGCGCCTTGGGCCGAGAGTTCCTTGTCCAGGTTGGAACGCTCGCCGCTGTGCAGCTTGTCGGTGGCCACGGCGCAGAGAAGCGATTCCACGCTGGCGATGATGGCGAGCGTGAGCACGGCGAGGATGAACACGCCCCACTCCGCCGGCGGCTGCAGCTGGGTGAAGGCGAGCTGCTCAGGGAGGTCGACCCGCTTGACGTCCATCTTCGCCACCAAGGAGATGACGGTGCCG
>SXGR01215890.1_pt1 | contig 11012 bp, 11 predicted proteins | sample 3174711 | NCBI WGS metagenome assembly SXGR01 (sample SAMN11356860, study PRJNA531348) | freshwater metagenome | isolation source: freshwater sample F1-60 | place: China: Fuxian Lake, Yuxi | collected 2017-12-25 | reverse complement strand
CCTTTTTCAGATTGCGCGGATCGCGCGCATCCATCGTGGTCAGCCCGTCGCTGAACATATGGCCGATATAAAGATGGCCGCGATTGAGCATGAGTTGCACGCCGTCGGGTATGCCGCCCTGATCGCTGTAGGAGATGTGCCGGAAGCCCTTGGCGATGCCTTGTGGCGGGATATCGCCGCCGGGCAGGGGGCCGGTGGGCGCGGCGGCCTTGAGCGCGCGCGGCATGGACGCGGCGGCGGCGAGGCCTCCAAGTCCCGCGAGTGAGGCGCGGCGGGTAATATTCGTCATGAGTTCCTCCAGAACATTCGAATTAGGCCTTTAATTGCGGCACCAGGCGTTCGGCGTTTTCATACAGGATCGCGTTCATTTCCGCTTGCGACAGGCCGCAGGATTTTAGATCGACCATATTGTCGCCGATCGACACATAGGGGTGATCGCTGCCGAACAGCACCTGCCCGATGGGCACGTATTTCAGAAGCGCGGCCATGGTGGGCGGCGAACTCGCATTGGCGGTTTCGTAGTGGAGGCGGCGGAACTCGGCGTCGAGGCCGTTGGGGGCAACCTTCGACAGATCGTTCGTCTGCGTCAGACGCCTGAGGCGCCCCGCGAACATCGGAATGGCGCCTCCCGAATGGGAGAACAGCCAGCGTATGTCGCGATACTTGACGAACGCGCCCGAGAGCAAAAGTCCCATCACCGCGCGCGCGGTGTCGTAGGGAATCTCGATCAAATTCGCTTCCTCCGGGAACTCGCGGAAGATGCTGGTGCAGCACGCCGCCGCCAGCGGATGGAAGTAACAAAGCGCCTTTCGCCGGTTCAATTCCTCGAACACGGGAGCGAAGGCGGGATCGGAAACGTAACGCGGCCCATAGGAGGTCGCGAACCCCGCACCCACGACGTTAAGTTCGTCGAACCCGCGCGCGATTTCCTTCAAAGAGGCATCGACATCGGGCAGCGGCATATAGACGAGTTGCAGGAACTTGCCCTTGTGATCGCGCACAAGGTTGGCGCCGTATTCGTTGACCGTTCGGATAGTATCTATTTTCTTACTGGCTTCGACCCGTTCGGCGAATCCGGTTGGCGGCGAGAGGATCGCTTTTGTAATCCCGGATTTCTCCATGTCCTCGAGCGTCCAGGAAAGGTCCCAGTTGAGGCCCGCCCCGCCCGTGCCGACGCGGTTGCCCGCCGCCGCGTTGACGAGGAAAGGCGGATTGAAATGATGGTGGAAGTCGATGGCGCGTGGGGCTCCGGCGCCCGACGCGCGGAAGGGAAGAAGGCTTGCCGCGCCTGAGGCCGCAAAACCGGCGAGAACCTTGCGCCGCGATGGGCTTCCGTATGGCATCATCTCCCTCCCTTTGGCCGGTTTTTGGGCCTTTTCGCGACAGTACAACAAATCCCTTTCCGAATGTACCATGGGCGCACCGCCAATGCCTTGGGGAGGACCGGTATGGATAACGGACAATCGCATTTGTCGCGCCGCAATCTTATCGAGGCGAGCGCCGGTAGCGTGGTTCTTGCGGCCGCCGGAACGGCCGCCGCGCAACAAGTGGCCCCGCCGCGCCCCATCCGCACCGGCGAACAAAATCCCTTTTACGATTATTCGCCCATGCCGACCCGCGCAAAGCTCAAATGGCCGAACGGGGCGCGCGTTGCGGTGCATATCGTGCCCAACATCGAACATTGGGACGTGCATGGTGAGAACGGGCGGATGGATGTGCGCAACAACCCGCGCAACGATTACGGTTTGCGCGTCGCGGTGTGGCGGCTGTTCGATATTTTTTCCGAACGGAAGATTCCGACCACCATCGCGCTGAACGCTTCCGTGTGCCGGTTCTATCCGCAAATCATCGAGGCCGCGAAAGCGCGCGGCGACGAATTCATGGGTCATGGCATGACGAATTCGGAGCATTTGGATCTCGTGCCGCCCGCGAGCGCGGCCGCCATTGTGCGCGCGGCGGTGGAGACGATCTCCTCCGCGACGGGTACGCGCGTGCGCGGCTGGCTCGGGCCGGGATTGGGAGAGGCCGATGGTACACTCGATGCGCTGAAGGCCGCAGGCGTCGAGTATGTTTGCGATTGGGGCGCGGCTGACGATCAGCCATTCCCGATGAAGAACGGACTTTATGCGGTTCCCTATACGCTCGACATCAACGACATCGGGTTGATCGACCGGCAGGGAACGCCCGCCTCCGTCTTCTCGCAATACATCGTGGATGCGTTCGATACGCTCTACCGTGAGGGCGAGGATCAGGCGCGTGTGCTTCCCATCGCGCTGCATCCGTTTTTGATCGGCGCCCCGCACCGCGTGGGCCATCTCGTCAAGGCGCTCGATTACATCCGCGGCCACGCCAATGTCTGGTTCGCGCGCGGCGGGGATATTCTGGATGCGTACAAGATGGCGGCGCGTTAGTGTAATCGGATAAGGGAGAAAACCATGCGCGGGCCGCACGATATCGGAGGGTTGGAAGCGGGAAAGGTCGATACCGCTCCGCACGATCCGACATTTTGGGAAAAGCAGATCGACGCGATCAATGCGGTGCTCGCGCAGAAGGGCCTTCGCCGCACCGACGAAAACCGCCGCTATATCGAAATGCTGGGCGACGATGCGTACAACACGCTCACCTATTACGAACGCTGGACGGCGGCGCTCGCCCGCCAGCTCATCGACAAGGGCATACTCACGCAGGACGAAATCGACGCGAAGATTGCAGCTGTTCGCGCGCATCTTGGTGCGGATCAGGGCTGACCATGGCGGAGTTTCAATTGGGATCGCGTGTGCGCGTCAGGGAAGATTGGCCGCCCGGGCATATCAGGACGCCTGTTTATATTCGCGGCAAGGAAGGCGTGGTGACGCACAAATTCGGCGATTTTCCCAATCCCGAAACGCTCGCCATTGGGCGCGACGGGCTGCCGAAAAAGGGTCTGTACGAAGTGCGCTTCCGTCAGAAGGATATCTGGCCGGATTACGAAGGTCCTGAAACGGATACGCTCGACATCGATATCTACGAGCATTGGCTGGTGAGGGCATGAGATCGACGCAAGTGCCCTGTTCGCATTCCCCCCTCCACCGCCTTCGGCGGCACCTCCCCCGTCAACGGGGGAGGAAAGAAGGGGGACGCTCGGGATATTTTCTTCCCCCGCATGCGGGGGAAGTGGCGAGCCGCGATAGCGGCGAGACGAAGGGGGCGCGGCGCGCATGAGCGGGCATCACCACGATCACGACCACCACGACCACGATCATGACCATGATCACGATGCTGCGCCGCACGCCCCGCCGCAGCCGGACGAGAAAATCCATTCCTATTATCAGGTTCTGGGCCTCGCGCTGAAGGAACTCCTGATCGAGAAGGGCATCGTCTCGGCGGATGAAATCCGCAAAGCCATCGAATTCCGCGACTCGATCACGCCCGCGCTCGGCGCGCAGATCGTCGCCCGCGCCTGGCTAGACCCTTCCTACAAGGCGCGGCTGCTCGCCGATGGAACGCAAGCGGTCAAGGATTTCGGGATCGACATGGGCGCGGTGCATTTGGACGTGAAGGAAAATACTCCGTCCACGCACAATATGATCGTGTGCACGCTCTGCTCCTGCTATCCGCGCAATGTGCTGGGATTGCCGCCCTCCTGGTACAAATCCAAGGAGTACCGCGCCCGCGCCGTGCGCGAGCCGCGAAAGGTGCTGGAGGAATTCGGCACGCATATTGGCAAGGGTGTCGAGGTTCGCGTGCACGATTCCACCGCCGATATGCGCTATCTCGTGCTGCCCATGCGCCCCGCGAATACGGATCATATGGACGAATACGAACTCGCCGATCTGGTGACGCGCGACTGCATGATCGGCACGGCTTTGCCCAAGCAATTCTGATGCTCTCGCCCGCCGAACGCCGCGCGAAGATCAAGGCCATCATCCGCGTGGCGGCGGGCAATTTCATCGAAGCCTATGATTTCGTGATCTACGGCTATTACGCGCAATATATCGGCGCGACCTTTTTTCCAGCGGGAAGCGAGTTCGCCTCGCTCATGCTTGCCTTTGTGACGTTCGGCGCGGCCTATCTGATCCGGCCCTTAGGCGCGATCCTCCTCGGCAGCTACATGGACAAGCACGGCCGCAAAAAGGGCTTGATCCTGACGCTCTCGCTGATGGCGATTGGCACGCTTTCGATTGCGGTGACGCCCGGCTATGCCGAGATCGGGCTTCTTGCGCCGCTCATTGTCGTGGCTGGGCGTTTGATTCAGGGGCTTTCCGCCGGGGCCGAGTTCGGCGGCGTCACGATCTACCTTTTGGAAATCGCGACACCTGGGCGGCGCGGCTTCTATTGCAGTTGGCAGCCGGTGAGCCAGCAATTGGCGGTGGTCTTCTCCGCTGCTATCGGGCTCGCGCTGACCGCTTTCGTGCCGCCGGAGCAAATGACCCTTTGGGGCTGGCGCATTCCGCTTCTGATCGGCACCGCGGCCATTCCGGTGGTTCTCTGGCTGCGCAGCTCGCTTGAGGAAACCGAAGCCTTCAAGCAAAGCCACCATGTCACGCGCCTGCCGGACGTGTTGCGTATCCTCGCCGCCAATTGGACGCTAATCCTGACCGGAACCGGCATGAGCGTCCTGATGACGACGAGCTTCTATCTTATTACGACCTACACTCCGGCTTTCGCCCGGCAAGTGCTTGGGCTCGTGCCCACGGAGGTCTTTCAGGCCACCTTGTTCGCCGGGGTGTTCAATGTCCTGTGGCTCCCCGCCGGGGGGATGCTGACGGACAAGTTCGGCGCCCGTCCTCTGATGCTGGCTGTCGCGGCGGCCACGGTCGTTTGCGCCTATCCGGCCATGCTGTTCCTGGTGGCGGGGCCGTCATTCGGGAAACTGCTCGCGGTGCTCCTCCTCTATTCCATGTTTTTTGGCCTTTATGCGGGAGGGCTGATTCCGCTTCTCGCTGAAATCATGCCTCGCGAGGTGCGCACAACCGGGTTTTCTTTCGCTTTTGTGATTGCGACCGCCATTTTCGGCGGTTTTACCCCGGCCATCGTCACCTTTTTGATCGAGGTCACCGGGAACAGAGCCGCTTCCGGCCTCTGGCTTTCGCTAGCCGCCGCTATTAGCTTGGCCGCTGCCGCCGTGCTACCGGTGGTCCAATCGGCAGGGGCAAGGACGAGAAACGCCAGCACCGCCACGGGGTAGGGAATAGGGAGCCGATCCGCATGCTGACGCCCGTCGAACGCCGGGAGAAGATCAAGGCGGTGATCCGCGTTTCCGCGGGCAACTTCCTGGAAATGTACGATTTCATCATCTACGGCTATTACGCGAGCTATATCGCGCGCACCTTTTTCCCCGCCGAAAACGAATTCGCCTCGTTGATGGCGGCCCTCGTCGCCTATGGCGTGGGGTTCCTGGTGCGGCCCGTCGGGGCCATCGTGCTCGGGGCCTATACGGACCAGCATGGCCGGCGGGCCGGGCTCATTCTGTCACTGGCCCTGATGGCGGTCGGCACGGCTTCGATCGCGTTTACGCCAGGCTATTCCGAGATCGGCATTCTCGCGCCCATCATTATCGTGCTGGGGCGGCTCATCCAGGGTTTCTCGTCGGGCGTCGAAATCGGCGGTTGCTCGATCTATCTTGCCGAAATCGCAACCCCTGGAAATCGCGGCTTCTATTGCGCCTGGCAGTCGGGCAGCCAGCAGGTGGCGGTCATGCTGTCGGCGCTGTTAGGCGTCGCGCTCACGTCGATTTTGCCGCCGGAACAGATGATACTCTTTGGCTGGCGTATCCCGCTTGTGATCGGATGCCTCATCATTCCCGTGGTGTTCTGGCTCCGCCGTTCGCTGGAGGAAACCGAAGCTTTCAAGAACAGCCAGCCGGTCCGCTCCAGCGCCGAGGTCTGGCGGCTCATTTCCGCCAATTGGCAGGTTGTCGCCATCGGCGTGATGATGTCGATTCTGACGACCACGACCTTCTATCTCATCACGGTCTATACGCCGACCTTCGGGACTCAGGCGCTGAAACTTTCGCCCCTCTCCGCCATGATCGTCACCCTTTGCGTCGGCTTCACCAATTTTCTCTGGCTGCCTACGGGCGGGGCGATCTCGGACCGCATCGGCCGGCGGCCCTTGCTTTTTATTGTGCCGTTGGTGGCGATGGCGACCGCATACCCTGCGATGCTGTGGCTGGTGGCCGATCCGAGCTTTACCAAACTGCTGGTGGTCGAACTCTGGTACTCGGCGATCTTCGGCCTTTATAACGGCGCGATGATTCCGCTCCTTGCCGAAATCATGCCGCAGAAAGTGCGCACCACCGGGTTCTCCATGGCCTTCGTGACCGCGACTGCAATCTTCGGGGGCTTTACGCCCGCGGTCAGCACCTATCTGATCGAGTTGACCGGCAATCGCGCGGCCCCGGCGCTCTGGCTTACGCTCGCGGCCGCCGTGAGCTTCACAGGGGCCGTGCTCTCGCGCAGGCTGTCTGTTATGCCCGGACTTAGCCCAGCGATGGCCCACGCCTGATGACTGTCCTGACCCAGGCCGAACACCGCGAGAAGATGAAGGCCGTCGTTCGCGCCGGCAGCGGAAACTTTCTCGAACTCTACGACTTCCTCGTTTACGCCTATTTCGCCAATTACATCGGGCGGGCGTTTTTCCCGACGGGCGATGAGTTCACGCAGCTTCTGCTCGCGCTCGGAACCTATGGCGTTGCCTCGCTCGCGCGGCCTGTCGGCGCCATCGTGCTCGGTTCCTACATGGACCGCGTGGGCCGCCGCGACGGGCTCATCCTGACCTTGAGCTTGATGGCGGTCGGGACGGTGACGCTCGCGCTCGCGCCCACTTACGCGATGATCGGTATGCTCGCGCCCATCATCGTCACCATCGGCCGCATCATTCAGGGCTTCTCGCTCGGCGTGGAAGCGGGCGGGGTTAATGTGTACCTCGCCGAAATCGCAACGCCCAAGACGCGGGGCTTCTATTGCGCTTGGCAGGGTTCGAGCCAAGCCTTGGGCGTCATGTGCGCGACGGGTTTGGGCGTGCTTCTAACGGCGACGCTGACGGTCGAGCAGATGGGGGAATGGGGCTGGCGCGTGCCGCTTCTGGTGGGTTGTGCGATCATTCCGGTGCTGTTCTGGCTCAGACGGTCCTTGCAGGAAACCGAAGTTTTCGAGAACAGCGTTCCCGCCCGCAGCACGAGCGAGATTTTGCGTATCCTTGCCGAGCATTGGCAGATCGTCGCCATCGGCGTCGGGTTCACGATCCTGAACACAACGATGTTCTATTTCGTGAACACCTACACGGCGCTTTACGGAAGCATGTTGAAGCTCGATCCGCTCGGCAATTTCACGGTCGCGCTCACGGTCGGCACGGCAAGCTTCATCATGCTGCCGGTTTTTGGGATGGTTTCCGACCGCGTCGGCCGCTGGCCGCTTTTGATCGCGGCACCCGCCCTTGTGGTCCTGACTTCCTATCCCGCGATGTCGTGGCTGGTGGCCGCTCCGAGCTTCGAGCGGCTGATGGTGGTGCAGTTCTGGCTGGCGATCCTTTACGCGATGTATGCGGGAACGCTGGTGCCGCTGATGGTGGAACTCATGCCCGCCAAGGTAAGAAGTTCCGGCTACGCGATTATTCTCAGTCTCGCGAACGGCGTGTTCGGTACATTCACGCCTTTCGTGGCGACGAGCCTCATCGGTTTTACCGGCGATTCCGCCTCGCCCGCTTGGTGGCTGTCGGCCGGGGCGGCTTTAAGTTTGATGACCTCGCTCTTTGCCCGGCGTTTTGCGGTTCGGACGGGATTTCAGGCGGCGGCGACCTGAGTTTTTAAGCGAAGCTGCCGATCAGGAAGCCGACGCCTCCCGCAAGGCCAAGAAGCACAAGCGCCAGAAGCGCCACCCCGGCTATGCCGATGACGGCCCCTCCAAGTATCGCGAGGCCATCGCGTTCGATCAGGCCGAGGCCGATCAGCACAAGCCCAAGCGCGGGAAGATTATGCCCGAAGGGAATGGGGAGCATCGCAATCACGGCAAGACCCACGCAGATGAGGCCGAAGACACGTTCCGTGTGCGGTCCCGCGATTAGCGGGAAACGGGGGCGGAGCAAACCCTCGAACCAGGAGAGTATGCCGGCGACGCGGGGCGCTATGGTTTTCAGAAGATCGCTGGAGATGCTGTGTTGCGCGATGGCCTTGGGCAGCATCAGCCTTTCGAAGCCGAGCGTCAGTTGCACCGCGAAAATCAGCGCCGGCAAGCCGATTGCGACGTTTCCGAACGGGATAGGCAGGGATAGAATGTTCGGCAGCGCGAAAACCGCCATCAGCACGCCAAGCCCGCGGCCGCCGAGAGCGGAGGCGATTTCGGCGACGCTGACCCTATCCGACGTCACCGAATGCGCGAATGCGCGCAACAACTCGGAAGTCCGAAGCGGTCTTCCTTGGCGTAGAACCGGAAGGGTCGCCTGATACGTCATATCATCTGGTCATTCCGGGGCGGGGAACGGCAGCCTCGGATGTTTCCTCGCGGCCCGCAACCTCCGGCAGGTAAATCAGCAGTGCGCCCGCGACATAAATCGAGGAATAGGTGCCGACCACGATGCCGAAGAGGATGGCGCCGGAAAAATCGAAAAGGGTCGGCCCTCCGAAGAGAAGTAGCGGAATAATCGATATCGCGGTGGTGCAGCTCGTCAGCACGGTGCGCGATAGCGTCTGGTTGGTGGAAAGATTGATCAATTCGGCAAGCGGCATGCGCTTGTACCGGCGCCGGTTCTCGCGAATGCGGTCGAACACGACGACGGTGTCGTTGACCGAGTAACCGGCCAGCGTCAGAAGCGCCGCGACCGAGGTCAGCGTGAAATCAAGGCCTATCAACGAGTAAAGGCCCGCCGTGACGAGCACGTCGTGGCCGGTGGCGATGACCGCGGAGACCCCGTATTGCCATTCGAAGCGGACGCCCACATAGACCGCGATCATGAAGACCGCCCCGACGGTCGCCCAGACACCAGCGCTCAATAGCTCGCCCGACACTTTCGGACCGACGACTTCGGTGCGGCGGTAGGTGTATCCCGTCCCCAAGGCCGTGCGGATCGAGTCCACGGCTGCTTGCGAATTGCTGCCTTCCGCGGGCTGCACGCGGATCAGAACGCAGGAATCAACCGGCGTGTCGCAATCGCCGCCGCCGAAATACTGAAGCTGCGTTTCCGGAAACCCAAGGCCCCCGACTTGCTCCCGGACCATGGCGATGTCTATGGCCTGCGCCGCCTTGGCCTCGACCAGAACGCCGCCGGTGAAGTCGATGCCGTAGCTAAGTCCATAGTACATGAGCGAAAAGATGGCGATCAGCACCAGAAGCCCGTCAATCGCGAAGGCATAGAAGCGGTTGCCCACGAAATCGATATTGGTGTTGTCCGGGATGAGCTTCAAATGGCGCATGTGCTCGGTGTCTCTTGTCTCATTCCCATAGGCGCGGAAGATGCAGCACACATAGCGGCAATGATCGCCGAATCCAAGCCGCGCCCCCTTGCCCTAATGGTACGAAGGCGCTTTTCGATAATGGCCGATTGTCATGAAATTTATGTTAGCGGAGGCTTAAGCCGGGACCTCGCCCGCAACCACCGTGCGATGCATCGTCCGCACGTCGGGATAGGAAAACCCGCCGGTGGCGCGGTGGATCACCGCCCGGTTGTCCCACATTACGACATCGCCATCCCGCCATTGATGGCGGTAGACGAATTCACCCAGGATCTGATGGGCAAAAAGCTCGTCCAAAAGAGGATCGGCCTCGTCATCGCTCTTTCCTTCGATGCCGATGGTGAAGCGGGGTGAAAGATAGAGGACTTTCTCGCCGGTTTCGGGGTGGGTGCGGACGAGCGGCCAGACCTGATCGGGGATGGATTTCTGCTTTTCATAGAAGTCTTGGCCGTCGGGGCGGCGGGGTGAAACGGTCACGCGCTTGTTCCTGAGCTTCGAGACGGCATGGATGCCCTTTAGTCCGGCGATGCGCGACTTTAAGGAGGCGGGAAGGGCCGCATAGGCGGCCGCCATGTCCGCGAATTCGGTATCTCCCCCCTTGTTCGGGTTTTTCACCGCATAGAGGATGGTTGCCATGCTGGGGCGGTCCCGATGGGAGGAATCGGAGTGCCAGAAATCCCCGCCATCGACGAGGCCAACGGGTTTGCCGTCCTTGATGTCGTTGGAAAGGACGAGGACTTCCGGGTAGCCGGGAACCGTGTAATGGGCGTTGAGCTGATCTTCGAGAGCCCCGAATCTTTGGCTGAATTCCATCTGGCCCGCCGGAGAGAGGCGCTGGCCCTTAATGGCGATCACCTTATGGGTCAGGAACGCCTGATGAATTGCCTGGAACTTTTCGCCGCTTAACGCGTTAAGGTCGATACCCGCGATTTCCGCAGCGAATGTGGAAGCAAGCCTTCTTATTTCCATGGCGGCAATTTAGCGCTTCGTTGCGGGCAGCAGAAGGGCCTTATGGATGATGACCGGCCTTAACGGGGCCGCGGCGCCGAAGGGCCCGGTCCCGCCAAGCTGCAGCCGGGAAATGTTGTCCACAACATCCATCCCCTGAACCACATGACCGAACACCGCATAGCCGGTCTTGTTTTCCGTATCCGCCGGGTTGGGATCGAGGGCGGGGCTGTCGTTCAACACAATAAAGAACTCGGCCTGCGCGCTGGCGGGTTCGTCGTTGCGCGCGAGCGAGAGCGCGCCGCGGACGTTCTTCAGGCCGTTATTGGCCTCCAAGGGGATCGGCGGCCGTTGCACCCGGCCGCTGCCGTCGGCCCCATAGGTTCCCGCCTGGATCACGAACCCAGGCACCACCCGGTAGAACAGGGTGTCCTCAAAGGTTTTATCCTGAACGTACTCAAGAAAATTGGCGACCGAGAGGGGGGCTTTCTCGCGGGCCAGCTCCAGCACGATGACGCCCATGCTGGTCATGAGCGCGACGCGCTCGGCCGCAAGCGTGCCGCTGCTCAAAAGCAGCGCGCCCGCAACCACGGACGCTTTGAAGAAACCACGCACGGTAAGGACCAAAGCTATTGGG
>SXGR01530276.1_pt1 | contig 11013 bp, 5 predicted proteins | sample 3174711 | NCBI WGS metagenome assembly SXGR01 (sample SAMN11356860, study PRJNA531348) | freshwater metagenome | isolation source: freshwater sample F1-60 | place: China: Fuxian Lake, Yuxi | collected 2017-12-25 | reverse complement strand
TTAACCGTCAGGGACAGCGCCTTTATTGAGTTGGCTAACGCTAAGAATACGGTTGCGCGGAAAATAATAACTGACGCCATTTCCAATCCAACCTACGCTACATTCATCAATGAACTACAATTAGATCTCTCTTGCATTACGCTCGCCGATGAAAATTTAGCCGCGATCATAGTTGGCGCTAAATCTTTGATTAACATTTATGAATATACGATAGAGGAGAAATCGGGCACTAAAATTCTGCTCGGCCGCAGTCACGATAACCAAATTAAATCTGTTAACGATAGTGGATTGAATCTTGAGACGAAATTTGGTAATGGTTACCTGCACAGGGACATCCTATTTATTGATCTGTCACCAGCGACACGTGCTGGTCTGGCACGAGATGCGCAGAAAAACAAACCAGACGCCGAATTACGTGCGCTGGTCGGATCGATGCTCCAACAAAAACCTGATACAAAACCGGAAAACATAATTTACCTGCGCGCCTGGGCCAGAAAAGCGAGCGCAAAAGAAGGACAAGCAGCGCTGGCGGCTCATTTGGATAAACAGATTAACGAACACGAAAAAATGAGTCTATTTGATCAACGTCTACGCGACATTGAATTACAGGCTCACACTAACGATCCAGAAACCTTAGTGAAACCATTAGCTGATTTAGCCAAAGAAATGACTGAGTCGACGAACAATGCTCAAGTCTGGCAACGACATAAGAATGTCAGTGAACTCCTCAGTAAACGGCAAGGGGACATCATTACAAAAAAGGCGGATAAAAGCCCTGCAGAAGCGGTTAAAAAAGCTCCATTAGCTGTAAATGAAAAGGTGATTTACGAATGGGATTTCACCCAAATTTCGAAAGGGCCGTGGAATGTGGGAGATAAAATAGTAAATTTAAATGTCGTCAACGGCACTTTGAGTGGCGAAATTATTGGCTCTGGCTCTTTTATTATTGCCTCAAATCTCGCTATTCCAGTAACAGATGCTGGCTATATCGAAATACGTCTACGTGGAACAAAAGAAGGATTTGTTGCGCTGTTTTTTAAAACTACCACCATGCCAACATTGACCTGGGCAGCTAGACTCCCATACATCGGCAATGAATTCGTCACCTTACGCTTTGATGTTACCACAGTTAATGGCTTCAATCACGACCTAACGCTATTACGAATCGATCCGCTCGTTGGCAGCGACACCCAAGCGAAATTTGAAATACAGAGCATTAAAATCTTGCGTGAATAATGGCTCGCAAGAGAAACGCGTCGCGCATCGATTTTTGATCTTGGTTTGACGTTTCGTCAAAGGTCGTGATGTTCGAACCGACTCGCACTGGTGTATACTCTCGACGAAGGCACGATTGATACCGAACCGGACCACCCATGACCGAGCATGTTCCCAGCGACGAAGACTTTGCCCGCTACGTCAAACAAGTGGCGATGGTAACACCCGAACAAGTGGAAGTGGCCGAGCAGGAACAACGCCGCAACTTCGCCAGTGGCGTCACCATCCCGATGGGCGAAATTTTAGTTAAGCTGGGCGCTATCACTACCGTCCAGCGCGAAGGTGTTGAAAAACGCCTTGCGGCAAAACAGGTCGGAGGATTACAGCAACTTGGGCCTTATCGCATTTTACGCAAACTTGGCGAAGGCGGCATGGGCGCTGTTTATTTGGCTGAAGATGACTCTCATAAAAACCGCCGAGTGGCGCTCAAAGTATTGCCGAAACGACATGCGGCCGATGGTGAATTTGTCAGCCGTTTCAAGCGCGAAGCACGCTCCGCCATTGGTTTAATTCACCCACATATTGTCGCTGCCTATGCCGTGGGTGAAGATTTCGGCGTACATTGGTACGCGATGGAGTTTTGCCCAGGAGAAGCGCTCGACACTACAATAAAAAGATTGGGTGTCTTGCCGTGGCGCGAAGCGATTGCCATTACCACTCAGATCGCTGCTGCGCTCGCACATGCCCATACTAAAAACATCATTCATCGTGATATTAAACCGGCAAACATCGTTGTGTCCGATAAAGGTATCGCCAAGGTCCTTGATTTCGGCTTGGCCAAACAACTCGGTGGTGGACAGTCATTTATGACACAAACTGGGGTGGTGATGGGAACACCCCACTATATTGCGCCAGAACAAGCACGTGGTGAAAAAAGCATTGATGGTCGCGCCGATATCTATGCCCTGGGTGCAACGCTCTATCATCTACTGACCGGTAAAACTCCCTTCAGTGGTAACAGCCCGGCGATCGTCATTATGCACCATATCAATGATGCTAGGCCGGATCCTCGTGATGAGATTCCCGACTTACCAGCTGGGGTCGCTCATGTCGTTTGTCGGATGATGGCGAAACAACCGCATGATCGATATCCCGATGGCGAAACGCTGATTGCCGATTTGGAATTAGTTGCCTCCGATATGTCACCAACGGGAACGCCTCTGAACCTTTCAGCCTCAGCCATCGCACGGAGGCGTCAGGTATTGGCAGATGAACCTGATCATCTCATGTCTTATATCGTCATAGCCATCGTCGTCCTGATGGTGGTCGCTGGTTGGTGGTACCTAAGACCCAATGGAGCCACAAAAATTGCGCCACCTATCAATCCATTACCCGTTGCGGACACGGTAGCACCGGAACCACCAATTCAGCCACCTCAATTCGAAACCATTCCCCTCTTACCACCACCAACCTCTCTTCTCCCACCTCCGCCCGCTATCAAGCCACCACCCGTCGTAACTTCGGTAGAAACTACGATTACTGCAGTAAATCCGCCGCCCAGCCTCATCAACCAAACGCGCACCATAGATCTTTTGGCGCTCGCCGATCCCACACGCGATGCGATCTTTGGTACTTGGCAAAGAATCGATGGCGCATTGGTAAGCGACAACGCTGGAGCCTGGGCGGATGGTCAGGGTGCTTCACGACTCGCACTTCCTTATCGCCCACCAGAAGAATACGATTATCGAATTGTCTTCACCAAACGCAGTGGACTGCATTGCGTGTCGCAAATATTTGTCGCCCGTAACCAAGCATTTTCCTGGGTCATGGGCGGTTGGGGAAATACCATTTTTGCGTTTGAAAATATGCGTGGACTCCATGGAAATGACGTGGGAAACACGACTCGGGTGAAACAGCCTTCGTGTCTTACCACGGGTCAACGCTATGAATCAGTTTTACGCGTGCGCCGTGGTGAAACCACCGCACTCCTTGATGGTCAAATTATTACTCGCACGCCGACCAATTACCGTGAGTTAACTAATCCATCGGTTTACCATCTACGCGGCAACCCAGGACAACTGGGTATCGCCAGTTGGGAATCACCGACGGCATTTCATGTGGTAGAGGTCATCGAGCACAGTGGGCCAGGAACGATGGTTCGATAATTACGTAACTCTTTGGCGAAACTTCCCTTACTGCTACAGTTCGACCTCTCCATCCGATGACCTTCAAAGCCCTAAATGATACAACACGCTATCAATATCGGGTCACAATAACGAACGCATGATGTCTGAAACAAGATGTCGAATCGTTAAGGTCCTGTCATTTCAATTTGTTATAACCCCATAGATTTTAACTAATTTGCCACAATCCTATTTTCCAATCAACAAAAGTAGTCACAGAATGTAATCCTGGCAGTTATTACTGTTAATATTATCGCTCGTCCCGACGTGGAGTTACCGAATGTTTCAATCCTTTGTCTTAGCACTCATGCTCTGCTGTTCGGCGCCAGCGTTCATATTTTTGCTGGGGGGCGACATCAAGGAGGACGCACAGTCTCCAGCACGTTCGAGTTATGACTTCAAAAAAGACATCATGCCGATTTTTGATACCTATTGCGTGAGCTGTCACGGAACTGAAAAGGTGAAGGGCGGTATTAAAATAACTGATCTCAATCCGGACATGGTCAATGGACCACATGCAGAAAAATGGTTCGGTATGTTGGGCGTCATGAATCTTGGCGAAATGCCACCAGAAGACAAAAAACAACCCAGCGCCGAAGAGCGAAAAAGGATCATTGAATGGCTAACCGTTGAATTAAAGCGTGCCGCCGAATTAAAACGCGGGAACATAACGACCGTTATTCGCCGCTTAAATAAGCAGCAGTACACCAATACACTCCAAGATTTGCTCGGAATTAAAATCAATTTTGGCAAAGAGCTTCCAGGCGATGGTCAGTCACATGAAGGGTTTCAAAATAATGGTGAAGCACTTTCCATGTCTAGGCTGCAAATGGAATATTATTTAAAAATTGCCCGCATGGCCGTAGATCAAGCAATTGTTGGCAATGAACCTCCCGAAGTCTATAAATTTAAAATCGATATTGGTAGCGGTATTAGCCCCAGAAAAGGCTCTAGAGGGCTTGGCTATGTATCGGTGCCTATTCCATTCCCCGACTATAAGATTCAAGAACTTGAAGCGACTAACAAAGGCTTCAAAACTATTACGCATCATTTTCAGCCCTTCACCGATTTGACCCAATATAAAGACACTGAAATAGATAAACGCCTGAACGAAAGCTTCTTCCTTGATATGCGTGGGTCTGATAAAAATCGCTTTCAAGTTACGAAAGATGGACTCGTTCTGTTATCTTCAGTGCCGCATCGAGAGCAGGGCGCAAGTCTTTGGCATGGCCCATCACCCAATTTGACGATTATTATGAGAGATTTTCCCAAACGTGGTGATTTTATCATGAACGTAGTGGCCTCTCAATCTTCCGAAATTGAAGAGGATGCGCCGACTCCAACAGCCGCCCAATTTGACGCAAAAACGACCACCGTCACAGCACCAAAGCATGCGGTGATTATTTTGGGACAAAATCCAACTACGCATGAAGTCCTTAACCGGAGCAATCCACGTTATGTTCAAGGACAACCGGTTGCCAGTTATGATATCGATCTTCCACAAAGTGGTCTTTACCAATTCGACGCCGTCTATGCCGCCAGCGAAGAACGTCCGCTCGATATAAAAATTGGCGATCTACTCATTCAGCGAACGTTAGGTAGTACAACCACTAGCTGGCAGGATTTACAACTGAAAAGCAATGGCGAATTTGAGCTTAAAAAAGGCAAGCAAACACTTAGTTTTGATAGTCAGGGCGCGAGCATTCCACATATTCACGCTTTTATTTTAACCCCGGTTAAACCAGGCCGATCACTACTCGTTCAAAAAACACCCAAGACGGCCAGCACTACTTCAGCGCCGTACTTACGGACGTTTGCTGGAAATAGAACTGATGATGGCATGGAATACGCCACTTTCGATAAACCGCAAAAAGTGTCGGCCCAATTCGGCGAAACGCAGACGCTGACATTTAAAGGTCGATTGGAAGATATTCCGCTACCAACCATCGATCTCAATGACACTGACTTCATGTCCAACATGGCGGTATTAGGGCTGTGGAATGACACTTTTGTTACCAGCAAGAACGAAGTCGGATCTCCGGTATTGATTAAATCAATTGAATTCGAAGGACCTTACTACGAAACATGGCCGCCCAAAAGTCATACCGATATTTTCATTACCTCTAAAAACAAAGAAAACCAAGAGCTCTACACGCGAGAAATTATTACTCGCTTTGTTGCTAAGGCATTTCGCAGAACGCCCACGACCTCTGAAATTGAAAAATTAATCACATTCTGGAAGGAGAACAAGAAAGACTACTCAACTTTTGAGGAGGGCATCAAAGAGTTACTCGTGATCATTTTATGCTCCCGTGATTTTCTCTATCTTGCCGAACCGATAAACGATAACAAATCACTCACTGAATTTCAGCTCGCCTCAAGACTTTCGTACTTTCTTTGGGACAGCATGCCAGACGCACGGCTTTCACAACTAGCTCATACCGGCAATTTAAAAAAGAATCTTGCTACTGAAGCTCAAAGAATGGTGCAAGATCCCAAAGCTTTCAATTTTAGTAAAGCCTTTACTTATCAATGGCTCGATATGCGCCGCCTAGAAAATATCGGTATCAATATCAACATGTATCCCCAGTACACGCGTTTTATTAAAGAAGACATGGCCAATGAAACTCACTATTTTTTCCATGAGGTGTTGTCCAAAAACCTAAGTCTAATGAATTTCATCGATTCTGATTTTGTGCTGGTCAATCAGAACTTGGCGCATTTTTACGGCATACCAAATGTTTTTGGCAGTGAATTCAGGAAAGTTGCTGTCCCGCGTTCGGTCAACCGCGGCGGCCTATTGTCCCAAGGCAGTTTCCTTACCGGGCACTCATCCGGTAACGATTCACACCCTATTAAACGCGGCGTCTGGTTAATTAGAAAAATACTCGACAATCCCCCTCCTGAACCACCGCCGAATGTACCTATGCTTGATGAATCAAATCCCGATTTTGCTAAATTAACCAACAAACAACAACTTGAAAAACATCGCAATCATGAAGCCTGCAATGATTGCCATGCGAAAATTGACCCCTGGGGAGTTGCCTTTGAAGGTTATGACGCCGTCGGCCTACAGCGGTCAAAAATCATAACCAAAGGCGGCATTATGCCCGGCGATATGAAGTCCACCTTACCCAGTGGAACAAACATCGACGGCATCAGGGGTTTAAAAGCGTTCATGCTGGAACATGAACGTGAAAATATTACTCGCAGCGTGGTTAAACACATCTTGTCCTATGCACTTGGTAGGTCGTTAAATTTTACCGACGAAACACAAATTCAGGCCATCATGCTTAAGGCCAAAAATGAAGAATATAAAATTCAAGCCGTCATTGAAGGCATTGTCACCAGTTCACTATTCACAGAACGCTAGATAGGAGTATTTACACTGGCGCATAAACCGTGGCATTTAAATCGCAGGGCTTTCCTTCAAGGTATCGGACTTACCTGCGCCTTACCGTATCTGGAATGTATGGGCAAAGACGTCGCGAAAAATCCAGCCAATAAAAAACGCTGTGCTTTTATTTATACCCCAAATGGTGTCAGCATGCCCGGTGAAAAAGATCCTGATTTTAAAGACTGGCTGTGGTTTCCACATGGTGAGGGCGTCAATTTTTCCTACACCAAAGTTCAGGAACCATTGAAGCCTTTTCACCAGAATTTGCTCTATATCGGCGGACTTTCCCATCCACACAGTCGAGACCTGCTGGGACATGCTGCAGTCGACACCTGGCTAACTGGCGGCAATATTGGTGGCTCAACCTATAAAAATAGCATCTCGATTGATCAAGCAGCGGCCGCTAAATATGGCGAGCAAACACGATTCTCATCACTAGCTCTCTCTTGTGACGGAGGCGTTGGCTTTAAATCGCGTGTCTCAACCTGTTCTTTCAATGCAAATGGCAGCGCCATGCCAGCAGAATGTAATCCACGAGAAATTTTTGAGCGCTACTTCAGCGCCAACAATGGGGCATCAAAAACAGCGCGGAAAGTACAATTACAACAAGGGAAAAAAGTCGTCGATATGATCATGGCAAATGCCAAAGATCTCAATCGTCAGTTGGGTAAACAAGATCTGATGAAAATGGATGAATACCTGACTTCGGTCAATGAAATTGAAGAAAATATTAAGCGCACAGAATCCTGGCTCGATGTCCCGATGAAAGAATTTAAAGCAGATCACCTTCAATTAGACATCAAACAAACGGCGCCGAAAGAATATATTCGTACTATGTACGACTTGATTGCGCTGGCCTTCGACACCGACATTACCCGAATCGTTTCCTATATGCTTGCCCGTGAAGACGGTATGGGATTCGGAGATAAATTCCCAGTGATCACATTTAAATTTAAAGGCCACCATGGTTTGTCACATGATGGAGATCAAGGGCATTTCGAGCGCCAAGGTATTTATGATCAATTTCTTATCGAACAATTTGCCTATTTCGTTGAAAAGCTCAGTAAAATAACTGACGAAAATGGTTCCATCCTGAATTCCACCATGGCCATGTATGGTAGCTCCAACAGCAATACCCACAATGCACGAAATTACCCTACCGTAATCGCTGGCGGTCAAAAGCTTGGTTTAAAAGGCGGTCAATTCCTTAAATTTGATGAGAAAATTCCCATGTCTAACCTGTTTGTCACCCTATTAAACCAACTCGGTGCCCCCACGGAAAAATTTGCTGACAGTACGGGGGCTTTAAGCGACATTTTAGCCTGAGCAAAATCCGAAAATCGGCTTAAGCGATACCAAACCGTCAGCATCGTCTGTGACACTATTACGGGAAATCTTCCTGCTGTCCTATGATTTCGATTTCGCGCCATAGTGTAACGAGGCATGGGGCGACAGCCCCGCAACAACAGCAAACAGCCTAGCCGAGTCGATAATGAACCTTTGGTTCCGGCTCGGCTGGGCTGTGATCAGTCCGCGATTTTTTGGATTCACACATTTCTAAAGCGCACCGGATTCCCGTGATCTTGCATTTTAAGCGGACCGGTGTCGCCATGTTTCTTATAATCAGACACCGAATGAGCTCCACGCCACCCTGTTCCACCGGTCAGTTCAACATTATCCTGAATAACCCAACCATTATGAATGACATGAAACTTCGCCTTGCGAGTTACCTTACCCATTTCGTCAAACATCGGACGATGAAAAGTAATATCGTAGGTCTGCCATTCACCAGGCTTGCGTGAAGCATTCACCAGTGGTTTTGAACGTCCATATAACGCTCCGCACTGACCATCGGGATAGGTGGTATTGCCAAAAGAGTCCAATACCTGAACTTCGTATTCACCCATAAGAAATACGCCACTATTCCCACGTCCCTGTCCATCACCTTTCGGCTCCGCGGGTGTGGCAAATTCAATGTGCAGCTTACAGGAACCAAATTCATCTTTCGATTGGGCATAACCGCCGCCCTTCACCGATTCGAGTGCCGCATCAATCAATTTCCATTTAGTCGGTTGACCGCCACCAGAGGTCCAATTTTTTAGCGAGCCTTCCGTGCCATCAAAAAGCACGATAGCATCAGCCGGAGCTTTCGCCGCCTCAGCGTCATAGGGTTTGGGTTCAACGATTAGCGGCTGAGGTTGTTTCGCAGGATCGGTTTCGTGAACCTTTATACCGTTAATAAACATGTACTCCACCTGCTTACCATTTTCGTCACGCATTTCTTTTTTAATGACCGTCTCTTCGGCGAAGGCGCCGCTCAGCGATACCGCTGATAGAGCAGAGATTAACAAACAGGAAATGCGATGGTTGTTCCTGGATGTAATTTCCTTATTGAGCGGTCCAAGGTCAAGAACCAGTTAGAGGGACTAGCTTTTGTCTCAAGAAAACACTGGCACATTGCCTCCTCATAGGAGGTTTTACTTAATTCGACACCGATTTTGATTCAGCGTTGGCCGTCGATGGTTTATCTTGGTAATGAAAGATAAACCAAAAGACCACCAGCACGACACTGGCAAATATGGCCAAGGGAATCCACAAATGCGACCAATAGGGAAGCGAATGAACCGAACTAGGGACAACCGACTGCCCTTTATCATCCGTAAAAGCATAACCGGCCAAGTAGCCTGCAACGATAGCGCCGACATAAAGACCAAGGCCATAGGTGAAAAACAAATTCATCGCCTGGGCCTGGCCACGAATTTCCGGTGGCGTGACCTTATCAACATAAACTTGACCGGTAACAAAGAAGAAATCATAACTGATGCCGTGGAGCAAGACACCAAAGAAGAATAATAAAAATCCTACGTGCATGAAAGGCACAGGGAATCCCGCTAATACCATTCCGGGATAATCTGGATTGGTCGTTGTCCCATCTGCTAAAAATGGCGCGGGAATACTTCCTTCTGCTGCCGCCCACGTGAACAAAAGATAACGTACCACCCAGGCGAAAATACCGATAGCAATCATGCGTTTTATACCAAGGCGACGAATAAAAAACGGCATTAAAAATAGCATGCCGGCTTCTAGCCAAGTCCCAACATTTCCCCATACCGACGCGTGACTCAGATTCATCGCGCCCATCTGATTCGCGAGATAGGCATAATACGCGGATAATGGTATGCAGACTAAAAAAGCACAAATCAAGTACGTCGCAAATGCTGGATTACGCCATTCACGCCAAGCATCGACAAAGAATAATTCACGCCAAGCGAATGGCTGTCCTTTGCGCGGCGCCGGGGTTTTGGGTAAAGTCAGACAAAATAGACCCGCCACCAAACATGCGCTCGCCGCTAAACGAAATTGAATGGGACCTTCACCAGCTTCAATAGCACTGCCATCAGCTGCCGTACCAGTAAAACCAAATGCCAATACCAGTCCGCCAAAAATCCATCCCATCGTGCCCCACAAACGCACCAAAGGGAATTCATCGTTACCGCGTGGTAAATGACGAAATGCTAACGCTGCGGTCAATGCCAATGTGGGCATGAAACACAACATATGGGCAAAAATAGCCAAGTTAAACCAGGTGCTTTTGCCCAGTGTAATTCCAGAAATGGTCAGCGAATAATAAGCAATTGTCCCTCCCACTTCTGGATTGAGCTGCATAACCGGGGTTCCTGCCATATCACCAATTATCGGCAAACACCACATAATGGCACCGCCAAGAATAAAACACGCAGCTAATACTTTTTCCGCATTAAAGAAACGATCAACACACAAACCTAAAAAGAACGGGGCAACGATCGCCCCAAGCGGACTCGCCGTGTAGAGCCAAAAGGCATTATGCGACATCTCATGCGCAATCATGTAGCGATAGCCGGTCAGATACCACGCACCCCAGATAAAAAACTGGATAAAAAACAACACCGACAAGCGGGATTGAATGAACGGCGCAGTTGGTTCCATCATGACCTCTCATAATTATATGAGCTAAAGCACGAACGTGAAAATAACACCGAGTGATAAACTACTTACAAGCTTATGACCTGACCCGTTTTAATGGATTGTTCGGCGGCCAAAACGATGGCTAAACTATCACGCGCGGCGGACCAATGCGCGGTCAAATCAATGCTCTTATTTATCGCATCAAGGAAATAGACCTGTTCGCGTTTACACAATTCATCGTGATCTGGTTCGTCGGCTAAGGTACTTAATCGA
>SXGR01242579.1_pt1 | contig 11013 bp, 4 predicted proteins | sample 3174711 | NCBI WGS metagenome assembly SXGR01 (sample SAMN11356860, study PRJNA531348) | freshwater metagenome | isolation source: freshwater sample F1-60 | place: China: Fuxian Lake, Yuxi | collected 2017-12-25 | reverse complement strand
GAATCCTTCCGCGATCCGTCCCATTTCCGCGCTGCCGTCACCACCTACCAGCACTTCTTCAACTTCGCGCGCAAAAACCGCTCGCGCGGCAACCACACACCCGCCGACCTTCTCGCCCAACGCGCGCCTCATCTCAGCCCCAAAGTCCTACGCTACCCCCCGTCTTTCTTGATGCCCAGGTGGGTCAGGATCTGTCTGGACCTCCCGTTGCGGAATGCGTTCCTGACTCGACAATTTTTTCGGACGGCCTCTCGGTGCTCCCCGCAGCACGGGGTGGGTCTAGTGCATCACCGCGGTGCTTGTAGCATGAAAACACCGCGACTCTTCGGGCTTCTTTTCTGCGCGCTGCTACTCGGCGGCGGGTGGCCGCTGGGCTACGCGGCGGAGGTGCTCACGCGGATCGCCGACGTGCGCGGGTTGCGCCGCGAGGATGCGGTGGAGGGCAGGGCGGTGCAGGTCAGAGGCGTGATCACGTGGCGCAGTCCCGAGGGGCCCATTATGGTGCAAGATACCTCGGCGGGAATTTGGGTGGGGGTGGGCCGTGCTCGTCAAAATCGGCTATGGGAAATGGATGACTCCGTCATCGACTCGCTGCGAGTTGGGCAGACGGTCGAAATTCTGGGGATCAGCGATCCCGGCGGTTACGCCCCGGTGATCCTCCCGCGCACGATTCGCGTGCTCGGTGAGCAGGCGTTGCCGACTCCGCTGCCGATGACGCCGGCGCGATTCTTCAGTGGAGCCGACGACGGCGTGCGGGTGCAGGTGAGGGGAGTGGTTCAGGGTTTCCAATCCGCGGAAACCGGCTGGTTGATTCATCTCAATTCCAATCCGGGGAGGTCGACGGTCGAAGTTCCGGCGACCGTCTTCCCGAATCCGGCAGAGCTCGTGGACGCGGAAGTGCGGGTGAGCGGGGTGGCGGTTTCTCGTTTCAACACGCGCGGTGAAATCACGATGCCGCGCCTGTTCGCCAACGATGCGAGTGATTTTGTGATCGAAGTTCCGGGGGCCGCTCCCTTTGACGCGCCGTTGGTGCCATTGGACCGAATTCTCGCGTTTCGCCCGGAACCATTGGGCCCGCATCGTGTGCGCGTGGTGGGCACGGTGACGTTCGCCTTGCCGGGTAAGTTCCTATATCTGCAAGCGGGCGAAAGTGCGATGCGCGTCGAGACCCGAGCGACGGACGTTGGGACTCCGGGAGATCAGGTAGAGGCAGCAGGGTTCGGCGACATGACGCGACATGTGGGGACGCTGGCCGAAGCGCAGGTGCGAAAGATCGGGCGCGGTGTGATTCCGGAACCGGTGGCTATCACTCCCGAAGAAATTATCGCGCTCAACACCACGGCGATGACGACCGGGCAACGGGCGAAGCCGCATGATTTCGACGGTCACTTGGTGCGGTTTCGAGCGACTTTGCTCGCGGTGCAAGTGGCCACTGACCCGCGGCAACCCGTGCGCCGGCTCACGCTGGAACGGGGCGAATTGGTCCTCAGTGCGATTTTGCACGCGGGAGACACGACGGCGCTTGATGGGTTGCAGCCCGGTAGCGTCGTGGAGATCACGGCTCTGGTGCAGCTCGAATACACTCCGGTCGAAGGCTCCCGGCGATCCTTGGTGCCGAGCCGGCTCGACGTGGTGTTGCGCCGCGCCGCCGATGTGTTCGTGGTGGAGGCACCTTTCTGGTGGACACCCGGCCGCTTGCTGAGCGCAGTTGCCATCGCGGTTGTTGCGCTTGGCGCCGCCCTGGCTTGGGTCTGGCAACTGCGCCGACAAGTGCGGCGAAAAACCCGCGAACTGGCTGCCGAAATGAGCGCGCGCCGCGACGCCGCAATCGAGTTTCAGGCGACCCTACGGGAGCGCAATCGGCTCGCCGCGAATCTGCACGACACACTTTTGCAGACGCTCGGTGGCATTGGTTTTCAGATGGAGGCGTGTGAGGCCGAAGCCGCCGGTCCGCGACCGGATGGAAAGACTCCGGTGCACCTACCCGTCGCGCGACGGATGTTGGATCACGCAGTGGACGAGTTGCGCAGCTCCGTGTGGGCGTTGCGCAGTTTGCCGCTGCATGGTCTCGCGATGCCCGCTGCGCTGCGCTCGCTCGCGGAGCGTGCGGGTGCTGGTCACGATGTGAAAATCGATGTTCACACGGCGGGCGATTTGGCGCACGTGCCCGATTTTGTGGCGGGCAATCTGCTCTTGGTTGCGCAGGAGGCCTTGCACAACGCGCTCAAGCACGGGCACCCGCGCAACGTCACGCTGGATGTGCGCCTCGCTGAAAAGCCCGAGTGGGTTGCCGTGACGGTGCGCGACGACGGCCGCGGTTTTACCGTCGGTGCGCAGGTGGGTGCGACACAAGGCCACTTCGGACTCACGGGTATGCGTGAGCGCATCGAGCGGCTCAACGGCACGCTGCGGATCGAGAGCGCGCCGGGCGAGGGCACGACCATTCACTTTGAAGTTCCGCTGCGCGCCTACGATGAAGCCCTCGCCTGAGCACCGACCCATTGGCCGATCGGTCAATTGCCCGCCGGTCGTTGCTGCGGCTACAGTGGCGTCGTCCGCCAGTTCTCCTTTCTTCGTGCCTCCTGCCACTCCCATTCGTCTGATTTTGGTGGATGACCACACCGTGCTCCGCGCCGGTTTGGCCAATGTGTTGAACTTCGACGCGGGCCTGCGCGTCGTGGCCGAGGCGGACGACGGTGAGGCGGCGCTCAAGGCGTGGCGAGCGCATCCAGCCGACGTCATGCTGCTGGATCTCAGCATGCCCGGGATCGACGGGATCGAGACGTTGGTGCGGCTTCGGCGTGAGTTTCCGCAGGCGCGGGTGCTGATGCTCACGTCGTCCGAAGCGCCGGAGGATGTCCGCCATGCGTTGGCCGCCGGGGCCTGTGGCTATGTCACTAAGACGGTGCGACGCGCGGAACTGGTCGCGGCGATCCGCGCTGTGCACGCCGGCCAAGAAGTGATCGGTGGTGCGGTGGCCGGACAGTTGGCAGTCGAAAACGAGACGGGCGCCATCTCGCGGCGCGAACTCGAAGTGCTCGGCCTCGTGCGCCAAGGGTTCACCAACGCCGAACTCGGCCGCCTCCTCGGCATCTCCGAACGCACCGCCAAGGCCCACGTCGGGGCGTTGCTCGTGAAACTCCAGGCCGCCGACCGCGCCGAGGCGGTCGCGCGCGGTTTCGAGCGCGGCTTGCTGAAAGCGTGAGTGACGCCGCGATCCATTGGCCGATCGGACAATAGCGCGGCAGCGCGCGTTTCGTGCATAGTCGGGTCGTCTGACTTCGCTTGCTGTCGTCGCCACTGAAACCCCTGCCTCCCTCATGCGTTCAATCAATCGCCGTCGTGTCTTTTCGTTCGTTGCACTCGTCTGCGGGTTATCCGCCGTGCTCGAAGCCCAGGTCGCGCCCAACAACGTCACGCCCCCGAAGCCCGTCGAGGAACCGGCTATCGAACTCTCCCCGTTCGTCGTCAGTGTCGCGACCGAGAGCGGCTATCGCGCGACGCAGACGCTCGCGGGCACGCGCCTGAAAACCGATCTCAAGGATATTGCCGCTTCCGTGCAGATTCTCACCGCCGAGTTTCTCGACGACGTCGGCGCGAACAGCCTCAACGATCTTTTCATCTACACGACGAACACCGAGGCGAGCGGCTTGAACGGCAACTTCAGCAACGCGACGCCCGGTTCGACCTCAGTCGGCGACGCCGGGAGCCGCGTCGATCCGCAAGGTTCGCAGCGCGTGCGCGGTCTCGCGGCCGCTGATGTCACGAGAAACTATTTTCTCACGCTGATCCCGACTGATCGTTTCAATACCGACCGGGTCGAAATCAACCGCGGGGCCAACGCCATCCTCTTCGGTCTCGGCAGTCCAGCCGGCATCGCCAATACCTCGATGGCGGCGGCGGAATTTCGCAATTTTGGGAGAACGAAAATCCACACCGACAGCGAGGGCTCTCTGCGCACCGAGCTCGATGTGAACAAAGTGCTCTTCAGTAAACGCCTGGCACTCCGCTTGGGCGCCTTGCACGACGACACGAAATTTTATCAGCGCCCGGCTTTTCAGGACGACCACCGGCTTTATGCAGCAGTGGCGGCGCGGCCGTGGCGCGGCGGGGTGTTTCGTGCCTTCGCCGAAAACGGTAAGCGGAATGCCAATCGCCCCAACACGGTGCCGCCGTCGAACTCGATCAATTCATGGTTCGCGGCCAATCCCGTCGTCCGAAATCTCATGAGGGCGCAACTCGCGGCGGCTGGGATCAATCTTTCCGTGCCCGATAATCTGCCGCTCGCATTCGACGCCGGTATCCAGGACCTGTTCACCGCGAACTACCTCACTGTCGCCGATGTGAACCGCGACGGTGTCGTCAACGCCAAGGACAACTCGGACCGGCTCGCCCTGCTGATGAACCAGGTCGCCTACTATCAGGACGTGAACAACCGCTATCTGTTTCATCCCAACGCCTCGCGCCAGATCGAGCGCGTGTATCAATATAACCAGTCGCTCCCCACCGGCGGTCCTGGCGGTTCCAATTCTTTCATGAGTAACATCGCCTCCGCGCAGTTCAGCCCGCCGCTGCGCGTCGTGCCCGCGAGTCTCGATCCCAGCGGCAATCGGCAGTTCGGCTACCTCTACCTCGTTTCCCAGCAGCCGTGGCGGCAGGACCCCTTGCTCGTGCCCGAATCCATGGGCGATCTACAACAGTTTGATTTCACCCGCAACATGATTTCCGGCCAGTCCTCGTTCCAAAACGACCGCTGGCAGCACGCCAACGCCACATTCGAACAGACGGGTTTCAACGATCGCCTCGGCATCGAATTCGCCGTCGATCGTCAGATCTACCGCCGCAAGAGCTTCGTGCCCTTCCAGGGGTTCACCGGCCTCTTCGTCGACGTGATGAAGAACTACCTCGGACAGGATAATCCCAATTACGGGCGGCCTTTCGTCCAAGCGCGCACCGCTATGAACGAGTTGGTGGACAACCGCACCGATTTCCGCGTCACGTCCTTCGCCCGGCTCAAGCCGGCGGACTTCTTCCCCGACTCGCGTCTCGCCGGCTGGCTCGGCGACCACACCTTCACCACGCTCTACAACCACTACGACCAGGCGTCGAAAAACACGGCTTGGAATATCTGTTATACTGATCCCGACGGCGGATCAATTTTCGGGCCCACCGACCCACTCGGTTCGCAGCGGCGAATCTTGAACTACGTCGTTTATCTCAGCGACCAGAACATTACGACGCTCAAGTCTGCCGGCGACGTCCGGCTGCACCGGATGCAGAACCAGCAGCTGTGGAATCCCGGGCTGCCAACGATTCTGCAAACCGTCGATCCCGTGACGGGCAATCTCACGAACGTTTCGCTCAAGACCGCCGCCTTCGCGACCGCCTACGGCGAGAATTCCCAGCGCGTGAAATCCTATGCCGGCAATTGGAACTCCTTCTTCCTCGACCGCCGCCTCGTTGGTCTGCTCGGTTGGCGGCGCGACGAAGCCTACAGCGCCGGCTACGATGCCCTGACCGGGCCGGATCTGCTCGCCGACTACAAAAACCTCGCGCTCACCAGCGGCGGCACGACGAAATCGGCCAATACCTTTAGCTGGTCGGGCGTCGCGCACCTGCCCGAGCGCTTTCTCCCTCGGCAGACGCGGCTCAGCGTCCACTACGGTGTTTCCCAGAATTTTTCCCTCGGCGCGACACCCTTCGATTTCTTTGGCAACAGCGTCCCCTCTGCCTCGGGCCGCACCAAGGAATACGGTGTCACGGCCAATCTCTTCAACGACAAGCTCGTCGCCCGCGTCAATTGGTTTGCCTCCGAACTCGCCAACCGTCCGCTCACCGGCAACAGCAACGTTTACAACCGATTCGCCAATCAGGCCATCCTCGGTATCTACGGCGGCCTGATCGAATCCGAATACCGCGGCTTCCGCTCTCCTTCGGTGGATCCGGCGACTGGCCTCGCCGATCCGGGCACCCCCAACTACGCGCTCGCGATGCAGGGCTTGGCCGAGTTCCGGAAAATAATTCCCGCGAGCCTTCTCGCGCAAACCGGATTGAACAGCGTCACGGCTGATGGCCTCAGCAAGCGGGGCAATGCCGGTGGCATCGGTGACACCGACGACGTCCAGGCCAAGGGCATCGAAATCGAACTCACCTACAACCCGACCCGCAGCTGGCGTATTTCCGCCAGCGTCGCGAAGCAGGAGACGTTTACGACCAACTATTCGCCGCGCATGGCCACGCTCCTCGCCGCCACCGATAAGCTCATCGGGCCGAACGGCTCGCTCGCCAGACTCGCCTTCTTCAACGACGCGAGCGTGATCCCGCCCACGTATATCAGCGTGCAGAATCCGACGAACAACAGCATCGCCCAGTGGCTCGAGACCAACGTCTATTCCGTTTACCGGCTCTATAAACAGCAGGAAGGCCGCGCTTCCGACGAACAGCGCAAATGGCGTCTGAACCTTGTCTCAAATTACGACTTCCGCACCGGCCGCCTCAAGGGCACGAGCTTTGGCGCTGCCTATCGCTGGCAAGACCGTGCAGTGATTGGCTATCCGTCCCAACTGGTGAATGGCTTGCTCGTCGCCGACATCACCCGCCCGCATCGGGCGCCGAGCGAGACCAACGTGGATGGGTGGCTGCGTTACAAGCGTCGGATTTTCCGCGACAAGCTGGAGTGGGAAATCGAATTGCGAGTGCAGAATCTCAACACGAACGCCCAAAATCTCATCCCGGTGCAATCCACCCGTGACCAAGCCTACCGAGTCGCCGTCTGGCGCGTCGGCCCGCCGCAGGTTTGGCGACTGTCCAATTCGTTCCGCTTCTGAGCGGGCCTGTCTCATCCCGTGCTATGATGAAAAGAACGTTCGCACTCGCGGCCGCTGTCGGTGCCCTTGCTTTCTCATCGTTCGCCGCCTTGCCGACGAACCGGCCCAATGTCCTCTTCATCGCAGTCGACGATCTCAACGATTACATCGCGCCGCTCGCACGCCACCCGGGCGTGAAGACCCCGCACCTCGACCGGCTTGCACACCGCTCCGTCACCTTCGCCAACGCCCACTGCGCCGCGCCCGCCTGCCACCCGTCGCGGCTCGCTGTGATGACCGGTGTTCATCCGTCGCGCTCCGGCATCTACACCAACCTCTTTGGCTCGCACGGCCCGCGCTGGCGCGAGGAATCGCCGATGCTCAAGGACGCCGTCGTCCTCTCCCAGCATTTCCGCGATCACGGCTACCGCGCCGTCGGCGGCGGGAAGATTTTCCACACGCTGCAATGGACGCCCGGCGATTCCCAAAACGATCCGGCCGCCTGGGACGCCTACCGCGGTGATCCGCTCGATCCCATTTCGCCCGACTGGGCGCGCGCGAAATTTGAGTCTGACGCCGAAGCCGGCCTCACCCCCGGCCGTCCCCTGCAAAATAATTATTTCGGTGCCGCGCCGCTCCACGTGCCCGACGAACAGACGGGCGACCACCTCGTCGTCGATTGGGCTGCCGCGCAGATGCGCCAGCCGCAGACCAAGCCGCTCTTCCTCGCCGTCGGCCTCTTCCGCCCGCACATCCCGTTTGAGGTCCCACAAAAATGGTTCGATCTCCACCCGCTGGCCGACGTGAAGCTCCCCGAGGTCCGCGCCGACGATCTGGCCGACGCCCATGAGCACGGCCGCCGCAGTTGGCACCGCTGGGTTGTCGCCAACCGCCAATGGGAGAAATTCGTCCAAGGTTATCTCGCCAGCGTCAGCTACGTGGACCACCAGATTGGCCGCCTGCTCGACGCCCTCGACGCCTCGCCACTCAAGGACAACACCATCGTTGTCCTCTGGAGCGACCACGGTTTTCACCTCGGTGAAAAGGAGAACTGGGAGAAGTTCACGCTCTGGAACCAGAGCACCCGCGTGCCGCTCTTCATCGCCGCGCCCGGCGTCGCGCAGGCCGGCCGGCAGACCCGCCAGCCCGCGACGCTCACCGATCTCTATCCGACGCTTTGCGAGCTCGCCGGCTTGCCGATTCCCGCCCAATGCGACGGCGCCTCACTCGTCCCGCAGTTGAAAAACCCCGACGCGCCCCGCGCGCGGCTCGCACTCACGTCGTTTCAGTTCGGCGGCGAGCCGGCTGCGTCGCACGCCATCTCGGATCCGCGCTACCGTCTCATCCGCTACGGCAACGGCTTCGAAGAACTCTACGACCTCGGGACCGACCCGCGCGAATACACCAACCGCGCCGCCGATCCTGCGCTCGCCGCCGTGAAGGCCCGCCTCGCGCTGAGCCTCCCCGCCGATCCCGCCCCGCACCGCCGCGCGCCTGCCGAATCCCGTTACAACCTACGACCGGCCGGCTCCGCCAAGAAAAAATCCTCCCCATGACCTGTCCCTCCTCGCGCGGACTCACCCGCGTCACCGCCGCCCTCGTCAGCGCATTCGCCGCCTGCACCCTCTTCGCCGCCGACCGTTCGCCGCCGCGTCCCAACATCGTCGTCTTTATCTCCGATGATCACAGCCAACTCGATTCGCAGGCCTATGGCTCGACTGAGGTGCGCACGCCACACCTGGCGAAGCTTGCGGCCGATGGCCTGAAGTTCACGCACGCGTTTGTCGCCTCCCCGGCCTGTGGTCCGAGCCGCACCGCCCTGCTCACCGGTCTCTGGCCCGCACGCAACGGCGCCGAGCCCAATCACAAGCCCAAGAATCCCGGTGTCGCCTCGCTCCCGCCCACTCTCCGCGCCCTCGGCTACGAGGTTGTCGCGATCGGCAAGGTTGGGCACATCGACTACGCGAAGAATGACGGCTTCGACTCCGTCGTCGGTCCCAACCAAGGCTTCGAAGACACGGCGGCCGTCGCGAAATTTTTTGCCACCCGTGACACGTCGAAACCGCTCTGTCTGTTCGTCGGCACCCGCCACCCGCACACCGTTTGGAGCACGAACGTCACCTACGACCCTGCCGCGGTGAAAATTCCGCCGACGCACTTCGACGACCCCGTCGCCCGCTCTGAGCGCGCCCGCTACCTCACCGATGTCACCAAGGCCGACACGCTGCTGGGTGAGGTCCGCGCACTCGCCCGCGAGAAACTCTCCGCCAACACCCTCTTCATCTACACCGCCGATCACGGCGCCGCGCTGCCGTTCGCCAAATGGTCGCTCTACGACGCGGGTATCCGCGTCCCGCTGATCATGGCATGGCCGGGCCGGCTCAAACCCGGAGCCACCAGCGATGCGATGGTCTGCTGGCCCGACCTCTTGCCGACCTTCATCGAACTCGCCGGCGGCAAAGTTCCCGACGGCCTCGACGGCAAATCCTTCGCCGGCGTTCTGCGCGGCACGGCTCCGGCGCACCGCGACCGCGTCGTCAGCACCCACAGCGGCGACGCCAATTTTTGCGTCTACCCGATTCGCAGTGTTCGCACTCGCGATTGGAAATACATCCGCAACCTGCATCCCGAGTTCCAATATCACACCCATATGTCCCGCGCCACCGGGCCGCATCGCCCGCTGTTCTGGGATACTTGGGTTGCCGCCGCGAAAACCAATCCCGCCGCCGCCGCCGTCGTGAACCGCTACATCCAGCGTCCCGCCGAGGAACTCTACGATCTCGCCGCCGATCCTTTCGAGCTGCGCAACCTCGCCGCCGATCCCAAGAACGCCCCCCGCCTCGCCGCGCTCCGCGCCGAACTCGACGGCTGGATGAAACAGCAAGGGGACACCCAAACGGTCTTCGGCCAACCGCTGCTTCGCGGCGAACCGGTGACGGATCTCGCGCTCGGCAACGTGCAAAAAAAGCGCTAGCCGAACTCCATTTCTTTCCCAACCTACATCCGTACCCCTATGACCCACGACATCTTGCCAGTGCGTCGCTCCCGCTCCTGTGTGCGTTCGATTACCATCCTGCTTTGCAGCGCCGCTTTGGTGAGTGCAGGGCTCCGCGCGCAAGTTGCTCCGGTTGCGACTGCGACGGCACCAGCTACGAAAACCGCCGCGCAGGAAGAGGCGCTCGTCCTTAGTCCCTTCACGGTCAGCACCAATTCTGACACCGGCTATGCCGCCACGAGCACACTTGGCGGCACGCGCTTGAAGAGTGAGCTGCGCGACGTGGCGTCGCAGATCGACGTCATGACCTCGGAGTTTCTTGAGGACATAGGGGCGCTGACCCTCGATGAGGCGGTGCGCTACTCGATGAACATCGAGTCCAACGACGAAAATTTTTCGCCCGGCACGGACGCGAACACCAACAGTGTTTTCTCCTCCGCCTACGGCAGCCGCACGCGCGGTCTCAGCCGTTCGAACAACACCCACGATTTTTTCGAGACGAACGTCCCGCTCGACACCTACAATACTGGCAAACGATTCACGCTTGTTTCCGGCTCGAACGCGATTCTCTTCGGGGCCGGCTTCGCCGGGGGCACGAATGATGTGGCCTTCGACCGGCCTGACCTGAGGAAGTTTTCCGGCAACACCACGATTCGCGCCGACTCCAACGGCAGCTTGCGCGCCTCGCTCAACCTGAGCCAGCCCCTGATCAAAAATCTCCTCGGCTTGCGCGTCGCCGGCCTGCGCGCCAACGAGCGCGACTACCGCGAGGGCGTGGGCGCGAAGACCGAACGATTCTACACGTCGCTGATGATCCAGCCGACGAAGCGCATCGCGGTGCGTGGTTGGCTGGAAAAATACGAGTCCCGGCAGCGCAACGCCGCCAATACCCTCGTCGCCGACCGCGTAAGCCCCTGGCTGGCGACCTCCTCGCGGCCCACCTTCAACAACGCCGGCCTGACGCCCGCGAGCACGGCCGCCCAGTTCAACACCGCCTTTAACGCGCAGGGGGCCGACCTCGCGGGCTCCGCCGAGCGCTTCAACAACGTCGCTTCCGCCGGCACCGTGGTCTTCAACCTCGACGGCACCCAGCCCACGGCGATTCGCAATTGGACCAACACCGTCACGTCGCGCCGCCCGCTCGACGGCACGCAGGACCCCAGCATCATCGAGCCCGGCATCTATCCACTTGATCGCAACGTGGTCGGCAAT
>SXGR01017242.1_pt1 | contig 11014 bp, 9 predicted proteins | sample 3174711 | NCBI WGS metagenome assembly SXGR01 (sample SAMN11356860, study PRJNA531348) | freshwater metagenome | isolation source: freshwater sample F1-60 | place: China: Fuxian Lake, Yuxi | collected 2017-12-25 | reverse complement strand
TGATGTAGATGATGAACTTCTTCTCAATGAACTGCTGGAGTTAATTGTCGTAATTTGTGAGCTAGAAGCGCTACTGGTTTTAGAGCTCGAACTTAGCGAGCTGGATTTGCTCGATGCCGATTGCAGCTGGCTGCTTGTAATAGAGCTAACAGAGGTTTGTGAGCTAGATGTAGGTAACTGGTTATCTCCTCTTGCCGCTACTTGGCTGGAAGAGGTGATGGATACTGAGGTTATGGTTCCGGAATTGGTAAATCCAGAGCCGCCAGAACTCCCACCTCCACCGCAGGCAGTTAGTAAAGGTATTAATAAAAAAAGGTAAATCCATTTGTAGCTGTGCATTTGCTCATCTCGCATGAGGTTAATTTATGGATCAGTTATTTTGCACAAATCAGTTTGTGTATTGACAGAGTTTAATATTGGTGCCCGCGCTGTGTTCGGCGTGCATCGCCTGACGGCAGACCCGTGGTCGGGCCGCTACCGATCAAAACAGTGGGGGCACCATGGGTGCTGCCCGATGCCGGGGTGTCAAAGCCATACGTTCCTTGCCACTCGGCCCACGGCACGTTGTTGCCAGTACATTCGTTGTCTTTGTGCGCCAATGGGCTGGTGGTTTCCAGCAAGTTGGCTGCATAAGACACTTTAGAGGTCCAGTTTGCCGGGCGCGATGTGCAACTGAGGCCACCGAAAGGGGCTGACGTGCCATTTGAGATGATGTTGTGGCTCACACGTGTCCCATAGCTGCCCGTATTAAATGGCCCGCCATTCACTACAACACGGTCTCCAACTAAGGTATTGTGATGGACATCGTGATTTCGCAGATAGCATCCATCCGACTCGAAACATGACTGCCCCAGCCATAAGTTGGCGTTGACGAGAAGGTTGTGGTGTATATGCTCACCCACTGAGTTTCCGCGGGCATTGACCCAAATACCCGAACCGATCCTTTCCTCAGCATTTAGAGCCCGTTCAACGTAGTTCTCTCGGAAGGTGTTATATTGCGAACCTCGCTTGTCGTAGAGGGCACCGGCGTTAAGAGAACCCAGGCGCACTTGATTGTTTTCGACGATGGAGTACCCGGTTTCGTACAGAATCATGGCAAAGCCACCCCATTGAAGGGTTGTATAGGTGCCAAAATCGTTTTCCTGTACTAGCAACCGGTGGTCGATGGCATTAAAGACGCCTCCGGCGGTGAAGATGAAGCTGGCATTATTAGCCTCCGTGCTGTTGTCTTGACCATTGACCCACCGCACGTTGCGCACCACCAAACCTGCGGAACTTGGGTCGGCAAAAATCCCCTTGACCATGACGTTGCTGACGTCAATATCTTCCAAGCGCGGCGCAGGCAGCGCACTGCTGCGTACATTGATGTTGCCCGCTTTGTTCAAGTCCAGCGTAGCCACCTCATCCGGGTACGCCAGGAACTGTTTGGCCTTGGCATCATTTACAAGGAAGCCACCAGTCACATACGTACCCTTGCGCAAGTACACAAGCTTATCCGGCCCATTGTTGGCAATCGCATAGGCCAATGTCTTGTAGGGTGCAACCTTGGTACCACGGCCAGCGGTGTCAGCGCCGCTAGGTGCCACAAACACAAAGCGCGAGGCGGCAGACTGGATGGTGAAGTTTTGGTTGAGCGTCTTCTGTGCCGCGCCACTGTCCTTGATTTGCACGCTCACCACGTAAGTGCCCTCGCTGGCTGGCGTAAAGCGCACCGTGCCACGACGGAAATCCAGCGACACACCCGTTGTATTTTGCGCCACACCGTTGAGCGTGAGACCCGTGAGTCGGTATTCGTACGGAAAAATCCCCCCCACCACGCCGGGTCGGCTCTCATAGGGAATGCCGGGGTAAGCAAGATCCCGTATGCCAAAGCTTGCTTGCAGCGGGTCGTTAGGTAGTGTTTCAGGCATGGTCACGTGAGCCACTTCGTTGTGCACACAGCGTACAAAAATGGGGCTGTCTGTTTCAGGAATAGTACTTGGGGCTAGCTCTGATAGGGCACAGGTCTGACCTTCAGGTTGTGCTGTTACACGCAGATCAAGAGCAACACCAACCGGCTGTGTTGTTGTAATGCTAATCGGCTCATTAAGCGTTACAACAATATTGCTCGTACTATGCGTCAACGTGAGTTGACCGCCCAATCGCAGCCCCTGTACACGCACTTGAAAGCTATTGGTGCTCGCTGCACTAGAAGTACTTGACGACATTGAGGAGCTACTGCTTTTACTGCTTGAAGAAAGACTTCTTGAGCTGGAAGACGAAGCACTGGATTTACTACTTGAACTGGATGAGTTTGAGCTACTACTTTTGCTGCTTGAAGCAAAACTACTTGATATCGACGATGAACTACTACGCTTACTGCTCGACGAAAACGACGCAAGAGAGCTGCTTGACTTAAGGCTTGAGCTGCTACTTGAGCTCGATATTTTCGAGCTAGAACTCATAGTGCTTATTGTGCTACTAGAGGAACTCGATTTAGAGCTTGAGCTACTACTTTTACTGCTAGACGAAGATGATGAAAGCGAGCTGCTGGATTTACTGCTTGAACTAGTCGTTGAACTTGAAATAGAACTACTGGATTTGCTGGTTGATAATGCAGATGAACTGCTTTTCACTGAACTGCTAGAGTTAATGACCGTAATCAGTGAGCTTGCTGCATTGCTGGTTTTAGCGCTCGAACTTGACATGCTCGCTGCCGATTGCGGAGAGTTGCTAGAAAAAGAGCTAACAAAAGCCGGTGAGCTCAGGCTAGATGCAGGCAACTGATTATCTGCTGATATAGCCACTTGGCTGGAAGAGGTAATGGCTACGGAAGTTGCGGTGTTTGAATTGGTAAATCCAGAGCTGCCAGAGCTTCCTCCGCCGCAGGCGGTTAATGCGGACGTTAACAGAAGATAAAGGTAAATCTTGTAGTTGTTCATTTGTTTATCTTTAGCGTGAACCCTCAGTCTAGGTAAATATCTGCCTAGTTTAAGATGGTCTCAGTTTATATCGCAGCTGCTTGGCGCTGCCCCAGTCTTCCTATGTAATACTTACTATGCCAACTTCTGTGGATGCAGAATTCCCACGATTTATCTACAGAGTTTTATGTTGTTAGAGTTCAGCTGGCAATGCATCAAAATATTCCAAACTCGTCAGATAAAATGTAGTTTGTTGATCAAATCCGGAGTTAGATGCCCCCATAAAATAGCCATTTTGCCAAGGCTGCAAATCAGTCGGGCTGCCAACATAACTACTTTCACTGTTCGCCCCTCTTATTTTTTTATCCAAATTGGCATGACTTAGTTCATGAATTTTTACAAAATTATGCTGACCTTCTTTTTTTAACCAAGTTTGAATCACGCCATCGTTAGTGCCCTGGCCACTACTAAATTGCACATGCGCCATCACATCTATGTAATGTCCTCTATCGCTGGGCGAAATAAAATTTGTATGCTGGACATGTTCGTTAGCAACAACATAATTACCCGGTGAGTAATGTACCGCTAGAACGCTTTCTTGAAATGTATTATTGGCTCCCGCCTCTCCAGACCAATATTCCCAGACGATAGTAGGCCCCAAACCTTTCCAGGAATATCCATCTGCCCAAATGGCTAATAATTTGTTGTTGTGATGAAACAGTGCATGCTGGGTACTTGCTAGGCTGTTGCCGCGCGTCACATTGACAATTTGACCGACCCAAACGCCGTCCTTGTAAATTTCTTTATTGGGATACTTTATCCACACGCCGGTATCATCAAACGCATGAATAATGCCGGTTGAAAGGCCATCTGCAGCACGAACCTTGTCGCCCAGTGACCAGCCTAGATTTTGCGGATTATTCATAGTTAAATGAATATCCATTCGATGTTCAAAATTTTGTGGAATATACAAACGAAATTTCAACCAAAGACTATCCCTAGGTGGCATTTTAAAGCGCATTTCTGAATTGTTTGCTTCTGTGCCTACTGCACTTGCATTGTAAGTAAATGGCAACCCCATAGTCTCCAGCAAACCCGGTACTGATTGTAAGTTCCACATTGATTCAAAATTCCAGCCATTTTTAGCTTGTACGCTGTCACCTTTTGAAAAGTCATAGCGAACAAGCGGAAGGTTATTGGAGCTAGCTGAGCTCGATGACGAACTACTCGAACTCGATGGAGTTGAACTACTGCTTTTGCTGCTGGAAGTAGAATATGAACTGCTTGATTTACTGCTTGAACTCAATGAGATTGAACTACTGCTTTTGCTGCTGGAAGTAGAATATGAACTGCTCGATTTACTGCTTGAACTCAATGAGATTGAACTACTGTTTTTACTGCTAGATGAAGACGATGAAAGCGAGCTACTTGAACTACTGCTTTTGCTGCTAGACAAAGACGATGCTAGAGAGCTGCTTGACTTAAGGCTTGAATTGCTAGTTGAGTTCGAAAAAGAACTGCTCGATTTACTACTTGAACTCGATGGGATTGAACTACTGCTTTTACTGCTGGAGGTAGAAGACGATGAAAGCGAGCTGCTGGATTTGCTGGTTGATAATGCAGACGAACTGCTAGAAAGTGTGGCGCTAGATGTTACTGCACTGCTTAGGGGATTTGAGGTTGAAGAACTCGCAGGCACCATAGCACTGCTGGTTTGCCCTCCGGTTGCAACAGATACACTTGATGAGCTACTAGAGCTTGTTTTACTGCTTGAACTTATAGCGCTGCTGGCCGTTGGAGAGCTACTTGAGCTCGGTGCAGGAGCGCTGGAGCTGGTTACTGGGTTAGTGTTTGTACCGCTAAACCCTGATGCGCTAGAGCCACCGCCTCCGCCACAAGCACTCAAAATACTGCACAATAAAACGGCTTGTGCGAAGCGATTGAGAGTAAAGATATGAAGCATGGACATAGCTGATTTCCATTTTATCCTGTTGATATTGTTGCCCTATCAAGTGTTTTTGTTTCTTAGTAATGATGGGGTTATTGCTAACTTAATGTATTGATTGCGCTATCATACAAAATGTGTTGATTGAGTTCTGCGCAAGTGTTCACGATTTGGATGTGGGGATGAAAAGGAGATGGGTTTAGGTCGGGCGAGCTAGGGCTGGAGGTTTTTTTGTGTTGCCAAATAGCGCTCAATTGCCTTGGTCGCCGCCACAAACCCAAATGTACCGGTAACCATCACGCTGGAGCCAAAACCTCCAGCGCAATCTAGCTTTACACCCGCCTCCAAAAATTGCTTATCCATACACACGCTACCATCGGGTTTGGGGTAAACCATTTGCTCTGTGGAGAAAACAGCATCTACGCGGAACTTGCGATTTTTATCGCGCGAAAAATTAAAGTGGCGGTAGAGTTGGGTGCGAATTTTTACCAGCAGGGGGTCGCTTTCGGTACGGCCTAAATCTGTAACCTTCACCTGCTGCGGGTCGCGTTTTCCGCCCGATGAACCCACAGTAATTAAACGCACCTTAATCGCCAAACAATAAGCCACCAAGCGCGCTTTTATATGTGCGGCATCCATGGCGTCAATCACCACATGATGTTGTTTGCCAATAAGCGAATTCATATTGTCTTGATCAATAAAGTCTTCAATCGAGTGAATGATTATCTCGGGGTTGATGTCTTTTAGGCGCTCACAGATCACCGCATTTTTTGAGCGGCCAATATTCGATTTAAGCGCGTGTGACTGACGATTGGTGTTAGTTACACACACATCATCTAATTCAATTAAGGTGAGTTCACCTACGCCAGAACGCGCTAATGCTTCGGCCACCCAAGTGCCCACGCCGCCCAAACCAATTACCGCGAAATGGGCTTTATGCAATGCGGCCAAGGCATCTTGCCCATAGAGGCGAGCGAGGCCGCCAAAGCGCTGCAAGTATTCGGGTGAGAGTGGCGGTTGAGTGGTATTGCTCATGGCGCTGCTGTAGCTCGTTTGTTAGGGGGCGCTATTCTAGTCGCTGCCTAGGCGAGCGTCATCTTGTTATGGTTTTTGATCGCAAGCTAAAAGCCCAGTAATGGCTCACGGGGCTTTTAGCTCTAGGCTTAGTATTTATTTGCTGGGGGACAATTGATAAATACTGCCTTTGTCTTCATCGCTAATCATATAAACCAAACCATCTGATCCTTGCACAATATGGCGTAAGCGTTCGTTGATTTCTTTGGTTAAGAGGCGTTCTTCTTTCAATACTTTGGTGCCATCCAGCGTTAAGCGCACTAGCGTTCGTGCTTTCAGGCTGGTGAGTAGAATATTGTTTTTCCACGCAGGGAATTTATCGCCGGTGTAAAAAATAAAACCCGCCGTTGCTAGGGAGGGCACCCAATAATTAAGCGGTTGCTCCATGCCGACTTTTTCAGTGCCTTCGCCAATTTTGCCGCCGCCGTAATGTTCACCATAGGTAATCACCGGCCAGCCGTAGTTTTTACCGGCTTGATCAAGGTTGAGTTCATCGCCACCCTGTGGGCCGTGTTCACCTGTCCAGAGTTGTTTGGTATTTGGATTAATCGCCGCACCTTGCACATTGCGATGACCGTAAGACCAAATCTCTGGCAGTGCACCGGGTGTGTTAACGAAAGGATTATTTTTAGGAACTGTGCCATCAGCATTAATGCGCACTACTTTACCGTGATGGTTATTTAGCGTTTGTGCATCCTCTTTATTGGAATAACGCTCACCCAAGGTGATAAACAGAGTTCCATCGGGTGCCCAGGCTAAACGCGAGCCGAAATGCGCACTGCTGTCTATTTTTGGTTGCTGGCTAAATACGCGGGTTACTTTCTCTAGCTTGTTACCATTCAAGGTCGCAAAGCTTACGGCGGTGCTGTTGGCGTTACCTTTATTGGCCGGTTCTGAATAGCTGAAATAGATTTTTTTACTGGTCGCAAAATCCGGTGCTAAAACTACATCCAAAAGGCCGCCTTGGCCTTTATCGACTATCTTGGGCAAGCCGCTAATAGGTGCGCTTATGGTGCCGTTTGGTTGAACTATGCGTAAGTTGCCGGGGCGTTCGGTTACTAAAAACGAGCCATCGGGCAGAACAGCTAAACTCCATGGGTTTTTTAAGCCTGTTGCAATGGTTTTTACACTGATTTTTCCACTTTCGGTGGTTACATCTAGAGCTTTCGCACTGGCGAGAGGTGCAATAAGCGCGAGGCTAAGGCACAGGGCTAGTTTGCTGTTTTTCATCATAATGATTTCCGCTGAATATTGTTTCAGGTCAAGCCTTTTGTTGTTTTGGCTCTATGTGTCATAAAAAAACCGCGCACTGCGCGGTTTTTTTAATGTTTTTTGCATAGGCTAAACATTATTTCTCGTACTTTGCACGGCTCACTGAAGCACCGGCTTGCAACCACTTATCGACTTCTTGTACATCGGCTGGGGTTAGCATGCCTGCAACTTCGCGCAATTTAATGGTGTCGATCACATAATCATAAAGAGCATTAGAGTAATCGCGACGCGCTTGATAAAGCTTGCTTTGTGCTTGCAATACTTCAACCAAATTGCGAGTACCTACTTCGTAACCCGCTTGGGTTGCTTCCAACGCGCTTTGGTTAGAAACCGTAGCTTGTTTGCGGGCTGCAATACGGGCAACGTCAGTTTCTACCGACAAATGCAGTGAGCGTGCATTTTGAATAGTACTGCGTTGCGTGCTGTTGTATTGTTCTTGCGCTTGCAAACCTTGTGAAACGGCTTGGCGTGCGGTGCTGGAGGTGCGTAAACCACTAAAAATAGGAATATTTACACCAATCCTAACGCTCGAACCATCGTTTTCATTCTCAGAATAAAAATTCTTGAATTCGCCCTCTTTATCCGTTTTCGAATAATTTAAAGTTGCGGCTACCGTTGGCAAATGGTCAGCGCGGGCTCCGTTAGCAACATTAGCGGCTGCATCAGCGTTTAGCTTAGCGGCCTTCAAACCGTAATTGTTTTTGAGTGCAAAATTAACCCATTCAGCGCGGTCTGCTGGGGTTGGGTTTACCACGGGGAACTTATCGGATAGTGGCGCAATTTGATCTTCTGCTTTACCGGTTAAAACCTCCAAGGCTTCGTAACTAATACTCAAGCTTCCGCGTGCTTCCAGTGAGGCTGCCAATGCACTGTCATAAGCGGCTTGTGCTTCGTGTACATCGGTAATGGCAGTCAAGCCCACTTCAAACCGCTGTTTAACTTGGTCAAGTTGGTGTGCAAATGCATTTTGTTCGGCAATAGTTGTTTCTAATTTATCTACTGAGCGCAGCACGTTGAAATAAGCGGTGGCAACACGCACGATTAAACTTTGTTGATCTGCACCAAAACGCGCTTCTGCCTGTTCACTCAGTTTTTGGCCTCTTTTGTAGTTATACCAAGAGGACATGTTAAAGAGTGGTTGGGTTAAGGACAGATTCCATGTTTTTGCTTTGCTGTCGTTCTTGCCATCGGCTTGGGGGTTGGCTGGCGTTGTTGTTGATTCTGATTCGCCATCGGTGTAGTTATAGCTCGCATCAACCTGTGGGAGTAAGCCTGCGCGTGCAATGGCGCTATATTCTTTACCTGCTTCGTAGCCTGCTTTGTCGGCTTGGAGTTGTGCATCATTTTTAAGCGCAAGTTCGTAAATATCTTGCAGGGTATTGGCGCTGGCACCAAAAGGCGCGAGAGCGAGTAAACCAATAGCTACGTAAAGCTTTGACTTTTTCATAGAGAACGACTCTTTCATAAAAAATCCTGAGGGTAAAAAATTTCAAGGTGAGTATATTTGTAAAGATAAAAAATGTTTGGTTGTCTGAAATATTAAGTTCTACGCATAGCTTAGACAGTAAACGGTACAGTTTGGATTCATTAGTAATAAGCCGAGTTTAGCGGGTTGGCTCTGATGGGTCGAGCTTTGCTGCCTGCAATAGGCTAAAAAGGGTAACCACTTGTGACTCTAGCTTGTAGTTACAAATGTAAGCAGCATCGCCTTGGATTTGTCTGGGGGGGCTTTAGAGCCGGTTTAGGCTGAGTCAGTGTCTATAATAATAGCCGGTGGGAATCCAGTGAACCCCTGAGTATTGGATGTGTTAGCAGGAAAACCGTTGGTATTAAAGGTTTCTTTACTCATATGCGCAAGTTCACTAGACTGTGAGGCTTCTTGTCGGGGTGCTGATTGATTCGTTATCACAGCTGAGATATACCCGCAGACCTGATCCGGTTAGTACCGGCGTAGGGAACGAGAGCTTTCATTCGCAGCTTGGCTGCACCTCTCTATCCGCGCGCCTTTTAATAATTGCCCTTTCGATTACTAGCAGAAGCTCCATGAGTTCGATGATCCAAACACCGATTGCAATGACCATTGCTGGCAGCGACAGCGGCGGCGGTGCAGGTATTCAGGCGGATCTAAAAACCTTTGCAGCTTTAGGTGTGTACGGTTGCAGTGCAATTGCTTCGCTCACAGCGCAAAATACCCAAGGCGTGCAATCTGTATTGCCAATTCCACCTGCGTTTGTGCAGGCGCAAATTCAATCGGTATTAAGCGATATTCAAGTGGGTGCAATTAAAACTGGCATGTTGGCAACGGCCGAGATTATTAATGCGGTTGCTGAATCATTAAAAAGTTTTGTGCGAATTCCCTTGGTATTAGACCCCGTCATGGTGGCGACCAGTGGCGATAGATTATTAGCTGAAGATGCGATTAAAACGCTGATTAAAAACTTGATTCCGAATGCGACAATTTTAACGCCCAATTTGCTGGAAGCCGCAGCGCTACTGAATAAACCCGTTGCGCAAAATATTACTGAAATGCAGCAACAGGCTGAGTTGTTATTGGCGCTGGGCACGCAAGCAGTGCTGATGAAAGGTGGCCACGGCAAGGGCGATGATGCAACGGATGTATTGCTCACTGCAGATGGCTTCGAGTTATTCAGTGCTCCGCGTATTGCAACGAAAAATACCCACGGTACAGGCTGTACGTTAGCTTCTGCAATTGCAGCGGGATTGGCTAAAAAATTATCACTGCGCGATGCGGTCGCGCAGGCAAAAGAGTACTTACATAATGCCTTAGTGCATTCGAATGAATTAAGTATCGGGCAGGGCGCAGGCCCTGTGCATCATTTTTATAAGTTTTATTAATTGTTCGTGATGATCGGAACCGAGTATAGGTCTGCGAGACACGCCGTAAATACGTCCATGTAGGCTCGACGTCAGCATCCATGCTGCCGACGGTCTCGCAGACCTATACTCGATTCCAATTACAAACTTTTAGCGAGCAAATATTTGTACGGTTTATTCTGAGAGGAAACCCCATGAACACCAGCGTAGAAAAAATTCTGAGCGAAAGTGCGGAAGTCGATAAAGCTTCAGTGCAACCATTCACCGGCTCGCAAAAAATGTATGTGCAAGGTTCTCGCCCTGATATCCGCGTGCCTATGCGCGAAATTACGCTGGCAGACACTTCTACCGATTTTGGCGGCGAAAAGAATCCGCCGGTTCGTGTTTACGATACATCGGGTCCTTACACTGATCCCGCAGTAAAAATTGATTTGCGTACTGGGCTAGGTGATGTTCGTACCGTTTGGATTGAAGAACGCAATGACACAGAAGTGTTAGAAGACAGCCACTCAGAGTTTACTAATTCGCGGTTGAATGACCCGAAATTAGCCAAGCTGCGGTTTAATTTAACGCGTAAACCTCGTCGTGCCAAAGCCGGCATGAATGTATCGCAAATGCATTACGCCAAGCGCGGAATTATTACGCCAGAAATGGAATACATCGCCATTCGTGAAAATATGGCCTTGGCTCAGGCGCGCGAACTCGGTATCGCTGATCAGCAACACAAGGGCGAGAGTTTTGGTGCAAGCATTCCCGATGAAATTACCCCGGAGTTTGTACGCAGTGAAGTCGCTCGCGGTCGTGCGATTATTCCTGCCAACATCAATCACCCTGAATTAGAACCAATGATTATTGGCCGTAATTTCTTGGTGAAAATTAACGGTAATATCGGCAACTCTGCCTTAGGTTCTTCCATCGAAGAAGAAGTAGAAAAGCTTACATGGGGTGCGCGTTGGGGTGCAGATACTGTGATGGATTTGTCTACCGG
>SXGR01188694.1_pt1 | contig 11016 bp, 14 predicted proteins | sample 3174711 | NCBI WGS metagenome assembly SXGR01 (sample SAMN11356860, study PRJNA531348) | freshwater metagenome | isolation source: freshwater sample F1-60 | place: China: Fuxian Lake, Yuxi | collected 2017-12-25 | reverse complement strand
CGCCACGTCGATTCCGCGGGCTGCCACGTCCGTCGCGACAAGAATCCTCACTTGCCCGCGTTTAAATCCATCGAGCGCACGGAGGCGCTGCGGCAACGTCCGATCACCATGGATGACCGCAACACGATGGCCGGCCTGCTCCAGCGTCTGCCCCAGTCGATCGACCCGGCTCTTAGTCCGAGCGAATACAAGCACAGTCCCCCGCTCTACCCCCAGCAACGACACCAACAGATTCGTCTTTTCATGAAACGTCGTATAGTGGACCGCCTGCGTGACCCCTTCCGCCGTCGTCGAATGAGGCGTCACCATCACACGAACCGCATCCTTCAAGCTCGCTTGAACCAGGCGAGTCACATCGGTCGGAAGGGTGGCGGAAAAGAGCAGGGTCTGCCGCTCCAACGGCAAGGCGTCAAGAATCTGATTGATCTGCGGCGCGAAGCCCATATCGAGCATGCGATCGGCCTCGTCCAGCACCAGAATCTTGATGGGGAGCATATTCACCGTCCCATTCCACATATGGTCTAGCAACCGCCCCGGTGTGGCCACTAAAATATCGGGCCGCTGACGCAAACCTCGGATCTGCGCCTGCATATCGCTTCCCCCGACAATAACCGTGGCGGAGATGTTGTGGCTCCGGCCCAGCTTCTCGATCGAATCAAAAATCTGCAAGGCCAGTTCCCGCGTCGGCGCAAGAATCAAGGCCTGCGGATGGCCTTTCGGCAGGGCCGCAAGCCGTTCAATCATGGGCACCACAAACGCCACGGTCTTCCCCGTGCCGGTCTGCGCGCAACCAATAACGTCCCGGCCCTCAAGGGCTGGGGGAATGGCCTGAGCCTGAATGGGAGTCGGAGCCAGTAAACCCGCCGCCGTCAAATCCCGCAACAGCGGCTCGGACAAACCAAGGGTATGAAAACTCGTGTGAGCAGAGGTATCCACTGCACTATCCTTTCAGTGTGATCGCATTAAGACGGGATCAGAGAGCCGAGGGGAGAGAAACCGGGAAGGCATCTACTCCAATAGGACCTGGTCGCGATGCGATCGCGAAGTCCGTTATGGTGTATACATCCGCGCCGCCGGACTACTGCGACTACGATGTAAAATTCATCGTACAGCATGCCTCCCCCGGCGTCAACTTCCGCGGGAAAAGAGCGCCGCTCGCCACACTTAAGTGAAAACACCTTCATGTCCGGCATTGACTCGATGCAGCGATACAAGACGTACCGCTTCGCTATCCTGGCAAAACTATGCTATGCTGGCCCCAGATGAAGTCCGGTCACTACTCTATCCCTCGCGCCTCCCTCCCCTCCCTCTAGGTTCTGCGCGACCGATGCTCTAGTTTCCGCCCCGTTCGGCACAGAAGCCCATCGGGGAGACCGCCGAATTGCGCCAGGCTATACCGTGCAGGATCTTGTCCGGTCTCGCGATCGACATATCCCGTGTGCTAATGCGTTCTTGATCAAATCGACATGCAGCGTATAATAGCGGCTATGGCCACAATACGAACCTCCTTCGGGACTACGAGGCCCTTATGAATCAGACGGCACCACAACGTACGGCTCCTCGCTCACCGACGATCGCTCTCACTCAGACAGGGGTGCCGATCGCAATCAGCCGACGCTACAACAAGATCTGGACCATCATCCTCTTTTGCGCCATTGCCATGGGCGCCATGATCGGGGTCCCGCTGTATGGATATCTCTACCACTACAGCTGGCTGGACTGGTCGCTCTTTGGGCTGCTCTATGTCGTTAGCGGGCTAGGCATCACCGTCGGCTACCATCGGCTGATGGCCCATCGAAGCTTCGATTGCCCGAACTGGGTCAAGGGTGCGCTCTTGGTCGCAGGCGCCTGGGCGCTACAAAACTCCGCCATCAAGTGGGCATCCGACCACCTGCGCCACCACGCTCATTGCGACGACGAAAAAGATCCTTACAATGCGCAGCTGGGATTCTGGCATAGCCACTGCGGGTGGCTCTTTACCCCCGATCAATATGCCGACCCGAAATATGCGACACGCGTGGCAAACGACCCCGTGGCGATCTGGCAACATCAACATTACCCCCTCCTGGTCCTCTTAGGGCTGGCGGGCACGTTCCTCATCGGCTTTTTCCATAACGGCCTCATGGGCGGAGTGGGCTGCTTTCTCCTCGCAGGCCTGGGCCGCACATTCGCTGTGCTGAATTCAACGTTCTGCATCAACTCCGTCTGCCATCTGTGGGGACGGCAACCGCACGGCACATCCGATTCCAGCCGGGATAGTTGGCTGGTCTCCCTCATCACATTCGGCGAGGGCTACCATAACTACCATCACATGTATCCGACCGACTACAGAAATGGACCTTGCTGGTACCACTTCGATCCCTCGAAATGGCTCATCCTTGGGCTCGCCTCACTGGGACTGGCGACATCGCTGCGGACCGGCTCGTATGTCGAAGACCCGCTCGCTCGGACGAACTAACAAGACACGAAGGGAAGCTGATGGGGAAACGGGTTCTATACGTGGGAGGACTCCCGGATAAGGTTTCGGACTGCGAATTACGCGGTCTCTTTGCCTCTTATGGCCTGGTTGCCAGAGCCTACGTCGTCCGGTTCAAACATACGGGCAAGTCAGCCGGGTACGGATTCGTCGAAATGGGATCAGGCGAGCAAGCCTTAACCGCCGTGAGCGCCCTTGAAGGCACCGAATGGGAGGGCCACCTCCTGAGGCTCTATGTGACGCCCTACGCAAACCAACCTGCCTGACAGAATATTAAACAGCCAGCCGCAAACCCTACGCACGCCACGGAGAAGCAACAGTTATGGGCCGCACCAACCTAGACCCGATCATGACTTTTCCTGACGGATCACATCTCTTGATCAGCACCGCCTGCTCAAAAGAAGGAAGCTTTTCCTGCGCCCTCTATATGGCAACCATCGAGGCCGATGACGAGGGGTCTTCCGCGTCATCTCCAACCACCTGGACGCAGCCATCTGCCTAGTGGCGCAAGAGGACGCCCACAACTACGCTCAGCGGCTCTACCCCCGCTCAGCGGACACCATGAAACTCCCTACCTCATCTGGCACGGCCCCGGCCCCACGGGCAATGCAGATGCATAGAGCAGGCGACCGCTCCAGCCGCCAGCCTTGGCCTTCAGCCAACTTCACTTGAGCCCTACAATTCAGCAGGGAAGGGTCTATAGCTTTTCATAGACTCCTCTGTTAGTATGCCTTTGTCTCATGCGGCGGGCCTCGCATGAAACAGCAAATAGAACGGCCCATCACCGATATTGTTGTTGCCGAGAATCTGATCGGAAGTTCGACCCAAGCCGCTCCATTTTTCGCGTCTTCGGCCCGTTCCTTCCCCTCGTGTATTCGTTCTCGCGTCGCAGACAATGTCAATTTCAGAAGGAGGAACCCCCATGGGTTCAAAACTTTATGTCGGCGGGTTGCCTTATGCTGCAACTGAATCACAGCTCACCACCCTCTTTGCCGCGCATGGCACCGTCGAGTCTGCGCGTGTGATCACGGATAAGTTCACCGGGCAATCACGAGGCTTCGGCTTCGTCGAAATGGCCACACAGGAAGAAGCCAAGGCCGCGATTGCGGCATTGAACGGCTCCCAGATGGACGGCCGTCCCCTGACTGTCAATGAAGCCAAGCCCCAAGAGCCCCGGACCGGCGGCGGCGGTGGCGGTCGTTTTGGCGGCGGTGGCGATCGCGGCGGTCGCAGCCGCTTCTAACGAAGCGCTAATTAGCACAAGCTGCAAAAGGGGCGCTTCAACCGAAGCGCCCCTTTTCATTTCAACCCGTCCCGCGCTCCCAATTCTTCGACCCCCAGTCCACTCCTTGCACCGCACCAAGCCTGTCGCAACCTCACGGTCTGTGACCAGAGCGACCAGCTCAACCGCCTACTAAGGGCTTCCACCCTGACAAGACACAGCGCTGCGCCAGCAACGGCGTAAAGCTGCCCACATCTTCCGAGACCCTGGTCATGACCTCATCTGCCAAGCCCTGATCCTCGAAACATTCGTAGGCGTCATCGAGAAAGCCGCCCCGAAGCAATGGATGGTGGAGAAACGCCTGGCCTGCGCCGGTCGCCACCTCCAACGGAGACTCGGTCACGGCAATACGGTCAAGATGAAGCCGCTCCAGCCATCCACGCGCCTCTGCTGCTGACGGTCGTTCAACGAGATACGCTTCCAGCTTGCGGCGCTCCGCAATGAGGCCACGGACAGCCATTTCCTGATCGATCCGACGCCAGAGGGAGTCGAACGTGCCGAGCGAAGGAAACGTCAGCACCAGTTGGCCGCCAGACTTGAGATGCTCCAGCAATCCTAGGATGACTTCAAACCGGTTGGGACGAAAAAACATCACAGAAAGATTGCCGGTGATGCGATCGAAACAAGGCAGGCATGAAGGCAAGGCCCGCATATCCAGACATTCGAACCTCAGCCAGGGGAGCGCTTCTCCCTGGATTGCACGCGCGCGCTCGACTTGCTGCCGACTGAGATCGAGAGCCAAAACCTGTCCCGTTGGCCCCACCTGCGCTGCCAGATAAAAGGCCGGAATCCCGTGACCTGAGGCGATATCGAGGATGGATGCACCAGAGAGAAGATCCAGATGCTGCAGCAACGATTCGGCGAAGGGAGTTGACCAATAGTCATGGGAGGGAAAAGACCAGCGTGGTGTTACAGCAGTCCTGCGGTCACTCATACAGGTCTCCCTGTCATCGCGCCAATACCACCGCCTCCAGGCCAGGGTTCACCAGCATCCTGAGCGCGGGTAACGCAAGGCCTGCGGCTCCAACCGGAACACTTCGCATGATGCGGCTGGGGTCCGCAGAGAGAAGAAAATCAGCGGCATGCGGCTGGACAGAGAGGAAACCGACGCACCTCACCCTCGGACGCTTACCGCGAAGGTTTCGGCTGGCGTTTCGGATGAAGGCCCTTGTCGCTCTTGCTCATCGGCTTGCTGGACTCGCCCTCAGCAAAGAGATCCTCAAGCTGCGACTCACTGCACGTAAGGTCGGCATCGGCTGATTTCCGTGACGCTGCACCGGCCGACTTGGCTGCAGCATGAACCTTCCTGTTATTAACGTCGTCCGGCATGATGGCAGTTCTCTTTCTTAGTAAGTAGAGGCCGTCGCAGCGGCACCCACTCCTAGCGCACGTTATCAAAAGCGATTGATGGAAGAGGAATCGCCCGTCGCTAGCACCGTAATGGCGCAAACGCCGGCGAGTCAATCACTCACAATCATGATCGTGAGGCTCACTCTGCTGCACAAACCCTATTCCCCAGCGTCCACAGCAGCCTGGGCCTGAGGAGGCTGAGCCGTTGCGGCTGGGGCTGTCTGCATGGATGCCTTCAGCTCCTCCATCGCCATCGCCACGTCGGCTTCCGTCGATCCAAAGCGATCTCCCATCACCTTCAAGGCCTGAGTGATCGCTTTTTTCATCTTCGCAATTTGCTCTTCTGATGTCACCGTATCGCTCCTTCATCAGTTGGGGGCCATCGAGAAGAATCCGCATAGTTTCGCGAACTCCGACATCCTCCAGGAACCGGCTTGCCAAGCCCTGGTGATCACACCCGCGAATCCATCGCAACACTATAAAAGCATTCCGGTACAGAACCGGCGGAGACTGGGGAATCAAACGCACATGGACAAGTCGAAGGCGCGAGGGATAAAGCAGTCGGCGAGGCTCAACACAGCATGCCTCTATGCTAGACGCCGTAAAGAGCCTGGTCAAGCAGTATTACTCAACGCCGGCCATCACAGTGGCACTGCATGCGGCGCAGAGTCGCCCCCTAAGGTTCTTCCTCTTCGACATGCTCGATCGACTGTTTGAGCGCCTCGACAAAGGCCTCAGGCTGAGCTAAGGCGGTTTCCGTCAATTGAAATTCTGAGACCAGCACGCCATCTTTATCGAGAATGACCAATCGATAGCCCTGTTTCATCGCAGCGCCTCCGTTCGCACACTCCACGGGAAAAGCCCTGCAAGCGAGCGGCGAGGCTCGCTCGTCTCGCCCGCCAAACACGCAAGCCCATAAAGAACGACTAGTATCCCCTTCCGCTGCCGCCGCGCCCCATCCGATCCATGGGGAGCGCGTCGTACCGGGCCTTTAAGTCTTGATGCTCGTTGAGATAGCGCTTGACCGACGCCTCATCGGCGAAGACCTCAGGGCTCCGCTTTCTGTAGTCCTCGGCTGTCAGATTGTACTTCCCCAAGAGTGTGCCGAGCTTCGCATTGATATCCGCGCCCATTTCACGCATCTGCTCGGGCGACGGCCTCTGCCCTTCCTTGAACCGTTCACCCCCCTGAAAGTAATTCGTCATCATTTCACCAATCTCAATACGAGCCTTCACGAACTTTTCCACCTCCGCCGGCTCTACCGCAAGGCCAGCCCCCGCACACAAGACGATGCCCAAAGAGATGCCGACAATATGGCGCGCTAGATTCATGCTCATGATCCCCTCGCAACAGTATGGATAAACATTCAGCCTGCCAAGCAACTGCAATCATAGCATTCCCGCCAGACAAAAATAGATGAGGCACACCTGCCGGAACGGGCTCGTTGCCAGAGCCTGCCCATCCGGAGTAGAATCCAGCTCGGACCTGATAGCAAGACTGGAGTCCGCAACAATGATTGTCACATCGGAAGCCAATAGCTGGAATCAACGGCAAGCCCTTGTGGCAGCGGCAAGAAATATACGCACTGTTGCTTGGCAAAGGCCAAAACTACCGAGCCCTAACCAGCCACATAGGACAAAAATGGCCAGCCAGAAGGTTCGCCGCCATGTTCGCTATGGCGAAGATCCCTGTGGTACGATATTGACCATATGCTGAACCAAAAATACTACGCATGCCCTCATGGCTTATTTCATGGCAGCGAGATCCTATGCGATCGTGCGTCACGCTGCCATTGCTTTTCCGGCAAGCGCGCGCTGACTCATTTCGTTCTTAATTGAGGTTTTAACAAAAAGACGCTGCCGTCTCTCCATCATGGCGAGGCAGGCGATAGAGGTTCGGCAGATATTCTTCACTTCGTATCGAATTACAGGGAGAGACCATGACCATGAATACCGTGAAGCCCGTACAGACAGAAACAACCAAGTCCTCCTGGGTCCGCATCCCTAATGGCACGAAGGTCAAGCACCGGCATGAAGGCCATATCGGATTTATCGATGGGCTCACCGAGATCGTCACCGGCCCCAACCGTAATCCGGATGGGAAGACCCAATATCGCATGAATATCGGGGCGCCGGATCGGCAACTTGTGACCGAGGACGACTTGTCGATTCTGATCGACGATGAAGAACTCGTCATTATGTTGCGCCAGAAGGCTCCCTATCGCCGCGCGGTCACACAGTCGCTCCAGAGCGTGCTGGCAGCAGATCGCTTCATCAAGCTGTCCTAGCGGAACGGCGCGAGGCCTACGAAACTGGGAACCTCGCGCCAAGCGACAGCAGCCCCTATCCGGGTTCGATATCCTGTTAGAGCCAGCTTGAGTCGGAGCACCCATGACAGAAACTTGCTACTCAAAAGGCCAGAAAGTGATCTTGGTCACCAGCCAGATCAAAAACGGCAAATGGCTATGCAAGTTTACGATTCCTGGGTCCAGCCATCTCGACGGAGGCCTTCATGGTCAAGATTCGTCGAAGGGCTACAATACGGAATGGGAAGCCAGAACCAACGCGTTTCAACGAGCAAAGTTGCTGCTGGATGGGTCACAGAACGTCGCACAGGGGCGCCTGCCTGAGAAGGCCCAGTAAACTATTGTGGAGTCACTCGCAGTAGTCCTGGCTGAAGTCAGCTGGGACGTCTCACTCGGCAGGCCTCAACTCAAACCGCTCTAATCCTTACGCGCCACGGATCGAGTCCATCGTTCGCTTGCCCTTCTTCACGAAACGCTCGATTCACCGTCAGCAGAAATCGTCAGCACGAGGTGCCTACCCGCACTAGTCATCACCACCCTGCGGGCAGGCGCTCGTTCTCAGGTTCTTACGCCCAGGTCCGGTGAACTTCGCTCACATGCTCGATCCCGCCCACCGCGCTAACTTCCCAACGGACATCGTCCGGGATCGAGACCACCCGCAACTCCGCGCCATGGCCATTTGCCGCCGCACCGAGCTCTTCCACAACTTGAGCCAACTTCAGGTCATCGCGCGGGATCAGGATCCCGCACTGCTTAAGACTGGGCTCGCGCGGTGTCGCCGACTCTGACCAGTAGGCGCCGAGATCCATTTCCTTGAGCGCATCCTGCTGCCCCAGCTCACGCAATCTGAGAAACGCTAAATGGCTCACTGAAAATTTGTTATAGCTCTTATTGATCACAATCTTCTTCATACACCGATCCTTCTCTCCCCTGGCGGGAGCCGCAACGTACCCGTGTCACACCATGGCCCCGTTAGAGGCCCTGCTTCCCGCACAATTCGTCAGGCAACCCTTACGGGATCTGCGTAGGCATTCGTATAGTTTCCGGCCCAATGGGAATGCGTCGGTTGCCCAGGCATTCACCTCGGCGTTCTGAGTTGAGCCATAGCGCTTCGCCAGCACGGCGGTGAACGTAGTCAGGTTGCCCGCGATCTCCAGAAGATCCGCATCCGTGATCTTCTCCCACTTCGCTTTGAGTGGTGCCTTCAATTGGGTCCAAAACGCGCTGAATTGTTCTTGATTCATCACAGGGCGCAAAGCCATGAGTCAACGGAAGCGAGGCAGGAATTTCCTATAACTGATGGATATCATAGAACTATAATTATTCCACCTCACCGGCCGCACCGGAAGCGTACCCTCTGGGGTACGTCGAGGATTTCGATGAACCGAAAACGAAGCTGGCGGGCTTTTTCAGCATGCTGTTAGACATCTGGAATCTGCCAATCAATCGGAGCCATCCCCGCCTCGACAAGATCTCGATTGACCTGCGAGAAGCACCGGCACCCGTAAAATTTTCTGACCGATAAAGGCGAGGGATGCGCCGTTGCCACCACTGTATGGTGCGACTGCGTAATCAACGATCGCTTCTTCTGGGCCTGACGCCCCCAGAGGACGAAAACCACTCTCCTCTGCTTCGCAGCCACCAGCTCAATAATACGATCGATGAATGGCTCCCATCCCCGTCCCTGATGCGAGTTGGCCTGGCTGGCCCGGACCGTCAGGACCGTATTGAGCAAGAGAACCCCCTGCCTGGCCCAAGGCTCCAAACAGCCGTTATTGGGAATCCGGCACCCCACATCGTCATGAAGTTCACGATAGACGTTGCGTAACGATTGCGGCAAGGGCCGAACCGTCGGCTGCACCGAGAAACAGAGCCCATGGGCATGACCGGGAGTCGGATATGGATCCTGCCCGACGAGCAGCACTCTGACCGAGTCATAGGGCGTGGAGGCTAGGGCATTAAAGATATCTTCCCGGGCAGGCAGGATCACCTGCCCATCAGCAAGCTCATGCTCAAGAAAAGCATCGAGTGCGAGATAATAGGACTTACGCGTCTCTTCTTCGAGCAAGGGACGCCAACCCTGTGGAGTCAAAGGAAGCATAGGAGAAACTGATACCATAGAGCCGACCGCAATGCTCCCAAAATCAAACCACTGATAGCAATACTCACTTCAACTAACTCCAACCTCGCCAACCCCCTGACCAAAGACAAGCAACAAAAAAATAATTACAATTATTTACTCACCCCAACTAACGAGGGGGTCGACAAAAATGTCCTGCGTGCTACCGTTACACCAACATGGCGCTGCCCTGCAGCCCTAACACTCCCCCACGATTTACCCGATCCGGTCGATTCAGGCGCTGAATGAATCGTACGAAACACATAGGAGAACTCACGCGCAACAAAAAGAGGCCACCATGAATAAAGCTTCATGCCTTAACAAGGTCTTGTGTTTGGTCCTAATGCTATCAATGCTGGAGACAGGATGCTCTTTAAAGTCCTGGACTGTGTTCCCAAGTCTTGGCATTCGGCCAGAAAGACCAGGGCTCACATACAGCAAAGTGGGCTGCTGCCGGTTTCAAAGACACCGAGTTAGGTGTATGAATGAACCCGGAGGTGGGGCATGGAGCGACGCAAGTTTACGCGAGAGTTCAAAGTGGAGGCGGTCAAGTTAATCCAGGAGCGTGGGGTGACAGTGGCGCAAGCCGCGAGGGATTTGGGCGTGCAGGGGACGGTGTTGCGCCGATGGGTGCTGGAGTCTGCCGCCGATGCGTCACAAGCCTTTCCGGGCCAGGGGCAAATGAAGCCTGAGCAGACGGAACTCGCCCGGCTTCGCTGTGAAGTCCTCAAGCTAAAGGCGGAGCGCGATATCTTAAAAAAGCCGCGGCCTACTTCGCGAAGGAGGCGCTGTGAAATTCGCCTTCATCGCAACCCACCGAGGAGTCTGGCCGACGGGATGGTTGTGCGAGGCGCTCGGGGTCTCGCGGGCAGGCTTCTATGCCTGGCGAACCCGATTGCCGAGTGCCCGGGCGAGGGCCAACGATCAGCTGCTGACGCGGGTGCGAGCCAGCTTCCTGGCCAGCGACCGCACCTATGGCGCGCGGCGTGTCTGGCACGACCTCCTGGCCGACGGGGTCTCCTGCGGTCGACATCGGATCGAGCGGCTGATGCGACAGGCCGCGCTACGCGCCCGCCCCAGGCGTCGACAAATGCCGTCGGATACCGGGATCCGGTCGACGAACGCCGTCGCGCCGAATGTGCTCGACCGCACATTCACGGCCGCGGGGGCCAATCGCAAATGGGTCGCCGATTTCACCTATCTCTGGACCGCCGAAGGCTGGCGCTACGTGGCCGCGGTCGTAGACCTGTTCTCTCGGCGGGTTGTTGGCTGGTCGATGCAGGCGACGATGACCACGCAACTGGTCACGGATGCTCTCGTGATGGCGACCTGGCGGCGCGGCACGCCTGAGGCCGTCCTGCATCATTCGGATCGGGGCAGCCAGTATACCAGTGAGCCTTTCCAGCGGCTGCTGGCTGACCACGGCGTGACCTGTAGCATGAGCCGATCCGGCAACTGCTGGGACAATGCCGCGATGGAGAGCT
>SXGR01326494.1_pt1 | contig 11017 bp, 10 predicted proteins | sample 3174711 | NCBI WGS metagenome assembly SXGR01 (sample SAMN11356860, study PRJNA531348) | freshwater metagenome | isolation source: freshwater sample F1-60 | place: China: Fuxian Lake, Yuxi | collected 2017-12-25 | reverse complement strand
CAAGCAAAAAAATAAGTTGCAACAAACACTTATCAATCTTTTGTCATTTTAACCAATGATTTTACATGATACTGCAACTTATTGATTTAACTGTATTTTTTAAAATCGGCTTTTCTATTGGTAGAACTATCGTATTTTTATAGGTTCTGGCTCATGCAGTGATTGCACACTCGCTTTGCTGGGAACATTCTTTAACAGCGCCTCATTTGCGATATCGCCAGCGCATTCATACTTACCCCTTCAATTTTTTAGTCGCATCTATTAAATAACTTTCTTTTGTTACGACTTTTGTACCCGTTTTTTCTTCAAAATCTTTACGCGCTTTTTTAGCGATACCACCGCCAACTTTTGCTGCCTTTTTATTTTCTGTTAATCCAGTCGCATCAATATTTTCTGCCATTTGACGCGTGGATAATTCCGCCAATACCGTAAAAATCAGCTCAGCTTCGCTCATGTGGTCACGCAGGTTTTGATCTTGCAATCCTTTTAAATTTTTATGATCTTTCACGCTTACGTCAGCCCATTCCTGATGAATGATATTCGTGAGAATTGCAAACTCTTCGCCCTGTTTAATATCGTGTTCTGCCCAATAGTCCGTGAGCTTATTGCGCGTTTCCTGCCGCGTCATGCGCTGCTGAATCCACTTCTCACTGCGGCCATGCTTTTGCCAGGTTTCACGAGCACGATTCAACGAGCGCGCAGGGTCAGCCATTTCCTGCATACGCTCATAGCCAATTTTGGCCAACCAAAGTTTTATAGGCTCAGCTTTGGGGCTAGGGATGGATTGGATAATCGTAGCAAGCCTTCAGCTATTGCTGCGTCAGTCAAACGCTGTTTGCCATCAGTGGCACGCATTTTCAACTGTCGACAAAATGTCGACAGTTCAGCACCATCCTCTTGACGAACACGCAGTTTCATCTTGAACCAATAATCTCGCGCATTAGCACTTTCTGTCAGCACTTGCACAATATCAATGACTGAAAACCACCAAATTTCGGCGTCTTCATCATAAACACGGCGGATTGAATGATTTTCAAAAATTGCGGCTTCTGATGTCATTTTCAGCCTCCCTTTAGCTTCTTTTCACAGTAATTAATCAAACGGGAACATTTTTTAACAACACTTTCATTTGCGATATCGCCAGAGTATTCAATTTGGGGAGCCGCTCAGCTTGAGGTAATCCCTCTGAAATGTAATGAGCATTCATTGACTCCAAATTTGCCAAGCAAACCAACTGATGGATATTGGCATAATCCCGCATATTCCCTTTTACATCAGGATTCTGATCTCGCCACTGTTTAGACGTAAGGGTAAAGCTATTCAGACCCGCCAATTTTTTAAACCCGTCGAATTCCACGGGTTTAAAATCGGGGTTATTAAGTTGCTCCCAAATACCTAAAAACTCGACGGTATTGCGGTTCCTCAACCAATTGCGGATCAAGTCATCTGTGTTGGTAGAACTTTTATATCGCGCAATATCGGTAATGCAAATGTACTCGATGCCGTTGACTTGTGACGTACCTATTTCTTAATCCAACACCTGCAACTTGTTGCTCATCGCTTCACTCCTTGGTTATTGGCTTGCGGAGCAAATACTGTATATAAAAACAGCAATTACATCAAGAAACAAAATAACCAGCCGGTGACAATTTGTCACCGGCTGGTTCACTGCCCGCTGTGGTTATAAAAGCGTGGTGAATAGCCGCGCCTTAAAGACGACTAAAACCAAGGGATGGTGGCAGATTTCGACAAACCAAAATAATCAAATGCCCCCTCACTGGGTGAAGATTTCAATTCACCAAAATTAATATAACGCCTGTGTTTGTGGCCATTCGAATTACTTTCCAGCTCCACATAAGGGTTATCCAAACCGCAGGAAAACAATTTTGCTTTATATTCACGCACTTGTTCCGGCGCTATAGTTCCGCGTTTTAATAAGCGATTAAGTTTTGCTTGTGTCATGTTGCTTTGTATACGCGAAATTATTCGGTACTGCACTTGCGGCGGTATTTTTGTGATATTGGCTACTGCACAATAGCCAATTAAACCACCCAACCAGTTTTGAGATTGTAGATTTTCTAAATCACCAATGCTGCCATGCAGACGAATACGGCTGCCAAGCTTTAATTGATAATCTGGAAAACTCACGCCTATTACCGCGCTATTTAAATCGAAAAGTGCTTTATGTAATTTGGTGTAAACCATATTCATTAAAACATTTTCACGCATTTCTGCATCCGGCTTAAGCTTTACATCTATGTAATGATCCATTGCGCGCTCCTATATCCGAATTTTAGAAACATAAGCCAGCCCTTTCTTACCTAAGTAAAATGCAGATACTCCAGCATTATTGATTAGATCTTTGATTTCCTCCGCCTTCTCGCGCTCAACATCAATTGTAATTTCAAGTTGACCACTCGCTTTGGTTAGCATAGAAGTAACTTCCCCCTGCCCCTTAACAAGTTTTTTCAGAATAAATGGATTACCCCAAAGCATTTTTTTCTTGCCTGTAGTAAAACGATCCATAAAGTCTTTCTTAGTAAATCCTCGTTTTGAGATGCCACTGATACCTCCTGACTTTGTCAGCGCAGATGTCATATCGAAACGCTTAGCTAATCGACCCAACTGTAAATACAACGCTGAACAATATAAAGAAGAAGATATAACTAATCCTTTATTATTCAGATAAACAGTCTCGGGAAAATGAGTCGCCAAGCACTTCGTCGCTTCAGTTATAACCCCGTCAATACTCACAGGCTTTAATGCTTCCAACTCTTCAATTAAAGCGCAGGCTTTTAATGGATCAGTATTAATACACGGAACTAAAAAAGATTCATTAACAATAAAGTCACAGAGCGACTGTAAGTCCAAAGCCAATATTCCCCAGAGTTCGCCAGAGTAATCTGACGAGAACATGGGATCGGTTGACTTAATCATTCCGGTAAAGGAGTTTTGATCCGTACTCCCCTTCATATTACGGATATAGATTATTTCGTTGGTTAGTAATGGCTTATCTTCAAAACTAATCTTCGGCTCTATGTCTTCAAAATAATAAAAATTGGCATTCATTTTTTCTCGTGCTTGATACAACTTGCGCTGATCACCGATCAAACGATTTAACAAACCCATTACAGTATTTAAAGTCACCGTGCGCTCAATAAAATTATCGTCTTTTTTCAAGGTGGTCATCGAACCTAGGTATTCACGACCACCTTTCGGCAAAGGACTATTGTTATCGCCATCTAAAAACGAGTTTCGCCAAGAGGCTTCGTATTCAATAGAAATAATCATTGAACACCTCTACTTAGCATAAAAATAAACGGCAAAAGCTGACTCAGGCTGCTCAGATATTTCAGACTCATCTCGTTTAATGCGCATCATTTTATTGCTGTCGTTATAATCAACAAGAACCTCATCAACATACATATAGCCCTTCGCCTGACGAATAGACAACTCAGAAATTCGCTCAAGCGTATGCTTAACCAATGATTTAATAGCATCATCATTCAATAAAATACCCACTTCGCCTTCTTCAAAAATAGTACCCTTGCGAACATAATTAGGATGGAATGTAGCTTGTGGATTTAATTCGGGGTTAAGCGATTTTATAAAAACGGTAACCTCTTCAGCAATTTTTTCGCCTTGCCCTTCTTTAATGACTATTGCAGCGCGATCAAATTTTTTATCTAAAGAAATAAACTGCAACTGCTCAACACTGATTGAACCGTAAGAAATATATTCTGTATCGCCAAAAGTGGTTTTCGAAAAGAAAGAAGTGCTATCACGCTCACCCGCTTGACCATATTGTTCAAAGTTACCATTTCCTAATTGATCTACAAAATCCTCAAGCAATAAAGGGCTTGTACGCTTACATTGGCTTGATGGCACCACATAACCACGAATTAACCCCGTAATAGACGAAAGCACCATTTGCAAATTCTTATCACTGGCATAATGTAGATCAAAAGCTTGATCTCTAAACAAGTGGTGACGAATACAGTTTTGACTAATATATAAAGGTGTTTCTTTAAAGTTAATATCTGTAGCTTCTTTTTTGTACTTATAACCAGTCTCTTCTTTTATTCTTCCGGTTAAATTGGTGTATCCGCGCAACTTAGGCAACGTATGGTTATCGACTGTCTGCCCTCCGTTACCCGTTAAAGTGGTTGGCCCATTCCAATTCACCACACCATGACCAAGTGCTTTAATTTTAAAATCTACGCTTTTAATGCCAGTTACTTTTTCCATGTCTTATTCCTCGTTGACAGATTGGTTGTTTAGCTTGTTAATTGAAATTGCGCCAATTGGCTGCTTGTTACTCACTGCATAATAAATGGCATGTGAATGGGGAGTGTCGTTACACAAATCTAAATCTTGCTGAGTGTAACTGACGTATACAGGGTGCTCAGGGTCAATAGCTTCATTTTTAAGAAGAAATGATTTGTGCGCTTGCGTGTGTTTTTTCTGACTTTTAGCACTGAGAATTTTATGGTGCTTTTGGTGCATGTAACTAATTAGATTTTTATCACCAGCAGGATCATAGCCTTCAATTTCATTTATGGCCATGGTGTATGTGTCCTCTATTTCAGAACACGCATATTCAGGCAGAAAATTAAAGCTGCCATTTTCTAACACCTCACATACAGCCATTTGCACATAACGGCTATCACCCCGCAATGATGATTTACTAATTTTCTTTTTATCGCTCTTGGGCTTACTTTTAGGAAAAGAAATAGGATCATGCACTTTAGCCTCAATGACCTGTACACTTTTCTTAAGGGCTGCAAGCAAATCGCTTTCGACAGCTTTTTGCCCAGAACTGCTCGCATAAAAACTCTCATAAAGCTGGTACAGCTCAGCAATAGTGAGTGACTGCTCAGCTATATTCAGCTTCAAAAAATCATACCATGCGATTGCACTATTCAAACTATTAAGACCACTTAAAAACCTAGCACAAGCACCTGTTCGCTTGCCATCTGCCAATGTTTGTGGAATAGCGACAATGTACGAATTAACCGATTCATTCTCACCGAATCTATCTAGCCTACCAAGGCGTTGCAGCCAATTTTCAGCATGAGTGAACTCAGTCACCATATTTTCACAGGTGATGTTAAGTGATGCTTGTACTACAGGACCACTGCGCAACACCTCGTATGCTCGGCTACCCTTTTGCTTAAATGATTCAAATATCTTTGTGAACAGCGCTGCTTTATCAGACCTCTTAAATTTTGAGTGAAACAATACGGCGTTTTCTTTTGCTTGATTAGCGATGAAGCTCATTTGCGCCGTAGTGGCGGTGTTGCTGATAACAATACTATTGCTAGGCTGCAATGCAAATAACGGATTTTCAGAATCCTGCTTAGCCTCATCAAATGCTTTAAACTCTATTTGGTAATGTCGCTGATTAAAACTCTCAATACCAATTACATCTTCACGCTCAATTTCCAGCAAATTTTTCAAAAAATAATAGTTTGGCGTGGCAGACACCAATAACGCTTTTGCGCTATTTTCTTGCAGCTTCTTACATTGCACCAACTCTGCAAAGAGCAAGTTAAATGCGGGCATATTGATATATTCATGGTATTCATCAAAAACCACATGTGTAGACATAAAAGTCACAAGACTAGTCACATTGCGGTGCGTAATAAGCGAATTAATGACTTGATCTATTGTTGTTAATACCACGTCACCTGAAAACTCTTGGCCTTCTAGCGTGGAGATTTCTACGCCTGATTGCTTAATTGACTTAAATTCACCTGTACAGATTTCAATTTTTGCATTAGGCAAGTATTCATTTGACGTTAAATCGTTATACAAGCCTTCGCATACCTGCACACGTGGGCACACCCAGATTATTTTTTTTACCTGTGAGTTACTTGCCCACTCCAATGCAATTTTAGTTTTGCCACAACCAGCAGGGCCATTTAACACAGCAACACCTTTCACGCCTACTAGTTTTTCAGCGGCCTCACGCTGCTGCACATTTCGGTGACTATTAGGGTAAGCAGACTCAAAGCCCTGCAAGCATTGCTGAATATTATTTACCAAATCGCTTTCTTTACTCACTACCACATCTAGCAATGCTGTCAGGGTACGTTGCTCTATATGATTAGCCAATTGTTCTTTGGTTAGCGAGGACACCAATCTATCAGCAGAAATGACGGCAGCTCTTGCAATGCTTTGCTTAGCGTTTTCATTTACGTTTGCAACATAATCATCAACTTCTTCATTACTTAAAGAATATGATTTGTACTCAGGCAATTTAATTTTTGTTAAGCCGTAAAGCTTGTCGTCATCGATAGACTTCAAAAGGCCAGATAATTGCAACTTCTCATCTTCGTCATACTGTGCGCCAATTGCATTAACCGAATTGATGACTGAATGCACAACCGCAAATAAATCCTTTAACTTTCCAGCGCCTAAGCTTTTATTAAGTTTCTTATGAATAAATTCTAAAGAAGTAAATTCATCTTTTCGGATAGGCTTTGCGTGGTGCCAATAAATAACATGCCGGATTAGATTTTTGTTCCTTCCATTAATCCCTTTAAAACTATCGTCATCTAATAGATGGTACAAAAATAACGATATTTCATTGTGACGAGCATGATCCTCAAACGTAAACTTGCCTTTGTCGATATGTAAACCATCATCGGGAAGCTCGTTCGTCGAACTTTTATTCATTATCCCTGCCAGCCACGATTGAAATTCAGGGTCAAGCTTACCTATATCATGCAAACCACCAGCAACAAATGCAGCAATAGCTAACTTATCATCATCTAGCAGTTTTTTTATCAAGCCATAAGCGACATAACCTACAGCAAATAAATGCTGATCCAATGGCTGTTGTTTGGTATTGGCAAATGCTTTTTCTATCATCATTTTTGTCTCATCTGTTTTTATTTCACTTTCCGTATAATTCACCGGCACCCTACCCACCTCATCAAACTGATTCTTATTCCCCACCACCCACAACAACTCACTGCGCGCGCGGCTGCGAATCCAGTGGCAGGCTACTGCAGTATTTTTGCTCGCGGTTTGGCGTAGCATTTTTTTAACAACCGCTAAGCCATCTTCCGTAATAACGGTTTGCCACGTGTTATCGCCAATTCGGTCGGCAAAGGCATCTAGCACTCGGCGTGTTTTTTTGAGCGAATTTTTTTGGCACTGTGAAACAAAGGTTACCATCATGACTGGTGATCCATTTCGTCGTCTGTTTCGCTGTCTTCATCATCCTCAACGATAAGATCATCCTCTAGCACTTCGTGCTCGCCCGCCACAAATTTATTTTCCACTGCCTGTTCTTCTGGTTTGCCTCGCAGCGCTAAATCTTTCACTTGGTCGAACATAAAGTCTAAGGCTTTGTGATTGGTGAATGATTGCAAGCATTGCTGGCGAAATTCTTGTTCAGTAGCATTTTCTTTGGCGCAGATAAATGCCCACGGCAGAACTATGGCATCTTTAATTAAGTCGGCAATATCGAACACCAGTGCGCCACGGCGTGTTTTACCGTGCATGACGGCAAAGCCATGGGGAATGCCTAACACCCATAATGTGCAGGCAGCTAAACCGTAGGCTAAATAGTTGCCGTGGTTTAAAAAGGCATTAGCCTTGTCTATGCCTTCACGTGCACGGGTGAAGTCTGCGTGTTTAGTGTGTTGCGCGGCATATTTATAGAGCACCTTGGTGAGCTGTGCTTCGGTGAGTAATATGTCGGCGGGCTTTTGCGCTTGTTCGGTTCTTTCGCTAAAAATGTGTAAGGCTTTTTGAATATCGCTATCGTTGGTGGTGAAGCCCTCAATTTTTAAATCTTTATCTTTTTGCCAGACATCGGTTAAAAATTGAATGCGTGCGTGTTGTAATTTTTTAGCAGCGGCTAAGCGTTGTGTATCGTCAAACCAAAAACTTAACCAACCTTGCAAATATTGCGTGGGGCGGTATTCGCCTTGTGGTGTCATCCACTCTATTTCATTGCCCATATACAAGGGCGTCCCGCCACCGCCACAAAAGCCGATAAGTACGCCAGCGCGCGCCAACATTCTTACAGCTGCGTGGGTGACAGATGTGCCACTACCCAACAGCAGCACCGTAGTATTGGCAATGGGAATATTCCAATAATGGTTTTGGTGCTTGGCTTCTTGTAGGTAGAGCACACGGCCATCTTTCTGCATTACGCGGCAATGCTCTAGGTAATAGAGATTGGCGCGCTTTGAATGCAGTATTGCTTTTAAATCTGAAGGAGACAAATCGTCCATTACACGCACCACACTAGGTTCTTCGTTCTGCAATTTACAGACTGTTGTAACTTTAACAAGCCCTGCTCAAAAACACAGGTAAACAGACTTTGCAGGTAATTGCCATTACGCGCAGTTAACCCTCGAATAACCACGGTTTTATGTCAGCTTGGTTTACAAGTACGAGTTGTTGCGCTTCGGGGGTGCCGTCTAACATTTTGGTATTTATTTGCATTTCGCGGAGTAAGTAATTTACCAAGCAGCCTTTGGTGGTGATGTGGAGTTGGCCGTTTTGCATTTGGTAGTCGTTTTCTAATACTTCGCGTTTGGCAGACGATAAGCGCGGGTCGGGCTGCAAAATAAGTGTGACTTGGGTGTTCCAGCCTGCATCTTGCGCGGCGGTGTGAAGGGATTTCTCTAATAACTCTGGCTCACCGCGAAAGCGGCTCAATACAAAATCGCGGTATTCGCTGCTTTTTTCGCACCATGCACGCAGGTGCCAACGCAAACCGGTGTTTACAAAACTGTGCGGTGCTATAACACGCCCTTCGCGGTTAGGGTTATTAAGCGAAACGTAATCGACCTCGATTCGTTTTTGTTGGCGAATCGCCGTTACTAAACAACGCATAATCTGTGGCGATATTTTGCGCGCTGGAATTTTTAACGATTCTGACAATAGTGGTGGCGCAGCCGATGGCAATTGGCCGGTGTGAAACCAATGTAAGTATTCATCCACTTGAGTGGAAATAAACTGCGGTAAAAAACTGGCGGCAGGAATATTTACTTTTAGTGAACTGTCGTAAATCAGATTGTCTGGCGCTAGGTTTTTATAGTTATTTATATCTGCACTATTTTGTTGGCGGCTCTGGCCAAATTGTTGTGCAAGTGTGGTGGCGTTAATGCGCCCTTCCCAATAGGCAATTAACTCTATAAAACGGTAGCGCTGTTGTGCTGAGGTGTTATCCATGTGGATCCTTGTTTTTAGTATTAAGTCGTAAGCAGCTATACCTTTTTACCTTTAGTTTTGCAATCACAACCAATTGCGTTGGCTGAGTTGTTGTTGCTGTGAATATTTAAAGAGCAACCCATTCCCAACTTCATTTGGAAAAGCCCCCCATCCAGCCTCCACCTCCACAAAGGGGAGAGGCTCTAGATTTCCAAAACCCCCATTTTGGTATACCCTTGCGGCCCTTTGTTTATCTACCTGAACGCCCTGTTTTATGCGCCGCCAAGACTTTTTTTATGACCTGCCCGATGCCCTTATCGCCCGCGCGCCTACTGCGGAGCGCAGGGGTAGCCGTTTGTTGCATTTGGATGGCCCTAGCGGTGCCCTCGCCCATCGCCAGTTTCCTGAATTATTGGATTTGATTAACCCCGGCGATTTAATGGTGTTTAACGATACCCGCGTGATTCCGGCCAGAGTATTTGGGCAAAAGGAATCTGGCGGGCAAGTAGAGATTCTGGTGGAACGCGTGTTGGATACCCACCGCGTACTCAGCCATACCCGCGCGAGTAAATCTCCCAAGACTAATTCCATAGTGATTTTGCAAGACGGCACGCGCTTAAAGATGGTGGCGCGCCACGATGCCTTGTTTGAGTGGGAGTTTCAAACCGAAGAAACCGCGCTTTCCGTGTTAGACCGTGTTGGCCATATGCCTTTGCCGCCTTACATAGACCGTGAAGACGAGCTGAGCGACCGCGAGCGCTATCAAACCGTTTACGGTCAAAAACAAGGTGCTGTAGCTGCGCCTACTGCTGGCTTGCATTTTGATGAGTTGATGCTGGAGCAGTTGCGGGAAAAAGGCGTACAGATTGCGTTTGTGACCTTGCACGTAGGCGCAGGTACTTTTCAGCCCGTGCGCGCCGATAATATTACCGAGCACCACATGCATTCTGAGGTAATGGATTTATCGGCCGAGGTCTGTGAGCTGGTGAGAAAAACCAAAGCGGCTGGCAAGCGCGTGATTGCCGTGGGCACAACCAGTGTTCGCTGCTTGGAATCTGCCGCACAGGGTTTTAATACTCCTGGGCACAAGGGCGAGATTCACCCTTACCAAGGCGAAACGGCGATCTTCATTTTCCCCAGTTATCAATTTCAGGTGGTAGATGCGCTAGTCACTAATTTCCATTTACCCGAATCGACTTTAGTTATGCTGGTATCTGCCCTAGCGGGTTACCAACATACGATGAATGCCTATAGAGAAGCCGTCGCCAATCAGTACCGCTTCTTTAGCTATGGCGATGCGATGTTTGTGACGATGAACCCTAATGCGATAAGCACACCCTCACCCTAACCCAAAACAAGAGGGGACTAAAAGCACCCCACCCTAGCCCTCCCCTTCAAAAAGGGAGGGACTCGTAAGCAGGGAGTCAGCCCCTCCCCGCTTTTCAAGGGGGAGGCTGGGACGACTGCATGGATGCAGGAGGTAGAGTAACGCAGGAGCAGTTACCGAGGGAATTTTAACAACTTAAAACTGAGATATACCCGTGACCACTTCCGATAAAAGCAACACATGTTTTATGCAATTTGAACTCGATGCCCCCGTAAACAACGAGGGCAGCCGCGCTCGCCGAGGCCGCATGGTGTTTCCGCGTGGAGTCGTCGAAACGCCCGCCTTTATGCCTGTGGGTACCTACGGCACGGTTAAGGGTATGACGCCAAAAGACATCGAAGAAATAGGCGCACAGATTATTCTTGGCAACACCTTTCATTTAATGCTGCGCCCCGGTACTGACGTGGTAAAAGCTCACGGCCCTTCTAACTCAGGAACCCTTCACGATTTTAT
>SXGR01110554.1_pt1 | contig 11017 bp, 7 predicted proteins | sample 3174711 | NCBI WGS metagenome assembly SXGR01 (sample SAMN11356860, study PRJNA531348) | freshwater metagenome | isolation source: freshwater sample F1-60 | place: China: Fuxian Lake, Yuxi | collected 2017-12-25 | reverse complement strand
TCAACGACGAGATTGACCGGCTGCGCCACTCGGCCACCGAAGCGTTGCTCACTCGTCGCGATGTGATTGTGGTGGCATCGGTGAGCTGCATTTACGGCATGGGCAACCCCGAGGAGTACAAGGGCAACCTGCTTGAGCTGCATCAAGGCGTGGAGTACGACCAGCAAAGTGTTTTGCGTCGGCTGGTGGACTTGCAATACGAACGCAACGATGTTGCACTCGGTCGAGGCAATTTTCGAGTGCGTGGTGACACCATCGAACTACAGCCGGCCTATGAGTCCACCATCACGCGCATCGAGATGTTCGGCGACACCGTCGATCGCATCAGCGTGGTCGACCCGGTTACGGGCGAGACCCTCGGCAGCCCGACCGAGATTTTAGTTTTCCCTGCCACGCACTACGTGGCTGGCGAGGAACGTATGCGTGCAGCCATGTTGCGCATCGAAACCGAGTTGGCCGCGCGTTTGGAGTGGTTCAACGCCAACGGCAAACTGCTCGAGGCCCAGCGTCTTGGTATGCGCACGCGCTATGACCTGGAGATGATTCAGGAGATGGGCTATTGCAATGGCATCGAGAACTACTCCATGCACATCGATGGCCGTGAACCTGGATCACCGCCATTTACCCTGCTCGACTATTTTCCCGACGACTATTTGCTCGTGGTCGATGAAAGTCACGTCGCCGTTCCACAGCTGTACGGCCAGTTCGCTGGTGACCGTGCCCGCAAATCGACGTTGATTGAGCACGGGTTTCGTCTGCCGAGTGCTGCTGAGAACCGTCCGTTGCGCTTTGAAGAAACATTGGAGCGCGTTAATCAATGTATTTTTATGTCGGCGACACCAGCCAAGTTTGAAATGCAGAACTCACAACAGGTGGTCGAGCAGATCGTGCGTCCGACAGGTCTCATCGACCCCGAAGTGATCGTGAAACCCACCAAGGGTCAGATTGATGACATCATTGCCAACGTCCAGCAGCGTCTCAAGATGGGGGACCGGGTGTTGATCACCACGCTCACCAAGAAGATGGCTGAGGACTTGACGGAATACCTGCTTGAGCAGGGTCTGCGGGTGCGATATCTGCACTCCAATATCGACACCATCGAGCGCATCGAAATTCTGCGGGCCCTGCGGTTGGGTGAGTTTGACGTGTTGATTGGCATCAACCTGTTGCGTGAGGGTCTCGACTTGCCCGAAGTGTCGCTCGTTGCCATTCTTGATGCGGACAAAGAAGGGTTTTTGCGGAGCGAAACATCGCTCATCCAGACCATTGGGCGTGCCGCTCGCAACGTAGACGGCCAAGTCATTATGTATGCCGACAAACGCACAGCAGCAATGGAGTCAGCGATCAGTTTGACCAATGCCCGGCGCGAAAAGCAGAAGGCCTACAACTCTGAGCGTGGAATCGAACCCAAGACCATACGCAAGGCTGTGGGCGACATCTTGTCGCTGTTGCGGCCCGATGAAGGTGCACCGTATCCGGGTAAGGGTCGGCGCACTTCACGTGAGCGAGACAAGGTGATTCGTGATTTGCAAGCCCTCGGTTCGAGCGAACTCGAGCGACTGATTCAGACCCTCGAAGAAGAGATGCATCAAGCCGCGACGGATCTGCACTTCGAGCAGGCTGCCCGGTTGCGTGATGAGGTGCGGGAATTGCGGCGAGAGCTCCGCGAAGGTCGCCCTGCGAATTAGCGTGTCGCCGTGACCAACTCAATAAGCATTCGTGGTGCGCGCGAGCACAACCTGAAGAACATCAGTTTTGAGCTTCCCCGTGACCGTTTGATTGTGCTCACGGGTTTGTCGGGCAGCGGTAAGAGCAGTTTGGCGTTCGACACGATCTACGCCGAAGGTCAACGGCGTTATGTAGAAAGCCTCAGCGCCTATGCCCGGCAATTCCTGGGGCAAATGGACAAACCCGACGTCGATGTCATTGAGGGACTTTCACCGGCAATTTCCATAGATCAAAAATCTGCTTCGCGTAATCCGCGTTCCACCGTGGGCACCATTACCGAGGTGTACGACTACCTGCGTCTGCTGTTTGCTCGTATCGGTGTCCAGCATTGTGTGAACGATGGCGAGCGACTCACCAAGCAAACCCCCGAGCAAATCGTTGACCAGGTAATGGAGCTCAAAGACGGAACTCGCTTTCAGGTGTTGGCACCCGTGGTTCGCGGTCGCAAGGGTGAATACGACTCGTTGCTGGTGGATTTTCTCGGCCAAGGGTTCACTCGGGCTCGGGTCGACGGGGTCGTGGTGGAGATCTCTGAGTTTCAAAAAGCAGGCAAGAAATTGGCGCGCTATGAACAGCACACCATTGATGTGATTGTGGACCGGCTGGTGCGCAAGGATGGTATTAACCGGCGCCTTACCGACAGCATGGAAACGGCTCTGCGCCTGGCCAATGGCATCGCCACCGTCGAAGTTATGGGGAAAGCCGATGCCGTCAGCGAAGTACTGAATTTCAGTCAGCAGCTGGTGTGCCCGAAATGCACCACGTCGTACGAAGAGCTGGCCCCGCGCAATTTCTCATTCAACACGCCGTATGGCGCGTGCGAAAAATGCCTCGGTCTCGGCACTACCTACGAGGTCGACCCCGACTTGGTGGTGCCCGACCCGGATCTGAGTGTTGCTGAGGGTGCGCTCGCCCCATGGCGCAGCGCGCACACCATGTACTTCGTGCGGATGCTCGAAGCCGTGGCCAAAGACGAAGGGATTGATACCAAAAAGCCGTGGGCCAAACTCACTGCCAAGCATCAAAAAATCATCATGCATGGCTTGGGCGAAAATGTCATCGTCAAGTACCGCAACCGCTACGGACGAGTGCGCGAGTACAGCACCGAGTTTGAAGGTGTGATTCCGTGGTTGAAGCGCCGTCATGAGAGCGCTGAGAGCGATTCGCAGCGAGAGCAGTACGAAAGTTACATGCGCGAAAAGCCGTGCTCGACGTGCAAGGGTGCACGACTCAAACCCGAATCACTGTCGGTGAAGATCAACGACAAAACGATCTCCGAGGTGTGCGAATTGTCGATTGCCGAGTCGGCGAAGTTTCTGGCAGGCCTCAAATTGAGCAAGCGCGAAAGGATGATTGCCGAGCGCATCACCAAAGAGGTCAACGCACGACTCGGATTTCTGCTCGATGTCGGTCTCAATTATCTGACCCTGTCACGTTCGGCTGGCACTTTGGCCGGTGGTGAGGCCCAACGCATTCGTCTTGCGAGCCAGATTGGGTCTGGGCTCGTGGGCACGTTGTATGTGTTGGACGAGCCGTCCATCGGGTTGCACCAACGCGATAATCACCGACTGATCGACACGTTGCACCGACTGCGTGACCTGGGCAACACCGTGCTCGTTGTAGAGCACGACGAAGACACCATTCGGGCCAGTGATTGGATCGTCGATATCGGGCCAGGCGCCGGCGAACACGGCGGTGCCGTGGTGTACAGCGGAGTCGTCAAAGGCATCGAAAAGGTTTCAGCGTCGGTGACCGGGGCCTATCTATCGGGCAAGCGGTCGATTGAAGTGCCCAAGAAGCGCCGCACGATCGGCGCCGACGCGTTGGTCGTGAAGGGCGCGCGCGAGCACAATTTGAAACAGATCGATGTGCGAATCCCACTGGGGTGTTTCGTTGCCGTCACGAGTGTTTCGGGCAGCGGCAAGAGCACGCTGGTGCGTGACATTTTGTTGCCGGCCCTGATGCAAAAGATTTACAAAACCAAAGATTCACCGGGACGCCACAAGAGCGTGACAGGTATCGAAAAGTTGGACAAAGTCATCGACATGGATCAGTCGCCAATCGGGCGCACCCCGAGATCCAACCCCGCCACCTACACGGGCGTGTTCGATGACATTCGCAAACTGTTTGCCAATTCACCCGACGCCAAGGTGCGCGGCTACCAACCCGGAAGATTCTCGTTCAATGTGCCCGGTGGCCGCTGTGAAGCGTGCTCGGGTGATGGCACGATACGCATCGAGATGCAGTTTCTGCCCGACGTGTATGTGCCGTGCGAGGTGTGCAAGGGTGCGCGCTACAACCGCGACACGTTGGAGATTCGATTCAAGGGCAAGAACGTGGCCGAAGTGTTGCACATGCCCATCAGCGAAGCTGTCGAGTTCTTTGCCAACCAACCGCGCATTGCTCGCCATCTGCAGACACTCATGGATGTGGGGTTGGGTTATGTGCGACTTGGGCAATCGGCGCCCACCTTGTCGGGTGGCGAAGCCCAGCGCGTGAAACTAGCCAGCGAGTTGGCGCGACGTAGCACGGGCCACACGATTTATCTCTTGGATGAGCCGACTACCGGATTGCACTTTGAAGATGTTCGTCGCCTGCTTATCGTGTTGGCTCGTTTGGTGGATCAGGGCAATACGGTCTTGGTCATTGAACACAACTTGGACGTCATCAAGACTGCGGACTGGTTGATTGATCTTGGGCCCGAGGGTGGGGACGGTGGTGGACAAATAGTTGCCGAGGGCACGCCAGAACAAGTGGCCCGTGTGAAGGGAAGTCACACCGCTCGTTTCTTGGCCGACGTTCTGCGCGGATAGACCATGCTGCGCCCAGAGATGTCGGAGCTACCGACTGGTCCCGGCTCGTATCAATTCAAAGACGAGCTCGGGCGCATCATCTATGTCGGTAAGGCTGCGAACTTGCGTTCTCGAGTGGCGAGCTACTTCGTCGACCCCGCATTGCTGCACACACGCACTGCAGCGATGGTCAATGCTGCGACTGAAGTGGTGTGGATCGAGGTAGACAGCGAAGTTGCAGCCTTGATGTTGGAGTACAACCTCATCAAGCAACACCGCCCAAGGTTCAACGTGCGCCTGCGAGACGACAAGAGTTATCCGTTTCTGGCAGTCACTTTGGATGAAGAGTGGCCGCGGGCAGTGGTGATGCGCGGGCGCAAGCGAAAAGGCACCAAGTATTTCGGGCCGTATGCCCACGCTTGGGCAATTCGCGACACGCTTGATGCACTGTTGCGAACGTTTCCTGTGCGCACCTGTTCGCCGGTGAAATTCCATCAGCACGAACGCCTCGGGCGACCATGTTTGTTGTTCCATATCGAGAAATGTTCGGGCCCATGCGTGAACGAGGTGCAACGCGCTACCTACGACGGTCATGTGCAGGGATTGGTGCGGTTTCTGGGTGGCGACACCGACGCCGTGCGAGCCGAACTTGGTTCGGCGATGGAAACGGCCGCCAAGAATCAAGCCTTCGAAGACGCCGCCCGTCTGCGCGATCGTCTCGGCGCCATAGATCGCGCTCTTGAGCGGCAACTTATGGTGGGTGAGCGGGGCGAAGATTTCGATGTAATCGCACTCAGTGACGCCGAACTCGAAGCCAGCGTGCACGTGTTCTATGTGCGCAAAGGTCGGGTGCTGGGCAGCAACGGCTATGTCGTGGATAAGTCCGAGGATTTGACGGCTGCGCAGTTGATGCGTCGGGTGATTGTAGATCTCTACGCTGACGAACCGGCCTTGGGTTGGCCAAAAGAAGTCATGGTGTCGTGCGAACCAGAAGACCTTGCCGCCTGCCAAACAATGCTCGGGGTCAGGCGTGGCTCGCAAGTGGAGATTCGGATACCCCAGCGTGGTGATCGCCGCGAATTGATGGCAACGGTGTTGAAGAATGCCACCGATGCTCTCGTACGTCACAAGATGCGCCGCGCCAGTGACCACAACGCCCGTAGTCGGGCGATTTCCGAATTGCAAGATCATCTGTCCTTGTCGCAGGCGCCGTTGCGTATCGAATGTTTCGACATGGCCCACCTCCACGGCACCGACTATGTCGGCTCGATGGTCGTGCTCGAGGACGGCATCCCGCAAAAGCGCGAGTACCGCAAGTTCAACGTGAAACAAGTTGAAGGCAGTGACGACTATGCAGCCATGCGCGAAGTACTCACCAGGCGGCTCTCGGCATACGTGACCGAACGCGATGCACCCGCTAGCGAACGCGGTGAGCGGCCCGGGCGATTTGCGTATCCACCGCAGCTATTGCTTGTTGATGGTGGCAAGGGACAACTCAATGTGGCAATCGAGGTGGTGCGAGAACTCGACCTAGAGGACGAAATCAATGTTGCTGCACTCGCCAAGCGGTTCGAAGAGGTCTTCTTGCCCGACCAAAGCGAGCCCGTGCGTATCCCGCGGGGTAGTCAGGCGCTCTACATGTTGCAGGTCGTGCGCGACGAGGCCCACCGATTTGCCAACACATTTCATCGCCAGCAGCGCTCCAAGCGGATGCGTGCCAGCGAGTTGGATGGGGTACGCGGTCTGGGTGCCGCGCGCAAAGAACGCTTGGTGAAACATTTCGGTGGAATCGCTGGAGTCAAGCAGGCCTCGCGCGAAGCACTGCATGAACTCACCTGGCTGCCCGGCGCAGTGGCAGACGCCGTGTATGACCGCTTCAACGGCGCTCAGTAGTCTCGGCACGTGGCAGAGATACTGCTTATCACCGGGCTGTCTGGTGCGGGACGCTCGCAGGCTGCTGATGCGTTGGAAGATCTCGGCTGGTTCGTGGTCGACAACATGCCCGTGGAATTGGTGGACAAATTCGTTGAACTTGCCGGAGTGTCGGTAGATCAACCGTCGCGCCTCGCCCTGGTCATTGGTGTCGCATCGCAACAAACGGATGCCGTCAAATCGGTGCCTCGGTTGCGCGGTGCCGGGCATGACGTGCGGGTGTTGTTCTTGGAAGCGTCGACCCAGTCGCTCGTCAAGCGCTATACCGAGTCACGTCGCAAGCATCCCTTGCGTACCGAGACTGGCACCGTGTCAGAGGCCATTGAGCACGAGCGCGACCTGCTCGAGCCGGTACGCGAGGTGGCGGACAAGGTGATCGATACGACGGCATTGCAGTTGGGACAGTTCAAGACACAACTGACCGAGTTGTTTTCTTTCGATGACCTGCCCGACACCCTGCAAGTGTCTGTGGTTTCGTTTGGTTTCAAGCACGGTATCCCGCTGGATGTTGACACGATGTTCGACGTGCGGTTCATTCCGAATCCGTATTACGACGAAGCCCTGCGTCCGCTCACCGGTCGCGACGAAGCAGTGCGTCGCTTTGTGCTCGACCAAGCCGCAACGCAAGATTTTCTGGGTCGTGTGGAGAGTTTGTTCGAGTCACTCATTCCGGCGTACCGCAACGAGGGTAAGAGCTATTTGACCATCGCGGTGGGTTGCACGGGCGGGCAGCATCGTTCGGTGGCGATTGCCGAGGCATTGAGCCTGCGACTGGCGAATCGCGGTGTCGAAGCCCGCGTGGCGCATCGCGACATCGAAAAAAACTAGGCTCTCAGCCATGACAGTACGTGTGGGCATCAACGGTTTTGGTCGTATTGGGCGCAGCTTTTGGCGGGCGGTGCAAAAGAACGGGGCCGATATCGACATCGTTGCTGTAAACGACTTGGGCGATAAAAAAACGATGGCTCACTTGTTGAAGTACGACTCGGTGATGGGTGTGCTCGCCGACACGGTGACATCGACCGATGACGGGATTGTGATCAACGGCAAGAAGTTGCAGGTGCTGTCTGAACGAGACCCAGCCAAGTTGCCGTGGAAGCAATTGGGCGTTGATGTGGTGGTGGAGTCGACTGGTTTTTTCACCGACCGCGACAAGGCTGCGGCACACCTCGCTGCTGGCGCGCGAGTGGTCATCATCTCCGCACCCGCCACTGGTGCCGATGCCACGTTTGTCTATGGCGTTAACCACACCGATTTCGATGCAGCGAAGCATCAAGTGGTGTCCAACGCCAGTTGCACCACCAACTGCTTCGTGCCGCTGGTGAAAGTGTTGGATGACGCGTTCGGGGTCATCAACGGAATGATGACGACGGTGCACGCGTATACCGGCGACCAAATGTTGGTCGATGGGCCGCACAAAGATCTGCGACGTGCTCGTGGAGCAGCGATCAACATCACACCCACCTCAACTGGTGCCGCTCGGGCAACCAGCCTGGTGATGGAATCGATGAAGGGCAAACTCGACGGAACTTCGATGCGGGTGCCGCTACCAACGGGATCGATCACCGATTTTGTCGCCAACCTCAAGACGCAGGCTTCGGTCGAAGCAATCAAAGCCGCGTTCGCAGCGGCGGCCAATGGCCCGTTGCGCGGTGTGCTGGAATATTGCACAGACCCGATCGTGTCGAGCGACGTGGTGGGCAATCCACACAGTTGCGTTTTTGATGCCGACCTCACCATGAGCATGGCCTCGGGCGATGGGGGATCCATGGTGAAGGTGTTCGGTTGGTACGACAACGAGTGGGGATACAGCAGTCGCCTCGCTGATTTGTCGGTGCATATAGGCCGCTCGCTGTCCTGAAAACCAGCGTGAAGCTTCCAGTCTTAGAAGACCTCGGTGAGGTGCGCGGCAAAACTGTTCTCGTGCGCACCGACTTCAACGTGCCGATGGTGGGGCCCGACGATGCGCGAACCATCACCGATGACTTCCGCATTCGTGCCGCCTTGCCGACCATTACCTGGCTCACTGAACGAGGGGCACGTGTCGTGTGTGCAAGCCATCTCGGCCGCCCAAGAGGAACCGTGAGTTCCAAATATTCCATGGCGCCCGTGCGAGCCCGGCTCGCTGAATTGGCCCCCGGGGTCGAACTTCTCGAGAATTTGCGGTTTTCGCCTGGTGAAGAAGGCAACGATGCTGAATTTGTCGAGCATCTCGTGCAGGGCGTCGACTTGTACGTCAATGATGCGTTCGGTGCCGCCCATCGCGCCCACGGTTCCATCGTTGGCCCTCCGCGCACTCTTCGTTCGGCAGCAGGTCGATTGATCGAACACGAGGTGTCGGTACTCAGCGGTCTGCGCAATGGCTCCAAGCGGCCGTTTGTTGCGGTGCTCGGTGGTGCCAAAGTGAGCGACAAGCTTGGTGTAATCGAAACTTTGGTCGGCATGGTCGACCATTTGCTGATTGGTGGCGGGATGTGCTTCACGTTTCTCGCGGCACAAGGCCACGCCATCGGTGATTCATTGTGCGAGCGCGACCAAGTGGAACACTGTGCAGAGTTGCTCGCTAAGTATCCGACGATTCTTCTGCCCGAAGACATCATCGGGCTCGATGCCGACGGGGTGTACGCCACCTTCGGGCGACGGCTTCCCGCAGGTGCCAAGGGCATGGATATTGGTCCCGGCACGGCGGCAGCGTTTACTGACGTCATCATGGATGCCCGCACCGTGTTGTGGAATGGACCGATGGGTGTGTTTGAAGACGCACGTTTCGCCAAAGGAACCCGTACTGTTGCCCAGGCAATGGCCGACAGCAAAGCATTCACCGTGGTGGGTGGCGGCGACTCGGCGGCAGCGATGGCCGAGTTCGGACTCGCAGATGAAGTGAATCATGTTTCCACGGGTGGGGGAGCCTCACTCGAGTTTTTAGAGTTTGGCGATCTTCCTGGCTTACAAGCGCTACGCGAGGCACCACGTTGAGTAACGCATCACCGACCACCTCACGCAAAGCATCAGGTACGAACCGTGTTCCGCTGATTAGCGGCAATTGGAAGATGAACAACAATCACTTCGAAGCGATTCAGTTCGTTCAGAAATTGGCTTACCTGTTACAAAAACAAGATTTTGACGAAGTCGAAGTCAGCGTGCATCCACCGTTCACCGACCTACGGAGTTTGCAGACCTTGATTGATGCCGACCAGCTTCGTTTCAGGTTGGGTGCCCAGAATTGTCACTCTGACGACAAGGGTGCTTTTACCGGAGAAGTTTCGCCGGTGTTCTTGGCCAAACTTGGAGTGCAGTACGTGATCGTGGGCCACAGTGAGCGACGTGAACTCTTCGGAGAGACCGACGAGTTCGTCGCCGCCAAAGTTGCCGCAGTGCTGAAACACGGGATGATTCCCATTCTGTGCGTTGGGGAAACGTTGGCCGAACACGAATCTGGTCTGACTCTGGACAAGGTGAAGCGTCAGGTGCGGGCAGGGCTCGATAAGCGCTCCAGCGATCAAGTGAAGTCGATGGTGATTGCGTATGAGCCAATTTGGGCAATTGGCACCGGCAAGAATGCTTCGCCCGATCAGGCCCAAGAAGTGGCGGTGGCCATTCGCGAAGAAGTGGCAACTCTGATCTCGCGACCAGCTGCAGAGGCAATCCGCATTCAATACGGAGGCAGTGTCAAAGCGGGCACGATCGCCGACATCATGCGTCTGCCTGACGTTGATGGTGTCCTGGTGGGTGGGGCCAGTCTGGACCCCACCGAGTTTGCGCGCATCGTGCAATACCGCCACCACAGCGGCTAAAAAGTGGCACCGGATGGGGGAAGGCCCCACCATGCGAACAATGTCACAAGCAGCGACTAGGGTATGGCTGTCATTAACTGGGGGTGACGCCCCACCTCATTCGACGGGGAGGTCGGATACATGAAGAAATACAACAAGGCAATTCGCATTGCCGCATCGTTGTTCGCGGTCTCGTTGATCGCGTCGGCGTGCGGTGGCGATGATGCCGCAACGGAGGACACCACAGCAGAGGAGCCGACCGCAGAAGCGGTTTCGTATCCGACACTGGCAGAGTGTGCCGACGTTGCATACGACTACACCTTCACTGCCCCAGCATCTGCCGGCATGACGGTGACCTATGACATTGCTCCAGAGGCCGTGTGGGAAGATGGCTCCGCCATCACTGCCGCCGACTTCAAAGCAACATGGGAAGCAGCATTGAACACACCAGGCTCCATCTCGACGGTGGGCTACGACCAGATTGACTCGGTCGAAGCAGGTTCCAGCGACAAGCAAGTTGTCGTGAACGTCACGTCGGTGTACGGACCGTACAAGGGTCTCTTCGGTGGTCTCATCAAGGCCTAGGCCGTGGAGAACCCATCGGACATCTCGGCGGACGTCGCCGACTTCCTCTCTTTCTCGGGTCGCCCGTGGAAGATGAAGTCGTGGAGCCCAAGCCAGGTGGTCTTCGTTCCCAACGACAAGTATTGGGGCGATGACAAGGCCGTGACCAAGGAACTCGTCATGGTGCCGCTGGCTGACAGCGACACCGAGGCAGCAGCCTTGAAGGCC
>SXGR01172457.1_pt1 | contig 11018 bp, 13 predicted proteins | sample 3174711 | NCBI WGS metagenome assembly SXGR01 (sample SAMN11356860, study PRJNA531348) | freshwater metagenome | isolation source: freshwater sample F1-60 | place: China: Fuxian Lake, Yuxi | collected 2017-12-25 | reverse complement strand
GATGTCCGTCGAAGACGTGTTCTCCATCAAGGGTCGCGGAACCGTCGCAACGGGAAGAATCGAACAGGGTAAGGTGAACATCAACGATGAAGTCGAGATCGTCGGTATCAAAGACACGAAGAAGACGGTCTGTACGGGCGTGGAAATGTTCCACAAGCTCCTCGACTCCGGTATGGCCGGAGACAACGTCGGTATCCTCCTCCGTGGCATCGAGCGCACGGACATCGAGCGCGGTCAGGTTCTTGCGAAGCCGGGTTCCATCAAGCCGCACACGGACTTCGAGGCTGAAGTCTATATCCTCACCAAGGAGGAAGGCGGTCGCCACACTCCGTTCTTCAAGGGTTACAAGCCTCAGTTCTACATCCGCACCACGGACGTAACGGGTGCCGTCGAACTTCCTGCAGGTGTCGAAATGGTCATGCCTGGTGACAACATCAAGTTCACAGTCGTTCTCGGCGCTCCGGTCGCCATCGAAATCGGTACGCGCTTCGCCATCCGCGAAGGTGGTAGAACCGTCGGTTCCGGTGTCGTGACCAAGATCTCTAAGTAAGCAATTCTCGGGAACCCAGTCCCGCATACGCGGGACTGGGCCAATCCCCTCTCTCCCTCTGCTCTTTTCCACACCACTTCTATGATTCCCGCAAAGAAAGCCGCAGCAACCGAAAAAAAGAAAGCTGCTCCGAAAAAAACGGCTCCAAAAGCCGCTGTGAAGAAAGCTTCGAAGGAATCTGCGAAGAAGGTGGAAAAAACTCCTGCGCAGACGAGCATGTCCCTAAAGACTGCTCCTGCTGCTTCGAGCAGCGCGCCTGCACAGCCTTTGAAGATCAAAGGAATTCGCATCCGCCTCTCCGCATTCGACCATACCGTACTCGATGAAGCGGCTCTCAAGATCATCGATACGGCACTCAGAACAGGGGCCGTCGTCCATGGACCGATCCCGCTCCCGACGAAGATCCGCAAGTTCACCGTGAACCGCTCCACATTCGTCCACAAAGACGCACGCGATCAGTTCGAAATGCGCACGCACCGACGTCTGATCGACCTGAGCGAAACCACCTTCAAAACCGTCGACGGACTGCAGAACTTAAGCCTTCCGAGCGGTGTGGATATCGAGATCAGGATGGGGTAATCATTCATTGATGGAATAGCGGTGGAAAAACCTCGGTTTTTCTGCTATAATTAAACGATTATGCCAAGAAAAAACACACTCACACCGATCTATACGCTTTTTTTAAAGTGGTACTACCTGGAAGCACCTGCATCCGTCGTACGCGGCTACTTCGCATACGCAGCAGCAATTGCGGAGATCGTCCCCTTCGTCTTCCTACTCCGGACGCTCCTGCTGCCATGGAAAAATATCGCCGACAGAACCCGTATGCGGGGCATCGATCTCGGGAGAATCGTTGAGAAGTTGAGTCTGGGTCTTCTCGCATGCGGCGTCGGTTGCGTTGTGAGACTTCTCACGATCGTCATGGGCCTCGTGCTGCAAATTCTTCTTGTTTCACTGGTCATCGCCTACCTTGCCGTCTGGATCACATTCCCCGCTCTTCTCGTCTTGGGTATCGGTTTCATCTTCCAGACACTATGAAAGCAGTGACATTCAATATCCGGCACACGAATGCATACCGATCTCTGCAACTGAGAACAGTAGTCATCGGACTGATGCTCTTGATCGCCGCAATCGTGCTTGGAACCTCCGTATTCGGCCAGAAAATGCTTACGGAGAATCCTCTGCCGTTCATCGTCACGGTTTCTCTCCTCGGATGGATCGCATGGTCCATTGAATTATTCAGGAGAAAGAAATTGAAGATCTCCGCATGTCCGCTCCTGAAACCCGACAACCTCGCAGAGCTCCTGTCATACCACATGGTGGAGCACCTCAGCACCAAGCCCGAGGTGACGGCACACACGATGATCGAAGCCGCGATGGAGAGCAGATGGGGAATCTTCGTACTGCATTCCATCAACATCGAACGTAGTGACGTTCTTGCGGCACTCCTCAAGTCTCCAACAGATTGGACACTGGAAGAGTGCATCGGATGGTGCCTTCAGGCAATGCAGGATCTGCAGACTACCCACCTCGACTCTACGGCAACGATCTACGCATTTTTGACACGGGTGCCCGTCCTCAATGGACTCGTGAAAAAAGCCGATCTGGACAACGACGACCTGAAGAAGATCCTCCATGCAGAAGCATTCCACTTCGAACTCCTCGACCGGAAGCACCACCCCCTCAGTCCGGAAATGCTCGTACGGACGATGGGATCCATCGGAAGATCCTGGGTCATCGGCTACAACAACGACCTTGAACGACTGACGACCAATCTTTCGGAATTCAGCCTCAACCACGAGAAATCCGTCGTGATCCATAGAGACATCATCGATCATGCGATCAAGAGCATCGAGACCAACATGCAAACCAATATCCTGCTGATGGGAGAAAGCGGTACGGGAAAGCGAACGCTGATCCGGAACATCGCCTGTGCGCTTCGCAAGAAAGAAATGCGACGCTCGGGGATCTTCAGCGATGTCTTACTCCTCAAGACCGCCCTCCTGCTGTCCGGTGGGGAAGAGAGTGACCAGATCCTTCTGCAAGCCGAGAACGACGCAAAGCAGGGAGGAAAATTCATTCTCGTCATCGAGGATTTTGCGATGCTTTTGCGTGCGGCTGACCCGAAATTGAAGAAAATCCTCGTCAGCATTCTGGAAGCCAAGAACATCCGCACCATCTGCATCGCCAACACCGAGGACTACCACACGCTCATCAAATCCGACACGTTCCTCGATCAGCTTTTTGAAATTGCTCACGTGGAGGAACCATCGGATGAAGAAACACTCGATGTGCTTCTGGAAACCTACTTCAATCTGAAAGAACAGCATTCCGTTCGCCTCACCTACCGCGCACTGAAATCCCTGCTGACGCTGAGTCGGCGCTATGTCGGCAAAGGAGCACTGCCCGGAAAAGCCGTCGATGTATTGGAGGAAGCCTTACTCAGTACGCACGGCGTAGCCGGCAGAACAGTCACCGAGGAGACGATCCGTACGATCCTGTCGAGACGTACGCGTATCGACATCGAAACCCTCAGTGATGCGGGGAAAGAGAAGCTCATGAACCTGAAAGAACGTCTGCAATCCCACATCGTGGGACAAGTGCATGCCATCGAGAGTCTCTGCGCAGCGTTGAAACGCAGCAGGCTGAATATCGGCAGCGGCAAGCGGCCCATCGGTACCTTCCTCTTCCTCGGCACAACGGGTCTCGGGAAAACGGAAACGGCGAAAGCGCTCGCAAAAGAGTACTTCGGAAGCGTCGACAACATGATCCGCATCGACCTGAACGAATTTTCGAATGAGGAATCGATTCCGCTCCTGATCGGCGGCCAATCGAGCAGAGGATTCGTCGAAGGACTGCTGATCAAGCGTGTGCAGGACAGGCCGTCGTCCATCATCCTGCTCGATGAGATCGAGAAAGCCCATCCCAAAATTTTGAACCTGTTTCTTCAGATCCTCGACGAAGGCATCCTCATCGGTGGCAATGGCGGAAAAGCCGACTTCAGAAACACCATCATCATCGCCACGAGCAATGCAGGCAGCCATTGGATGACCAAACACGCATTGCCAACCGAAGACGGGGCAAGACGGGATTTCCGCACTGCGCTGATCGAAACAATCATTGGGGAACGCACGTTCTCACCGGAATTCATCAACCGCTTCGACGAAGTGATTCTCTTCACGCAACCGACCGAGGAAGAAATCCGGAAACTTGCGATTCTGATGCTCAGCGACATCATCGATCGCTTCATGAAGGAAAAAGGCATCCGCATCACCGTCGAATCTCCCGTCGTCGACTACCTGGCCGAGAAAGGCTTCTCGAAAGAGTACGGTGCTCGGGAAATGCGAAGGACGATCACGCAGACGATCGAAAATCACCTTGCAGACTACCTCTTAAGCCATAGCGTCAGCCGAGGCGACGAGATCGCCATACGGGAGGAAGATGTAAGGAAGTAAGTTACTTCCACCCCTTCTCCTTGAGTGCCGCCTTCGCCGCTTCCTGCTCGGCTTTCTGCTTCGTGTTGCCCTCACCCGTTGCGATCTTCTCCTCGCCGATGCACACCGCAGAAACGAAAATCTTGCTGTGATCGGGACCCGATTCGGAGATCAGGGAATAGGTCGGCGTTAAGCCTGTCTTCTCCTGAGCAATTTCCTGAAATACGCTCTTCTCGTCTCTATGCTTGCCTTTGGCAATGAGCTGCTTGAGATGAACGAGAATGAAACGGTGAATGAATGAACGCGCCTCATCGAGGCCCTGATCGAGAAACAGCGCACCGATGAAGGCTTCAACGGCATTCGCAAGGTTCGACTTCTTCATACGGCCGCCGCTGCTGTCCTCGCCTCTGCTGAGGGTCAGATACTCCCCCAGCTTCATCTCCATCGCCACTTCGTACAGATGATCCCCCTGGACGAGAGCGGAGCGCCAATTGGTAAGCTCGCCTTCCGGCCTGTCGCTTAAGTGATAGAGATACTCTGTGGCGATCAGTTGCAGAACGGCGTCGCCAAGAAATTCCAATCGTTCGTTGTGTCCGTGCTTCGCACGCTCACGCAAAGCCGATCGATGCGTCAACGCCTGATGCAGAAGATCCTTGTTCTTGAATCTGATGCCGGTGATCTTCTCGAGGCCGGAGAGAGAGGAAGGATTGGACATGACGGACTGAATTATGAATTACTTCTTCGCATGTGCCAACGCATTCAACACGCCGTTCACAAACTTCCCGCTCTCGGCAGAACCGTACTCTTTTGCGATATCGATTGCCTCATTCATCACGACGGCTGGCGGAGCATCCTTGAGAAAGAGAAGTTCGTAGGCACCAATCAAGAGAATGGAGCGAGTGATGGTATCCATTCGTGACAGCGGCCACTGCGGCGCATGTTCCTCGACTGCTTTCTGAATGGATGCGGATTCTGTCGCGACACCGGAAAAAAGCTTCTCGGCGAAATCACAATCGACGGCAGCCTTCCCCCCAAGCTCCTGCATATTTTTCTCGAGCGACGCTTTCGCGTCCATGGTACGCACCTGCTGCTCGAAGACCGCCTGCATGGCGGCAACTCTGGCGAGGCGACGACGGGAAGGCATAGGAGCGGGGTTACGCTTTCACCTTCGTGATTTTCCTGAGCGCTTTGCCACTCTTGTCGCGCACGGGAGCAGGACCCGAGAACGGGGATGCGGCAAAATTTCGAAGACGCACGACTTCCTTGCCGACATAGACCGAATGACGGCGGCGACCGCGATCTTTACTAAGCCGTTTTTTGGGGGTGGGCTTCTTGGACATACAGCTGCGCTATCCTACCTTCTGTTTCCCGACATCGCAAGCATGAATCTCACCACGTAGAGGAACAGATTGAAGATATCGAGGTACAGGGACAATGCCAAAAGAAACGGTGATGAGCCCTTCTCCGAGAGAGAAAGACGCTGCATGTCCCATGCAAGGAAGAGCGAAAAAACGATGATGCCAAACCCCGAAACGACAACTTCAAACGACGAACCGCGAAGCGAAGGAAAGAAGATCTGAAGGATGGCAAAAACGATGAGACCGATGAGTGACTGCAAGAGAATTCTGCCGATAGACTGACCAATATTCATCGTCGTTGACCGGGCGAACACGGCTGCCGCAAGGGTCAGAAACGTCGTGGCGATCGTCGCATTGAGAAGGATGATCGCGCCATTCGCATACGAGACGAGAACGGAGAGAAGAAACGGCGTGATCGTGAGTCCGGAAATGAAAGGAAATGCGAAAAAGAGAATGTAGTTTAGGGGCGCTGTCCTGCTCCAGACGGGAGCGGAGAGAATCAAGACGATCTCCGCAATGAAGAGAATGAAGATCCAACCTGAGACCAGGATCGGCAACGCAAAAGCCGCTCCGAAGAACACGCCGGCGCCGGTGAAAAGAAGCGCGAGAGCAACCAGCCAGTACGCCGAGGAAAATTCGGAAGCACTGAGAGGGGAAGAACGGCTGACCGATGCGAAAATAGGGCGAGAAGTCATGAGTGCATCCTACTGATTTTGAGACATGAGACAAGTTGTCCGTACGTCCATTGTATGCTATAATTATTGGATTCTTATGCGCAAAAACATGCGCCTCATCGGGCCGACTGTCTTGCTGGCACTTCTCGTTCCAGGCCTGTGTTTCGCGGCAAACGACGGTACCGCACTCCTGAGTGCCTTCATTAAGGCACATATCATCGACCAGGCCATGATCGCCTTCTCAGGCGTAGCCGGAGCCGCCATCTTCTATTATGCCGTCCGCATGATTGTGGATGCCTACAATGAAAAGGCGTTCACCGACGTCAGCAACTCGTTCATGTACGCCATCATGGGACTGATCGTCATCGGGCTTGCAGGAGCCTTCACCAACTCGTTCTTCGGCACGATCTCTCCAGGGCTTCTGATCCCCGGCATCAACAGTGTCATCAGCTTCATGATCCGAGCCGCAGAAGGCGCATTCACACTCATGGTCGTGATCGCAGGCCTCCGAATGATCACCACGGAGGGAGACGAAGGTGCGTTCGACAAGTGGAAGAAAGTGCTGATCGGAAACTGCATCGGCGCGATGGTCATGCTGGTCGCCAATTTCATCGTCATCGGCGTTGCGACGAGAGATGCCGGAGTCATCGTTGCGGAGCTTGTGGGCATCGGGCTCTTCATGCTGACGATCATCGGGTTCGCGTGCGTCGTCGCCCTCATCATCGCCGGAGTACTGCTCATCATCTCCATCGACGAGTCGCTTCGAGATCGGGCAAAACGGATCATCATCGGTACGCTGATTTCTCTGATTTTCGTCGTCGCAACCTATTCACTCATCGTCATCTTCGTCCTCTGAACATGAGCACTCGCACCATGCATCGGCTCTTCATCCTCGGCACACTGCTGGGTATGCCGCTCCCAGCGTACGGAGCTGGGGGAGCTGACATCTCCAATATCTTCGTCAACCTCATCACCGCATTCGCTCCGCTCTGGGGATTCATTGCCTTCACTGCCATCGTCGTCGCAGGACTGACCCTGCTGCTGTCGCAAGATGAAGGAGCGATCGACAAAGCCAAGAAGACCGTCATCGCCGTCATGGTCGGCGGCATCATCACGGTCATCCTGCTTTTCTTCCCGGGCGGACCGAGAGGAGTGGTGCTCAGCTTCTTCAGCCCCGTCTTCAGTCTCGGTGTGAATACATTCAACTTCAGTGCAGACCCCATCGGACTTGAGGCCGAAGGTGTCGCAGGATGGCTGACGGGTATGGCAGCGATGATCGGTATCGTCATCGTCATCATCGCCACGCTGAAAGCCGTCACAAGCTTCGGTTCGGACGAGGGCGCCTATACGAAAGTGCGCGGGGCCATTCTGCAAGGCATCATCGGTCTCATCGTCATCAGCGCAGCCTTCATCTTCAAGAACGTCTTCTTCTTTAGCAGGGAACCGAGTGCGCTCATTGCCCTCGTGACATCGAAAGTCCTGATCGTCCTCTTCTTCATCACCACGCTCGCCGTCGGCATCCTTGTCTACGCAGGCTTCCGCATGGTCCTAAGCTTCGGACGGGAGGAAGATTTCACGGCTGCCAAGTCTCTTGCGATCCGCGTCTTTGTGGGACTGCTCGTGATCATCATGAGCTTTACGATGGTGTTCATCGTGCGGACACTTTTTTAGAGTGATGAGTGGCCACGAGCCAGTACCTCCCTCGTCTCCTTCGGATCATGTGTCCGAATCAGTAGGGCTCCGTTACTGACCGCCAACACACTTGCCTCGAGTGTTGCCGGCAAACGTTTCGACGGTGGAAGATTCTCGGGGCCCGCAAGAAAAGACTTCCTCGAGGGGCTGACGAGAATCGGACCCAAATCCGTAAGCTCACGAAGCCTCCGAAGAATCTCGAAAGAGTACGCCGGATCGGACGAAACGAAATGACCGAGCCCCGGATCGAGGATGATCCGGCTCTCTTCGATGCCTTCCTTCTTCGCTTGCGCGATCCTCGAGAGAAGAAATGTCCTGATCGTTGCAAGAACATCGTCGTATCGAACGTCTCTGCGCGTCGTTCTGGGTGTCGGGTCCTTCGAGTACATCAGAACAACCGGACATCGATGCTCGGAAATCACCGAAAATATCGCAGGATCGGCCCTTCCGGCGGACACGTCGTTGATCATATCCGCGCCGCTTCTAAGAGCGGCCTCCGCGACCGTCGACTTCGTCGTATCCACTGCGATCCATATCGCGGGAAAAGCCTTCCGAAGTGCCCTGACTGCCGGCAGAACCCGCCTCTCTTCCTCATCGGCAGAAACATCGCCGGAATCGGGACCCGTCGATTCGCCTCCGATTTCCAGGATATCGGCTCCTCCCTCGACTGCCGTCTCCGCACTCCGAAGCAATGCGGCGGAACCGAGATTCCTTCCCCCGTCGTAGTACGAATCCGGTGTCACATTCAAAATGGCAACAACGGCTGCATGCGCCTGAAGGTCGAGGACCTTGGAACCGGAGACAAGTTTCATGGAAAGAGTATACTGAATGCATGTGGCCATTCAGAAAGAAAGAACCCAAGCAAAGCAAAACGCGAAAAATCATGCGACGGATGGTCGTGGGGTTCATCATCGGCGGTGCGATCAGTTCGATCGTCGGAAAGACCCTCCTGAAAGAGAAGCGCCAGGAACATGTGGGCGAGGATGATGAACAATGAACGTGGTAACGTTCAATGTTCGATCGCCTTCTCCACCTCTTCTATCGTCTGCTGAAGTTTCCCTTCAGCATTCTTAACCTGCACATCGGTCTCCTTCGCAACCGCAAGTTCGATACGCATGCTTTCAATCCTGCGACTCAGTTCATCCGGAGCCATGGGCGCCCGTTTCTGAATATGCCGGAGAAGCTGCTCCTCACTCTCAGGGAGTATAAAAATTGTATACAATCTATACGTTCCTCCCGAGCCAAAATATGAATGACGACGGATACTCTGAAAGCCCTGTACATCGACTTCCCGAATCACCGTCTTTCCCTGCTCGATGGCAGGAATGATTTCCGAAAGCAGGGTTCCGTACCGAGCACCTTTATGTACCTGCGCCCACTCCAAAAACTTGTCCTGTTTCAACCACTCTGAAAACTCCTCCTCGCTCACAAAGTGATAGAGGTCGTCGCCTTCCCCCTCTCTCCTTGCTCTCGTGGTCGCGGAGCGAGGAAAGACGAACTCGGGATGATTCCTGCGAAGCGACTGCAGAATGACGCTCTTTCCGACACCGCTTGGACCGATGATGAGGACGAGCTTTCCGTGAGCAGCCATATGGACATCGTAGCATCATTGTTACAAACTAAAAAATATGTTATAATAATGAGAAATGTCAGAACACAAATGCACCTCCCCTTGGCTTACCCAACTGAAGCAGGAGCGCCCTGCCTTCACGCTGCAGGGAGATGCGGTTGCCGATATCGCAGTCATCGGAGCAGGAATCGCCGGAGTGACGACCGCGTATCACATCCTGAAGACAACGAAGAGGCATGTCCTCCTGATCGATGCCGGTCGCATCGCGCACGGCGCAACGGGTCGCAATGCGGGACAAGTCGTCAATTACTTCGAACGATCATTCAAGAGCATCGTCGATGCATTCGGAAAAGACATGGCAGTGCAGGGTCAGGCAGCGGTCGAATCTGCGTGGGACATTCTCGAAGGCATTCTGAAGGAGTGCAAACTGGAGACACCTCTTCACATGTGCGTCGGATACGATGGATTCTGCTCGATGGAGAAGATCCTCGACTTCCTTGAGGAGCAGTCGATACGCGAGCAGGCAGGACTGAAGATCGAACCGCTCCTGTTTCGTGCGAATGCAGAACTGTTCGAGAGTATTCCGGCTCGACTGCAACACCTCGTGACACAAGTTCCTCACTCGACGATTCTCGCGATGTTGCAAACCGAAGACAGAAGCTTCATCGCAGCGGATATTGCAAAGAAGGGTTGCACGAACAGCGCTCTCCTGTGTGAAGAACTCGTTGCATGGATGATTCGAACCCACGGAGACAGATTCCGCGTGGTCGAGCATTTGCCCGTCCAAACACTGGTGCTGAGGTCGAGCGATGCGGAGATCAGAACGAGTAAGCACATCATCTCGGCTCGCTCCGTCGTACTCTGCACGAACGGCTTTGAGAATTTCACGATTGAGAACAGAGCGGGAGAGGAGATCGACACCGCATTCCATAGCGACGTTCAAGGAGTGATCGGCTACATGGCAGGCTACATCGATGAGCCCGATCAGATCCCTGCAGCACTCTGCTACTACACAAAGCATCAGGATTCCGGTCCGTACTACTATCTCACACGCAGACCGTTCGACCATACGAGCGGCGCCGCTCAAACGCTTATTTGCATCGGCGGACCGGAGCGCATCCTCCCAGACCATGCAGGGTACGACCCTCTTGAGTCTTTCCCTGCAGATATCCAAGAACAATTGGACAGAGGCATGCGCGACACGTACCACGACTCTCCCCCTGCGGCATCTCTCAGTTTCCTGTGGCAAGGCCTCATGTGTTATACGCCGAACAAGCTCCGTCGCATCGGTTTTGAACCGAAAAACAAGGTGCTCCTCTACAACCTCGGATGCAATGGAGTCGGCATCCTGCCGTCGATCTACGGCGGCAAGCGCATCGCGCAGTTACTCGATGGAATACACCTTCCGCCGTCGATCTTCGACCCTGAGAACGGAGCGAAATAACAAGGGCGGTCTTCGGCTGGTTATCAGGCAGCTCTCTTGTCTAAATATCTAAAAAGATGTATACTAATGAGATTTGCTCTTTCAAATCCTCCCGCACTTTCTTCGGCCACGATCGCAGGGAGAAAGATGGAATGAACCCCATATGGAAGCCATCCTCATTCTCTCTTCCTCCCTGCTCTTCTGGCCCCAATCGACCTGAAGAGTTCCCTCTGCCAAATCAGTGGAGGGACCTACAAAACACAAACATACGGCACCTTGCACGCCTCAGTTGCACGCGCGATTCCCGACGCATCGGG